>Ga0315914_1000687_pt1 | contig 45490 bp, 20 predicted proteins | sample MpolenodulesMG_FD_203920 | JGI IMG/M metagenome (GOLD analysis project Ga0315914, IMG submission 203920) | Medicago polymorpha root nodule microbial communities from Los Angeles, California, United States - elongated nodules | ecosystem: Host-associated > Plants > Roots > Nodule | place: USA... | reverse complement strand
GAAATTTTGAGGATTTTGGCTTTCAGATTCAATACGAAAAAATTAGGGTTTGAAGTTTATTGAATTGGGGAAGAACTGGACCACTTATTATTGGAGGAAATTTTGGTGATTATTGAGTGTAGATTGTGTAATTAGGGTTTCAATTTTATACAATTGGGGAAGAAAGAGCCGTTGGGGAAGAAAAGAGCCATTTGGGAAGAAAGCCAAAACATTTTCTGCAAATCAATCAATTTAGTCCTTTGAAATGTTTGTTATTATTGGCCAAATTAGTCCCTACCTACTTGGCGTCTGACATGTGAGAGGTTAACGGCCACGTCAGCTCTGTTAACGCTCCGTTTGAACAAAAGGACTAACTTGATTAACATTTAACAAATTCAAGGATTAAATTGATATTTCGCATAATTGAGAGACGAAGTTGGCCGCCCGTGAAAATTCAGGGACGAAGTTGATGGTTCACTCAATTGCACAATCAAATACTATTTTAAAATTTTGATACATTTAATTGAAAGATTATTAACTCAACTCGTTACACATTTAGGAAAGACCAAAATAACTATTTACCCGACATCATATATGGATTGGAGGCCGAGGCCGGTGAGTAAAATAAACGTGTATATGAGATCATGTTCCCGATAAGCTTAATATCGCTACAATTGGTGACATATTGAAATCAAATTTAAAATGTGCACAAGGCGATACAACGACGCAACCATATTGTTGAAATATACATCTAAAAGGAGGCTATATTATTTGAAATTGAGGTGCAAATTATTCAATGAAGGAATGATCAACTAGTTATTTCTCAACCAACTGAAATTAGAATGGGTTATATTAAAAGTCAAAATTGATCATACACGCAGCACAATTAATCTCAAGAATTTGGTACATGCATGGGACCTATATGGATGGATACGCAAAGGAAGAGTCTAAATAAAAGTTGTGCCCACTAATGAATGTGTATGTAGTAAGTATAGGAGTTGGGTTGGATTGATAGACTTCGATTCTTTAATTTGCATAAAAAATACAAATAGTACAAAAAATTATGATAGATACATTAGAGACCCAACACAACCTCCCCACACATTGATGGTGTTTTTCTCCGTGATTTTAAATTGAGGTTGTCGTTGTAGTTACATTTGTAATTCTTATTTTGCAGTAAAATGATGGAAATATGGTTAATACTGTCGAAATTACAAGCCAATAAAGACCTCAAATTTCTTTACAATGGGGCCATAATTGCAGTTGCAGCCCTCAATTTAAAACCACATTTCCTCATTACCATTATATGTATGTACTCCCTGTCTACGGTACTACCTGCTTGTTCTTGTGACTACTGCAACACCTTCCCCATCCTTCCTACAAATAGTATTGAATATTGATAATTCCATAAATAATAAATATTCGCGCGCGGGGTACCTATTTCCAGACCACACTAGTAGTGTACTACATAGTTTTTTTTTTATATTTTTATTTTATTTTTTATGATCACATGCATTCACGCGGTCAATGACTATGTGTGGTTAAAACCTCAAGTTTGATAATTTTAAATAAAAATATTATTTGCTAGAGATTTAAATCCTGATTTTGTTTGAGATTTGAATCATCGGATCGAGATTGGACAGTCGATCACACAGTTGTTGACTATAATACGAACTACTACTAGTTTGATTCCATAATTCTTTAAAGTCAAATTATATTCAAATTTTTAATATAATTTTATAATAATCTAATTAATATCTAGGCTATTGCCCATGTAATCTTGTAAGTATTGGTTTTTCACTAGCTTGTTTCTTGCACGTCTTGTGCTTGAAATGAGTCTACTAATATATTTCGCAGTTCAAAAAAAAAAACTATCTAGGCTCGATAGATATGTTCTTATTTTATTTTTATTTTTTTTAGGGGAGATATGTGCTTAATTATCTTCGTGAAGAACTAGGGGATTATTCCTCAAACCAAATTGGAATATACGAGTGATAAAATTCTCCCTAATTAACAAAGTGTTAATTGGTTAAGATGGAATATGTGTTGAAGGTTATAATAATTTCCCATTATTATATAACGTGTACATTTATTGGTTCCTTGTATATATAATTTTGCTTTTAGATTCACATTATTCAATCAAGTCAACTATACAATTTTGAGAATCATATATACTAGAAGTTATTGGATTTGATTTAGTAGACATTATCATCTTTCACTAGCTCTACCACCATTCATTCCACTAGCTATGCAATTTCCAAAAAGAAAAGAAGAGAAGAAAAAAAAACTCAAGACGCGTATAATGGAGAATGTGTTCATCCACAAAAAGCAACTTGATAGCCTATTATATTTGCACAACGTGTGATCGGTGATTAGTTTGGTTTAGGTGATTGTTCACTTCACTACATATACATGTAGGGCATAAACAAATGCGAGTCACTAATCTTCACAAACACATGGGATTAGTGCAGTATATTATTTTTTAGTAATTGACGTAATAAGATATTGGTTGATGCCAACAATCTAATAATCACGTATATGTGTAAGTGCAATATGCCAATATGGAGTATTAATTGTATGGTGAAAAGAAAAAAGCATTGGATATAATTATAAATCGTTGGAAATTTGATGCTCATAGCGCACTTGGCAATTGTGATAGCTAGTGGTTTAAGGATACACCGGTTGACTCCCGTGCATGCAGATTGCAGAGATTTTCTGCATTTACGGAGTCAAGACATGAATTTCGTTCAATATCTTATGGTCTTTCGATATTTTGAATTATAGAATAAAAAATAAAATTCACATTCTTTTTAGATCGTATGATCTTGATCAAAAGACCATCAACAATCCGATTTAATGAAATCCGTCTTAGGATATAGTTAGATAGTCACCCGTATTGGAAGGGAAATACAAGAGAAAAGTATTTTAAAAAATACAATAAAAGAGGTGAAGCCATAAAGAATATAAGTAGTATTAATGGATTAGAATGTGAATTGGTGGGGGTGGTGAAATAAGTTGGTTCCATGTGACCAAAAGGAACCTAGGAAAGAAAATTGTGACGATGCAAAGAAATGATAAGAAAAAACAAAGTTAAGGAAAACCCTAGAAAACTAGATGAGGACAAATGAATTGTATTAAGCAAAGTTGTTTTCAAGGGAAATGTGCTACGCTTCATGTCATTTCTTTGAAGATCGATGGTGTGATTCGTATTAGCACCTTTCTTCATAATATCATTGTTTTTTTTTTCCTTCATGTCATCATTGAATTTTATTTATTTATTTAATTTAATAACATAATGATTTACCCCTTGATATTGGAGTTTCATCTTGCTTATTTTTTCTATAGAATTGATAACTATTTCTTGCGTATAGTTTCAATGATATTTTCCAAGGCTGCTCAATCCGTCCAGAACGTTCAGACTTTTGTAGAGCATACGTTACATTATTTTGTATGAATGCACCACGTGATATCATGATGTGACCAAATTGTTCTTTTCATTGTAAGTAAATCAAAGTTTAAATAATAAATTAAAGAAGTAGAGGTCACAAAAGGTTTGGCTCAGCCTAAGGTTTTGCAAATCGAGTGTTAAAACATAAACTTGTCCAAATTTACATTTTTAGCTGTCCAAATCATGTAAACTCAGAAGTAAACTCATTTTTTTTTTGTAAAATCAGGAAGTTGACTGAATTTGACCGATTTAACACGGTTTAAAATCGGGTAAACTCGTCCAAGGTTGCGAGTTTACCTTTTATAAAAAATAAAAAAAAATTAGGCCGGTTTTCAATTAAAATCCAATTCATTTTTAAAGCCCAACACAATATCACAGTGTTATGAACGCGCGACGCTTCTTTTCTTCTTCTAAAAAACGTACAACACAACGTTTCTCTTCTCTTCTCCTTCATCAACGTTCTCCAAACTGAAACCCTAACCTTCTTCTCAAAACCGATTGTGACGTCGGAGATAGCTACGCCAGTTAGGTTGCGGTGGTGGTGTTTGTGTTCAGCGGTGGTGGAAGGCATTTTTTCAAATTTCAGCAAAAAAACAGAGCTTCAAAACGTACCGTACTTAGTAACTTACCTCTTAGAGTTCAAGCTTTATTTTTCCTTTCCTTTATTCTTTAGAATGATTGAACTTTTGAAGAAATTAACTTGTTTATTTTTTGAATAGTTTTATTAACAACTTTAGAAACTTGCTTTTTTGGATGGCTTAGGGGCTTAAGAAACTTATGATTTTGTGCGTTAATTTTTGTATTTTGATGCTAAGTTGAGCATAACATTTTCTTTTTTGTCAAGTAGCCTAGTGACTATAGAAATTCACCTGAATAAGTGGGGTGTCCGGGGTTTGAACCCCAGCCCCTGCATATATTATGCATTATCCCTTAGCAAGTGAGCTACGCTCATGTGGACGCTGAGCATAACATTTTATTATGGTAGTTCGACATATTTTGCAATTGTAATTAAATCCTCTATGTAATACACTATACTATGCGTACACTGACCATCTCCCTCCTTCGCCCGTTGGTTAAACTATCACCCGACAACCTTTCACCGTTCCTCACTTTGAACCCCTTGCACCTTGATTTGATTGAAACTTCATTAAACTTCAACCGCTTCCTTCAATATATGTGCCACGAGTCTCGTACTATTTCTTCACCACCCTTAAATAAAAATACCTTCGACTACTATCATCTCCACCGCCAAGATTGAACTGCCGCTTGAACTCTTGCAACATCCAACGTTGATTGTGATTCAGTTTCTAGATCTAGCTGAATCAAATCCCCTATCTTACTCACCATCTTCTGAAAACCTTCATTTCCCTACACATGTTGATGGATCCCATAGATGTTAACCCAAATTAATCTTCCTTTACATTTGTTTGTTTCTGCAAATCTATTATTCCACCAGTGTCGGTTTACAGTAAAAGCCTTTTGTAATATGCTTTGTTCTTTTGCACATGATGTAGAATCCCTCCATCTCCCATTGAGATTGCCTTCACTAATTGAAATCCTTCCAACCACACTTGAAATTGAATTTTCCCATCTTTTTGAAATGTTTCTAAGTTTTTCCAGTGGACAATTTTCAAGCCTTCGAAATTGTCAGCATATATATCTCAATTGTTTCAACCAGGCGAGGCAACAAAACCCATAACCATGGTTACCCACCCGAACCAAACTCATTTTGACGGGTTTTCCCCGTTTTAACTGGATTTGGGTATGAGTTTGGGTTTTCCCCGATTTCAAGACACAGGTATGGGACGGGTATATAGGTACCCACCCCGAACCCATACCCAAACTCATTCTGAATGCAGAAAATTACTTTATATTGATATGTCATGTTATTTTGTTTGATAATTGTTGCGTTATAAAAACTATCATTGATATTTAAAGGAGCAATTAAATCAATCGGTCTAACAAATGTTAAAGTGAGCATATTGTTGGATAATGCATTATAACATTTCTCTAGGGGTTGCAAAAAATCTTATATTTTTTATTTAAAAAAATTATTCAATGCGGGGATGGGGATGGGACGGGGATACCCGAACTCGTCGGGAACGAAAATGGGTTCAATTTCTCATCCCCGTTGGGTATGGGTAGGGTAACGGGTAAGTATATTAGAATCGGGTATGGGGACGGGGAATGTAAAACCCGTCCCCACCCCGCCCCAATGCCATGCCTAGTTTCAACCACCTCATTCTTAGAAGGACTTTGGTTGATTGTTTGCATTGATTCAATGGTAACCTTCTTCACACCCTCCTATTCGAATTTCTTGGTTACCATGATATTGCTACGAAGTTTTTACTGTCGTTTAGAAGTGACTAATCTCTGACGGTGGGTTATCTCCTTCCAATTGAATTATCTCCTTACGTATGAATCAGAAATCTCTCCTTACCACTTGAACCAATTCATTATTGATACTTTTCTCTTCGGATTGCTCCTTGCTCAGAACATATTTTCCTCATTTATCACAAAAATCCATGTAAATAATTTCAATCAATAAAATTGTATGCTTTATTGATCATATTACCATTCTCACACACTTGAAAGCGGTTATCAACTATTTGTATAACTTATCGGTTGAATTGTTATTTTTGGACAAAATGTATTGATTTTTTCTGTGTTGATTTCCGGGTTCATTAAAAAAAGATCCTAATAATTTAGAGTTTGTTATGAAAGTAAGTAAAATATTACCAAAAATTATATACATGAATCAAAATCAAATCCTCAAGAGCGATTCGTCTTAATAGAACTTATTAACCACTTGAATTCCATTACTTAATTTTAGCTGAATTTTAATCATTTCCAAAATTGAATTATTTGATATGTTCCTTTCACTTACAAGCAAACAACAAAACATATGCTAGCTAGGGAGTGCTAATTTTCTAGATTCAATCTTGGATATTATGAATATCATGCATGTGGCCTAATTTCACGTCACCTAACCTTTGATATATAACTTCTACTAATTGTGAATACTGGATTATGTGTATGAGGTCAACCAATGTGGGTGTTTGGTCTAATTTTGTTTACGGGACAACAAATTTCTATAATTCCGGGTAATAATTGTCAAACTTATAAATCTTCACTTTACTTTACTTTATAGATGCTGCTAACCAGTGCCCCGACGTACCGGTTAAGGAGCAATAAATTGATCAATTCCATTTATTTTATCTTAATTAATAAGAGAAATAATAAACTAAGTGATTAAAATTAACAGAAGTTGTATTCAATAATTTTATAAAGGCACAACTATTATATAATTTTGAGAGTTGACCAATTTATATCCATGTGAATTAGAAACATAATATTCTATGATTTCTTCTTGTGAATTTTTCTTACAACAATATTTTTTTTTTCGTGGTTTTTTTTTGCACCATTTTTTTTTCATCCCATTAATCTTCCTCAAAGCATATTGATTTCTTTCATTTTTTTAATTAAAAGTTGCAGAAATAATTACACTAAGACAAGATATTTTAAAGTCCAAAATAAATTAGCAATTTCAAAGATAAAACATATCCAAATAAAATATCAAATACAAAATCATTAAATGTGTAATTAGATGCTCTTCAAAACAAAATAGCATCCTTTATGAGCGTATTGAATACAACTTTTATTAATTTTAATAAGTTGACTTATTATTTCTCACTTTAATTGAGGTAAATAAGTGAAATCTAACAATTTATTGCTCCTTAACCAATGCCCCCAGGGCACTGGATAGCATTACCCTTACTTTATTTTAAAGAGAAAAAAACTAATTAACACACATTAAATATTAAAAAACGGGCGTCCCCGTTTTTTAAGAAGTTAAAAACAATTATATTAAAAACAAGACCCAATTAAACATAGGGTGTGCCTACAAAGGCTTAAAAATGTCCGAAAATACACATAGAAGATTAAAGAACAAAATTTGGAATAACAATATTACAAGGTTAACACCAATACAAAGAGACAAGTTAGACCACCCACTATTAGAAAAAGCAAAATTAGCGAGGGAAATTAGTGACGGAAAAAATGAAATCCCTCACAAATTCCTTGGTCGCAAAATTTAGTGACAGAATTAGAGAGGAATTTCACGTTTTCCCTCACTAATTTTTGTATTTTTAGTAGTGACCATTAATTAAAATAAAAAAAGAAATTAGGTTTTTGAGCCTTCAACCACCATCTAAAAAAAGTTTGACACAATCAAGTAAATGCTCTTGATACGTCTGATTGTTGCAAAAAATCTAAAAATTGTGCTACTTCCAATTAACTCGAATACATGCCAATCAAATCATTTGAAAACAATTCTTCTAAAATAAATGTGAACCTCCAAATTACAAGCACGCATATACAAATTTTCAAATATTGAAAAACAAGAAGTGATATACTACAAAAATAATCACATATTACTCCACCTTATCAAATATTTATCGAACTTTTTTAACCATTTTAGTTGTACTTATAAACTGTTATTTTTTATAAAAGAAATATATACTACGTGTTATAGTAAAGTACTACAACATTACCCAAAATAACTAAATAAAAAATTCTAAAATGTTTGAAAAAAAGAGAAAAAATATCTACTAATTAACTTTTAATTATTATGAGTTTAATTTTATTGCACAACCGGTCTAGAAAATTTTCCAACGTCAACAATTAAAATCAATAATATGTATGACTTTTGTCAAAAAAAAATAAAATATGTATGACTTTATATTTAGTTATACTTTAGGACTTATGGTTAAAGTTAAATTTATTTAATGGTCTGATAATTATAATTGATTAATAATATAAATAATATATTTAAATTAATTGTACTAAAAATATATATTTAAATTAAGCTGTTTAATTATTGAAAATTTACATAGTTAATTAATTTAAAGAATTAAAATTACAATCAAAACATTTAAGGTAAGTGGAATATATTTTTTAGTACAAGAAAGTGAAAGTTGATTAGCGTGCATGCATAGAAAATAGTAAAATAATATATAAAACCAAAATTTACTTTTTTGAACAAGTAAAGTTTATTGAAGACAATATAAGAAGTACTCAAAATCCATTAACAAATAAAGATATTACACCAAAGACAAGATAAATGATGATTTCACCAATCCAAAATACATAATTTTTACCCCTATTCTCCCTACCACTGAACCAAAATCCACTCTATACTATCAATCGTCTCTTAGCCAAGTCCCATAGAAAAGAATATCGTCGATCTTCAACCAAATACAACAACACATTGATAATCAAATATAGAAAAGGAGAAACCGTGCTTCTTATTTATATTTTTTTTGTGTGCTTGTCGGGGTTTGAACCCTAAACCTTACATATATTATGCATTATTCATACTAACTGAGTTAAGTTGACGAAGATTACGTCTTATTTATTTGTTGATATGTTTTTAAATATGTGATTTAGTTATATGAATAAAAAAAAATTGTACAACCTATCGATATGATCATTTGTCACAAATATAATGAGTTGTTATTGTTATAATTATTGAGGAGAAGATGGGACTATATATTAGGAAGCTGGCTAAGCTAAAGCAATGAATGGGGGTGGTCTGTTTCGTTGGTGGACCAAAAGATATAAAGTTGAGAAAAGAAGAGACGAGAGTGTGTCTATGCTATGCATTAGGATTTATGAAGGAAACAAGGCAAGTGCAGACAGGTTGTTGCCCTATTAACTGTATAAGCACCAATATTATGTACTCAAACAATAAACAAACAAAACAATGCATAGATAGAGAAAGGTGGGGCTGTCCTCATTAGTTAGGAGGGTTAAGAAAACAATGACTATAATTATAGATTAGAGAATCATAGATATATTTGCCGTGCTAGGTTGTGTTATATTGACAATAATTAAACTTAGAAAAATGAATTAAAACACTAAGATTAGGATGGATATATATGAGCTATATATCTATCTAGCTAGCCGACCTTTATATTGGGACCTAATAGGCAAAGACAAAATGTGTGATGCCACTCTAACCATTCTTTCACATTTTCCTCTCTTTGCTTTTCTTTTTTCTCCTTTATTTAGTGCCTTTGTCGCTCTCCTTCATTAATTAAAGTTAAAAATCCTTCTTGGTTTTTGGGGAAGATCACCCAATACCGGCTTCAACTTTTTCTTCTTTGTATTGTGGGATTCTTATTCACTTACCTTCCACTACAAGTAATAATTTTTCACCGTTACAAGTAATTACTGTATTCTCTAATAAGGTTAAAGTAAAAATAGTAGTACCAACTAATAATAATACTACATGCTTGTTCATAATTATGGAATCAAGTCACAATTAGTTATGCTTGCTTGCATCAATTATTTATAAAAGGTAAGATGAAATATTCATCGTAACCTACCCTGGTTGATTTTGTTTTTCGAGGTCTGCCCTCCTGACCTACCTGTTGAGGATCTGTAATTACTCCTTGGATTTATGTTTTCACAAGATGCGTGTTTGAAGAAATAAATATTTGCGTGATGTAAGGGCCTAGTTTTTTTCTCACATTTAAGTATAACAAATTTCTTTGGTAACGTATTCACTTTACTTTGATTTTTTAGAGATATTTTACTTGGATATACTATCACGAGGAAAACTAAGAAATTGTTAAATTACATTTAGTATTTGGTTAGTGAAAAGGAAATCACATTTTTGTCCATTTTTTGAGTTTCACTTTAGATTTCATTGATTTTCCTTAAACTACAAAATAGACACTTTGATCCTTAGTTTTTTCGTTAGTAAAAATGATCAATTTATCTGACTTTTATAATTTAAGAGATCAAATTAAACAATAAATTATTTAAAGGACCTCGGTGTCTAACATTTGTTATTTAAAGATCAAATATAATAATTTTTTTAGGGGACAACCGAATAAATGAAATTAAAACAATAGTAAATAGAGATGATCTTAATTTTAATTAATTAGGTTAGTGTAACTATTGTTTGAAAAGACATTAGTGTAATTCCTAAAAAAAAAAAGACATTAGTGTAACTATAACCTCCACCTGTCCCTCAAAATGAAAGAAAATTAAATCACTAGCTGCATGCATGTTGATTATCATAATATTTTCCTCTAATTTACAAAGATAATAAACGTCGTCTTTATGTAATTTTAAAATAACTGATGAATCATGTTTGAAAGTTTCTGCTCTTACTTCTTGCGCTACTATGGGATTAAATTTTGCTACGTTAGTTTTAGGTAATTTGAAATAGTCCTATATAAGAAAACGTTTTAATTAGCAAATCCCCTTCTAATTACAAGAAGGAAATTGGCAAAGGCGAAGTGATCATTTCAATCATCCATGCATCTAGATCGGGAAGAATACCTTAATCTACTCATAATAATTTTCTAAGAAAAGAATAATGAGAAATCACAGCTGTTCAGAAGTTGAACATTCACGACCCAGTAAAAATTAAATTTAGCTATACCACTAACATTGCTTTTAAGATCTAACAACAATAAGAAAAATGCTAAATATAACAATAGGGGAGCAGTTAGAAATTCATCCTAATATATCATCTGCTTTTTTAAGTACAATAGAATAAACGATTTGACATAACTCAAACGATTTATTAAAATTAAAAAGTGTAGTTAGATGGTGAAATAAAAGGAATCGTATCAAGTGAAATAAAAAAAAAAAACTTTTCACTATTAAGATTAAGAATGTTTTATTTTATAACTTTTTAAATGTGTTTGGAAACACAAGTCAAACACATGTAAAAGTCATAACTACATAAATTTCAATGTAAAAGTTACTATTTTTTTATGTTTAAACAATGTCTTAGGGGCACCTGTGAACTTTTTCCAAATATAAGATTTTTTTGACAAAAAGAAACAATATTCATTCATTCAAATTGATAAAGTACATCGATAAAATACAATATTAAAGTTATTAAAATAAAAAAAGAATGAATATACGAACAAATTCCCAACATTCATATATTTTTTTTGTTCGGCCCAACATCCATATTAATAGCATAAAAATAATTATATTTTTTTAAATATTCATTGCATCATTTCCAAACGGAAAAAAAAGATAATTAGTTTCTAAAGTTCTGTTCTAATTTCCCAAGTTAGTATTTCCTTCATATTTTTTTCTATTTAAATGGAAGACTTGAAGTCTAAAACAAAAGAAAACGACTATTTAAAAGAATTATATTTAGAAGAAGGTTAGCAAAGCTCATTTTTGAACACTTTCTCTAACATTCACTCTTTTATCGGATGGAGGCAATGTATGTTCTACCACTTTATATGAGTTCTATTTTCAAAGTATAGATTCACAATGATTTAAACTAATAAAAGAGTGAATATCAGAAAGAGAGTGTTGTTACCGTTCTTCTTAAATTTATTGATCGATACTATTTAATTTTGGTGAATAATTAAGAGCAGAAGTAAAATATTAATTTTTCCGATCTGCATTCAATATGAAATTATTGGTATGAACCATGACTTGCATGACAATTTAGGGAGACAAATGTTTGATTATTATTTATTTTTATAAAAGAGAATAATTTTTTTTAGGGATAAAAGTGAAATGTTTGATAGTAATAAAGTGACATGCATTATTCATTCCATATTCCCATCATGTTGGTTTCCATATCCTTTTCATGCCAAATATTTTATACCATCCAACATCATTGTTATTTTTTATGGAAGATAATAATAATAGGTAACTGAAAATGAATTAGAAACAAATATAAATAGGTAATTGAGTGCGTGATGAACAGATGCATCCAATTTATATAAGGCAATAATAGAAAAGCTATAACAGTGATTAAATCTGACTCTGTTTAAAGATATCCATTTTTGCTCCACGTGGGAAATGCACCATTCTCTGAAAACTTCCAAGATATCTCCATTATCTAAATTTACAAATGAGGGAGGTATTAATTTCATTTTCATTGTGATTGTGATCTTTACTATGTAATCAAAAGTGATCCATGCATGAGCTCTTATTAAAGAATAGTTTTAAAAAAAAAATTGTAACAATTTTTAGTCCTATTTTATTTACTTTTTGACCGAACTTAAAGTTTATCGAATTCTTTTCTCCTAGAAATCATAGTGTCAAAACTAAAAACCTATTAATATTATGCAAGTATGTGGCTAAAGTAATAATAATTGTATTGTATGGGGTGAAATGAATAAAAATATTACGAGGAAAATATGGGGAAAAGAAAGTATGAAGTGAAGGGAAGGAAAGAAAGGTAGGGAGAGAGGCATGGGCCATAGATAGTAGAAACAATTCCAATGGCAGAACAGAACCCCATCAACAACAATACATGACCCATTTATTTTTATTTACCAACGCTTAATATTAGTTTGTTTGTTCACACAATTGACAATCCCATCCCATGCAATTGCACACACACCCTTTTCTTTATTTTTATTGATTGATTAGCATGATTAATGGTAATGACCAACTTTCACTTATTATCTAATATATAATGTAAATAATAATAGTAAAAAATGGACGGAGATTTGAAAGGAAAGGTATATATAAATAATAATAATATTATTATTGGTGTATGTAAGTGTGTGTAAGGTAAGGTAAGGTAAGGTAGAATAAGAAGAGGCAAGAGAGAGTAGTTGTAAAGAAAAGAAAAGGCATAGGGTGTCTCTCTTGGACTGATTCGTTTCAATCAATCGCATATAACTCTTCTTTTCTTTCCCCATCCCATATTCATATTCATATTCCCATCTATCCATCCCTCAACAATAACAAAGTGGACATACATAACATAGTTTATTCATGGCTGTTCAAGCTCAATATCCATCAAATATTCTTCTTCTAAACAACAATAACAGGTTCTTTCACATTTCTCCTTATAATGTAATCATGTACCCTCAAATTCAATTCTATATGATATGAATCAATCACCAATTAATCTATTTTCTTGCTGTAATTGTAACAGCAGAAATGGACAAGAAGGACATGAATACTCCTTACAACAACAACAACAACTATCACTTCTTGATCATTCTCATAATATCCTATGCAACAATAACAACACAAGTATGTTTGTTTCACAATCTCTTTTTCATTGTTCTTGTCACAAATAATTGATCATGTCTCAACTCACCGCAGGTACAAATTCTCGCAAGAGAGGAAGAGAAGGAACATCCCCTAACGTTATTAATCATTTCTCTTTACAACCTCAACCTTCTCAAATTATTCATCTTTCTCAACTCCATAATCATCATCAACAACAACAACAACAACAAAATGTTGTCTCTACTGGCCTTCGTTTATCATTCGATGATCATCAACAACAACAACAGCAAAGATTACAATTACAACTTCATCAACAACAACAACAACAGCAGCAACAACAAGGTTGTCACTCTTCATCTTTCTCATCTCTATTACCACAAGGACTCATTTCTCAAATGAAACAACAACACGATGAATTAGACCAATATCTTCAAACCCAGGTAAACAAAAAATTCAAATTTTTCTTTTTCAACAACCCAATTTTCAAAATTCACGATTTATTAGAATTTGGATAGAAAGAAACGATTTTGATTTTTTATGCATGGTGGGTATTTCAGGGAGAAAATCTACGACGGACATTGGCGGAGAAGAGGCAAAAACATTACCGGGAGCTACTAAACGCGGCGGAGGAAGCGGTGGCGCACCGGTTAAGAGAAAAAGAAGTGGAATTCGCAAAAGCCACGCGCAGGAACGCGGAGTTAGAAGCGCGTACGGCCCAGTTAACAATGGAAGCCCAAGTATGGCAGGCTAAAGCCCGGGCCCAAGAAGCCGCCGCAGCTTCTCTGCAAGCCCAGCTGCAACAGACAATAATGTGCGAAGATGCCGGCGGAGGCGGTGTTTCATGCGGTGTGGAAGGACAGGCTGAGGATGCTGAATCGGCTTATATTGATCCGGATAGAGTGGTGGAAGTTGCGGCGGCGCGTGGGAAATGTAGAGGGTGTGAAAAGCGCGTGGCAACGGTGGTTGTTTTACCTTGTCGGCATTTGTGTGTTTGTACAGAATGCGATGCGCATTTCAGAGTTTGCCCTGTTTGCTTTACTCCCAAGAATTCAACCGTTGAGGTCTTTCTCTCTTAGCAACGACAAAAAAAATTAAAATACTAATCATAATTTATTGTTATTGTCCATATACTAGTCTCTCGTAAAAATAAATAAAATTACATTTTTGTTTCTCTTTTAAATGAATCTACATTACCAATCAAAAGTTTGGTTTTAGTAGATTTTCATTTTTTTTCCTCCTTTGGTTAATGTACATGACCACATGGTTAACAAGTGGCATTTTGATTTAATTTTATTCTATTTATTTAATTTTGTTATTTATTTCTTTTATTGCATTGTTAATGTCGGCTTTTTGCCTTTTCAATTTTGAAATGTCAATAGTCAAAAGGCTTGGGGAGTTATGTGAAGGTTTGTTACTTGAGGATGAGAATCAACAAAGTTACGTGTTAATTTGAGGTTTTGATTTTTCTTCTCATTAATTGCATGAAGGGATTAGGCATATGGTATGGAATATAGCTCGGGTAACAATGGTTTTCTCAGTTGTCAATTCTAAGGGGTATTGTGTATACGTGTGTAGCAGGTAACTTTCTTTTTTTACTTGCAAGGCATTGTTACAGTTTTACATGTTGTATGCTCTTTTGTTGCATTAAATTAGCTTTGGGACACCAAATTACAAGGTAAGAAGCAGATGGGTTATTTATGGAAAATGATTCTTAATAATTAAAGGCAATGCAATTATTTTGGAATTGTCTCAAATCTTGCTTACTATATTCGAAATGCTCTTTCAATCGGTCAGTAACATTGCATATTTTTCTCCTAGGATGAAGAATAGCATCTTTTTCACCTAAGATGAGGAAGAGCATCTAGCATGAGATGTATTTTTGGCTTTTAAAGTGAGATGGGCTAATAACCCTCTCTAATACCACTCTTAACATTTAACATTCATGGTTAATGATATTTGAACATTCTTAATTCTTCGTCGTTTTCTCCATCTTCATCTCTCTATCATATAATCAAGAGCATACCACTATAAAAATATGAGTAAATTACACTCTCCTTTCCTCGAAGATGCATGAATTACACTCTCCTTTCCTCAAAGATGCATGAATTACACTCTCCTTTCCTCTTATGTTAAAATGTACACTCTCCTCCCTTGAAAAGTAAAATTTATACTCTCCTCCCTTATAAGATGCTTGAATTACAACCTCCTCCTTTAATAATTAAATATGCAATACACTTTAATCTATTTTAACATAAATAAATAACTTTATTATATATATTAATTTTGAACTACCATTTAAGAAAAACTAATTCATTTATTTATAATTTAAATGTCAATGATAATTAAATTTAAATATTTTTCTATTGATTTTATATTTTATAGTATAAAATTAACTTTTAAATAACCATGCTTTATTGTCTTTAGTAACTTTTCACATATTTTAATTTTATTTTGGATTGTTTCATATTTTATAATAGGGTTTACAATTACATGTTAATGAAATTGTAAATAAAAAATAGTGAAAAATATGTATTCAATTTTTTATTATATTAAAATAGACCCACAATACTATTTTTTTCGAAGTGTGTTAATTTTTTTTCTCTAGATTATTAGAAATAAATAAAAATATTGAGGGAGTAAAGTGTAGATTTTAACATAAGAGGGGAGGTGAATGTAATTCAAGCTTCTCTTAAGGGATGGAAGTGAAAAGCATTCTAATATGTTTTGAATAAGAGGAGAGGAGGGTGTATATTTTAACATAAGAGAGGAGAGGAGTGTAATTTACTCTAAAAATATACAATTTATAAGTAATTAAAAGATTAAATAGTATCTCTAACGTATAAATATATGGGGTTGGATAAACAAAAGGTGGTCTTGATGACATTTATCTATAATCAATATATCACATTGCTCACTTTATTTATTTCTTTTTAAGGCGTAGAATGAGTAGGTAAGGTGTCTACGAATTATTTTCCAAATCTTTATATATTATAGCTAAAATATGATTTTAGTCCCTCCAAATATACCTCGTTTTGATTTTAGTCCAATAAATTTTTTTTGTAGTTTTTGGTCCCTGCAAAATATTTTGTTTTTGAAAATAGCCCTTGGGAATATTTTCAAAAACAAAATATTGGACTATTTTCAAAAATAAAATATTTTGCATGAACCTTTTTAAAAAACATAATATTTTGCGGTGACCTAACACTAAAAAATGGGTTCAGTCATCATGTGCCACGTATGCAAATCATCACAAAAGTGGGGCCAGTGACTATTTTCAAAAACAAAATATTTTGCAGGGACCAAAAACTACAATTTTTTTTTACAGAGATTAAAACCAAAATGAGACATATTTGTAGGGACTAAAACTACATTTTAGTCTATATTATACACTTTCACCATTGGAGTTGGTTGACACATAATTACTGGCAGAGCTCTAGTCAACAAACAGGGGTTCAATGGCCCAGATTAGGTCCGATTCATTTTCTAAATAAAGAAGACAATATATGTCTTTAGAAATCTTTTTAGGTGAAATATTTTTTTAGAAATTTATTTAGATAAAAATGTCATATTATATTTTGTAAAATGAAATTGTGGATATGATCTTGGTTTTAAGAGTAAAGACATTTGATTAAACTGAGAAAGATCCTTTAGCATCTCATCAAAATGTATTTAGATCCTACGAAGATTAGTTTGACTAAATAAACATGAATAATAAACATTATGATTATTATTATTTTAATATTACTTTTACAAAATTATTTCTATTACTATTAAATTAATTTTTTTACTTGTTAACATTTTCCCTAATTTAAACATATTAGCTTAGATTACATTTTTGTTGCATGTAAAATCAAATTCTCTAAAGGATCTAATTAAATATAAAAGTGGAGCCTATTACCTTGGTTTTATTTCCTTACTAATTTATTTTAAGATAAATTGCTTTTTTTATCAAATAGTTTAATGTTCAGAAGAAATTCACCTCTTAATATAAAATCATATTATCTATTTAAAGATGTTTATATATGAAACCTACATTAGAGTATGTTCATTGATTTTACTAGCCTTTCGAAATGTCCAATTTAAAGAGTAAATCATTAAATTGGTCTCTGTCTTTGTACCAAATTCTCAAATTGGTCCATGACTTTATTAATAACTCAAAATGGTCTCTGTCTCAGTCAAACGTTTCTCAAATTGGTCTCTGATTCTATTAATTGTTTTGTATTTTAAGCCATTAACGTATCAAATAAGACTCAAAGTGCATTATGTCATTAACCACTAAATAATATCCAAAAGACATTGAACCGCTAACACTCAAAATACTAAACAACTAATAGAGTATTGGACCAATTTGATAAACGTTGACAAAGACAGTGACCATTTTGAGTTATTAATAGAGTCAGTGATTAATTTGAGAATTTGGTACAAAAACAGAGACTAATTTAATGATTTTCCCCCAATTTAAGTCTAAAAATAAGCCTACATGTCAGACTTGTGCCTTATTTCTTTTTTAGCAGGCCACACCTAGATTTTGCAAATTTTTTGCTCAAGCCCTAATTAAACGAGAGAAGTTAGAAGAAAATGGAATACGGTGGTACACATCTTAAGCGCTACTCTGCTTCATGTTTTTAAGAGTAACATAATTCATCAAACTATAATTAAGTTCTTAAAACTAATGGAGCAGTCATAGTCTACTTGGACCTGTTTAATGATCAGGATAAGTGAAATGAGATAGCATAAGATAATTCTTTGATTCTGCCATATTGTATTTGTCTAGTATAAATCTTATCCTAAGGTGAGGTTGGATTAGATAGGATAACAAATTATTTTCTACACCTACATTTAAAATATATTTAAAAAATATTCAAATTAAAAAACATAAATATTAATATTTACAAAAGTTAAAATATAAAATAAGAAGTAAAAAAGTGGATTAAATTTCATAAAACATACTGACATTATATAATTCTTTATGATCATATGTAAACAAACTTATAAGGGCCATAGAAACAAAAAATGGGCACTAGCAGCAAAGCCCAACAACATATATATAGCGATAATATGTAGACCCTTTTTTTCTTCCTCATCCTATAAATTTCTCGCACGTTCTATACAGTTCGGATTTTAGAATCCAAATATCATAAAAACATCATAAAATCCTCCAAAAACACAGTGAACTATTTCGGATTTTAAAATCATAATAGGGTGTGCAATAAACTCATAGAATGGAAAAAGAAATGACCTGACAAACTTAGACGGCCCATAGAACATATTATTTCTAGAGAGGTTTTTTTTCAACTAAAAATCACCATGTAAGTATATTTTAAAGAAAGAGAAAATATATGCCCTTCAAAGTTATACAATCGAACAAAACCACAATTTTTTTCAGTCCTAAAGTATAATATTTCCGGACACGTTTGTGTTTTTTAGAAAAATATACTCTTGACAACAACCCATATATTGTTGTTTTTTTTCTCAAATCTCTCAAAAGAAAATAAAAATTAATTATACGATGTATGTATACACTTTGGACATTACAATATACTACTCCATAATTGTTTCTTCCAAACCCCAACTCTATGTGCACACTAACATAGGCATCAAGATTGAGATGTGTATATTGACCCTTCAAATTGAAGCAGCCTCATAACCCCTTTTAAGTTCACCGAGACGTACTGTGTAGGACACTTCCAAACCAACAAAGGCAGTTCAATTAATTTCCAAGAAAATATGTCCCTCATCTTTGTGTCACGACTCTTTTGATTTTGTATGAATAGATGAATTCATGTACATAGTCCAAAGTCAGTAAAATGAAAAATAAAGTAGTCCTTTGTTCGATGTTCCAAGAAACTACCTTTTTTTTTTTTTTTTTAACCAAAGAGCAAACAAAAAAAACAAGGACAATATTTTTCTACAAAAAAATAATAATAACGAAAGGATCAAGAAAGAAAAATAGTAAAGACCAAAACCAAACAAACAAGGAATTGGACAAGACTTGGCATCGTTATTTGATGTAAAGTCTTCTCATTGAAATTCAATTAAAGGAAATTATATCAAAGTGGTGGAACTCAATTCAAAGCCAAACTTATATAATTTAGCCAAAATCATGGCAATGAGCAACATGGAAAAAGAGAAATGTCATTATTATTATTATTAAATAAAATACTTGGAAGACAAGACATACATGTTTGCTTTGTCGTGTTTCCCAAATAATATATTGATATTAACATATCTAATTTTTTTTGCCTCTAATATGATACACACATTAACTACTCGTCCTTTGTGAAAGCATGCACTATAATCAAATTGTCCCCTCATGTGATCTTTACTCCACTTTGTCTACACTCTGATCTAATCTATTTTTTTTCTATGTACACACACTATTCATTTTCATATTTTCATTAGAAGAAAGAAGGAAAAACAATTTATATTGAAAATAGGAGAAAACAAAATATTATGGGGGAGGGAGAAAAAGGACAATAAGGCAGTGTCTTTCATGTGAGTGTAACATGTAAATTATTGGTGTAGGTAAAGGTTTACGGATCAAACACGTTTGAGTTGTCAATATAGATGAAAGAGCAGGGCACGCTAGATAGATTCCAATTAATTTTTTTTTCAAGGACTATCATGATTCATGAGTCAAGAATCACTTTTGCAAAGTTTGCATTGTGGTGGTGTTCTTGAAATTGATGATTAATCGATTTCAAATCTAAATCGTAGTATTATAAACTTTTGTCAAGGAAAAAATGTTTATTAATTTCACGAGTTTAATTAAGCCTGCCAGATTCTTCCTCTGGGTTGGTGAATGAATGACACATTTGAGCTTATCCAGAAGGTGGCATTGAAAATAACTTATAGTATATATGAATGAAATCCAATTATCATATTGCAAACAGAAACTTTCAATGTGATCAACAAATTAATAAATTAAGGGAAGAAAAATCATTATTGGATACTCACAAATGCAAGATTTCAAACGAATTCACATGCATGATCTCACCACACCTTCCTTTGTACAAGCACTACAAAATTGAGAATCTTAATATATAGTATGTTATATACAATACACTCATCTATTGAAAATGTTACTACTAAATATTTATAAAAAAAAGTTACTACTAAATAGAAATTAATAACCATATTTTCTTGATGTAAACATATTGCTACGATTTATAAATAATTTTGGAAAATAAATTTATAGCCATAATTTATAAAGAAATTTAGAAAATAATTTATAGCTCAATTCACAGGGACAATACAAAATATATAAGGGTTGGAACTCAAACTCTAAACACTGAACTTTTTCATATTTAAAATGTGATTTCCAACTACTTAGCTATTTAAACAAAATATATAAGTGAGGAGGCAGGTGTTTGTTGGGGTGATTTCTTCTAGAGGCTGCCTCTGTTACTCGGGTCCTTGTTTGTCGTCACTATCTCTTATTTGCGTTTTTTAGGTTGTTAAAGTGTTTAAGGTGTTTGGAGGGAGCGGGTTCCGTCGAGCTAAGTCTTTTCCTTTTGATCGGTTTGTTGTTTGCACCGCTGTTTATCATGTTGTTTGTCTTACTTTTTGTGTGCTGGTTTCCGGTGGGCCGATTACTTTTGCTTCGAGATTGAGTCGGTGTCTATCTGCAATCTTGTTTGACTTGGTTCGGTGTTTCTCTGGTGTACCGGAGGTGAGGGGTGCCCTTCTGATTTGGTCCTAAAGTTTGGCGGGTCGATCAGTTTTGATTCGAGATCGGGAGTCAGCTTTTTGGCTCAAGTTTGATTTTGGGCTTTTTATGGTTTCTTTCGCTGGATCGGAGGTCGAGAGGTGGTGGAAGCACATTGATCTTTTCGGATGTGGCTCAACTTTGGTGTTCAGGACTGTGAGTTTAATTTTGAGGGGTGAGTAGTGACGATGGGTGGTGCGAGATATCGTTTTTACAATGGTCGTTTTCGTGAAGGGGTCTGTTTTAGATGGTGATGTGTATTTTGGTGGGGGTTGTTCTTAGGGGTGTTTTTTGGGGTGTTCATTTTCGCATGTTCCGCCTATATAAAACACCTTTAGTTTGTATTCTAAGTTTCACCGATTTCTGTTCGTCTTGAGTAGGGACCTGATGGTTAAATAAAATTTGTTTGTTAAAAAAAATATAAGTATAGTACAAAGATTTAAATATGAATTTATGAAGATGGATGATTGTGCAAAAGAATAGCTTGGCCGGCCTTGTCATACAATGAAGACGTGTGTAACTTTATTTGGCAGACATGGTTCTATGCATGGACATGACCAAACCAAAGTGGTTAAAATAGAAATTATCGCATGCTAAATTTGAAAGTAAGTCAAAATGATAAAGACATGGACTAAAATTAAAGGTGATAATAATAAGAGGTAGTTCATCGCTTTCTTTGACGTGGAATTACCAAAGGTGAGATAAACAATATATATTAAGTTATAGATTTGCTATAGAACAATGTGTATAAAAGAAAAATGAAGTGAAAAAAGCAAAAGAGAGAGAAAATTATGACTTTACCATGAGTGGAAGTTGAGGACAGATGTATTGAAGCGTCTTCTTGTTATGATTACTACTCATGTCACTATTTGATCATTTTCATGATAAGAACACGACACCATTTTCAGTTTTAGTAAACCTTTTTTAGGGAACATACACTCATTTGTTTTGGCTTTGGTCACAGAGGATCTATAGTCTGTAGTCTGTACTATATAATATACTGTATCCAGTCACTACAAATTCAATGTGATTTCATTTAAAGTATTGTTGTATAGTCTACATAAAGATTTGATAAGATGAATCCCAAGTTTGAATTCTTGCAATAAACTTCTCTAAATGCTATACTATACTTCTCTAAACACAACATAATTATCAAATAATTCTAGATATGTCATGTGTGTAGTATTGAAAACTTGTGCAACCCACGGAGAGAAAATCATTGAAAAAATATGTTAGTTTGATTTATTATTGTGTTTACTCTTTTGTTTTTTTAGAGGAGTTGTGTTTAGTTATTGAGCATAAATAATATTATTGCATTGCTCTGTCTTTAAATGGGGTTTTCTGGAAATAAACGATGAAATTTACAGTACATTACTTAAATATTATTATTTATGCTTAAATATTACTACTATTATTTTGATAATATACATAAAATACTATTTCATTGATCCTGTAAAAAATTGTTTTGAAAGTGTTCTCTTTATGTATATTATCAAAATTAAGATTATGATGCATTTTTTTAATTTTATTAAGATATTCATGTGATTTAAACAATATGTTTCTTTCTTTTCTTCTCACTTGCCTTTTTTTAAATCTATTTTATTCTCTTCTTAATTCCTTTCGTCTATCTTTCTTTTATAAACCAAACAGTTCATAGTTCTAATGCGACAAAACTACAAATAATTGTAAGTAACAAAGGTGATATATTTTTTTGGTACATCACAAAGGTGATATTTACTTACTATTTAGTATAGTTAAACATAAATACATTGAAATTAAATAATATTTTAAGGAGATGCAACATTAATATATTTGTTTGAATGACACTTGCTAAATATTATCTTGAAAGTATTCTCATTACATGTACTTTTAAGTTGTATTTCTAAAGATTTTCTAGGTAAATAGCAGCCCACCTAAACTTTTTACACTATTCGTTAGACACCGCAGAAGTATATATTTTGAGAGAGATATGAAAAGAGAAATGATATTTCTACAACTATTTTATGACAATATTTGTACAATTTTATCTCTCATACTCACATGATGTACTTATCTTCTCTCTTTCTCTTTCCCTCTCTATTGTTTTTGACCAATGAAAAGAAAGAAAAATAAGATTGTCACAAATATTGTCATCAAATGGTTGTCAAAATATCATTACTCATATGAAAATTAATGTGATAAATGTGATTAGTTTGATGATGTGATAAAAATAGAGATATGGAGAAAAAAATGAGATGTTAAATGAGTGTATAAAATTAAAGAATGTCTACATATCATTGTTGCTATTTTTATGTCAGCAAATACTCAATTTAATTCTTAAAAATATATAATCACATCAATTAATCATATCACCTCATTAATACTAGGGTGTGAAAATGAAAGTGTTGCGCTGTGAAAAAGAAATTCTGCTAAGTTGAAAAAAGAAAGAGTGTAGGGTTGCTGGGTTGATAAATGTTTGGGCCATCAGTGTTTCTTGCTATAGGCACCCCCTATCAAACGAAGCTTTCTATATACACCTCTCATATACAAAAAAAAAACATTTTGGACCCCTACAGGCAAAGGCCCTAGGTCGTCGTACCCCATGCTTAAGACTTGGGCCGGCCCTACATGAGGCGCATAACACTGGGCCTGAACCTTTATTTAAACCTTTTCTCATTCTTTTGCATGAAATCACATGAAACCATGAGAGAGAACTTTTAGAAAACTTCGAGGCTAATAGTTGATGGTCGTTTAGCGAGATTCAAAGGGTAAGAAAGATGTGAATCTAAGGGAACCAAAAGAGGGGACTCTTAAAAAGGGTTGAAGCCTTTTTGGGGAGATTCATGGAATGGAAAACACTTGTGAGTGAGAGATTTGTAAACAACTTGGTTGAATCTTGAAAGACCGAAAAAGGAGATCATTAGGAAATCAAAGGCTAAGGGTTGGTTCTTTTTGAAATAGATTTTAGAGTTGAGAAACACACGGAAAACATCTTGACTATAGAAACCATTGAGTATCTTAAATGTAGGATGAAATCTGGGAAAAGGGTAGAAATTAAGCTTTTCTTGTAATCTTGTTGAAGCTAATTTCTGGTAACTATATTATATCTCTTTGTAATGACTCTTTGATATTAGATTAGAGAGATGCAATCTCCAACAAATATATGTCATTGTGGGACTGAACTGGATAAAATCTACTCTCTTTATCTTTGAATGTTTGGATGGTGGTTGTCACCTATAGTTTCTCTACACATCTAAATTTAACAGTGCAACTTCAGTCACAAATTTACAATACATTCCGAATATATTGTTGGTGTAAGATTTAGATGTCAATAAATTTTATGTTTAAACTTTTGTCACGAAAAAAAGGTGTTATGTTTAAACTTAAAAATATAAACAAACAACAAACCGTTAAAAATATAAACAATTGAATAACTAAAAAAGATATAACAATTTAATACTAAAAAAACAAAAATTAAAATAAACATTAAACATTTTAACATAACAATTAAATCGTAAAATTAAAATAAACACTTTAATATGACAATTGAATCGTGAAAAAATAATGGTTAAAATAAACATATGAACATATCAATTAAAATAAACATATCAATTGAAGCGTAAAAAATCAAAATAAACACTTTAATATAACAATTGAATTATTAAAAATAAAAAGACATTAATTAATTAAAATTAAACAATTAAACTTACGGCGGCAAGCCATCTGTCTACCAAAATTTGGTAGAAGAGACAAGTCGATAAGGCGTCCAGGATAACTCTTCGGTTCGGCCTCCTGCTGAGCCTCACCCTTCTGATATCGAGACTTCTCATAATGTTGCTCATATTGTTGTGTGGGGTCCACTATCTGGGACGGACCCGTATGGGACGACGTCCCCTCCTCGTCCCCACTCCTACCGCCATGTCTCCTTGTAACAGGAGGGCTCCTAGCCTGCCTACCGGTCTGTGCACTCCCATTCATGGTCTCCTTGCCTCCTCTCTGATTGTCCGGTCTCTCAGACATATCTACACAACATAAAACAATGCGAAAAATCAATGATTTTTTCATAGTGACATTGTATCATTTCTAATTAATCATCTTTAACCATTCACATTGTACTCAAACTACTACTTTGTGTCATTTCAATCTCTAAACTACCTCATTGAACTCAAACTCACTATAGGCAACATTAACAATCCAATTTCTAACTAATTTCGTCATTAACATGCAAAATATCAAACAATTTTTGATTGAGACAATTTATCAAACACCTAGAGTTCAACAATAAATCTAACAATTTCTAGCTCTAAACTACCACATTAGATTAAAACTTACTCTAATTAACATCTAAACTACAATTTCTAACTTATTTGATTATTAACAATAAAAAAATCAAACAAGAAAATCAACCCTAAAAACTTAAAATTGTGAAATGTCATCAAAAAAATCTTACATTTAAACAAAAAAAAAAAATGTCAAATGATCATGATCACTTGCTTGATGTTGGGGTAGAAGTTGTCGATGATTTGCTCAAGCTTAGTGAAAATTGCACTTGGAAGTTTAAGAAATCAAATGGCAGAATGTTCAGTTGTTATGTTTCTATAACATAACTCAACATGAGTTAACTCACGTTGGTATATAACGAACGTGACTTAAGTCACATGAAGGTTATTTTAAGGACTTTGAGGTGGAAATGAGCAAAAGACATTTAGAAAGAAGAAAAAAACAGTTTTCAAGCAACTGAGGTGTGTTGATTCACATTCAATTCGAGTTGAAAATTTCTCCACCCTTAAATGTTCTTAAAAGGTTGTAAACCTTTTTTTTTTGCGCCCAGAATCCTCTGGTACAAATGGGATAAGGTTAGGAGGGTAGCCCTCTAACCAATGAATAATGTTGTTCCCACATTAAAGGATGCTGGGAAACACCGTTAAAATACCAAAATAACTTCATCAACAGTTAACTGTCGATGTTTAACCGACGGTAGTTAACTGTCAAAGACAATTGAAGTTAAATTTGTCATGTTATGATGTATTTTAGCCTTCACAAGAGTGTAAACCAGGGGCGGATCTATGTTAGGGCTATGTGGGGCTAAAGCCCCACATGCCATTTCCATATATTTTTATATATATTATAAAAAAGTATAATAATTATTTTGGTCCCTGGATGTGTAATAAATAGTCATAATAGTCTCTTAGTGAATTAAAATTCTAAAATAGTCCCTGATTTTATACTTTGTTAGTCGTAATAGCCTCTGAAATGACAACAAGTAAGTATATTGAATGACTAATACGACAATATCAATGAAGTATTTTAATGTTAGGGACTATTTTGACTAACAAAGTGTACAATCATAGACAATTTAAAATTTTAATACATTGATGGACTATTTTAGCCTCACATGTATCAAATGTCTGGATCCGGCCTCATGTGTAAACAACAATTTTCCTAACTAAATTTGATGAACGGCTAAATGGATATGTTTTACTAGCATATGGGCCAGCTTTCCAAAGAAAAATGGAAAAAAGATGAAAGATAATTTCCTTTCGCACCCTTTTGGGTTCTTGCACACCCTCTAAAAACTCTCATTTTACCGATGTTTAAATTATATCATCTAAACTCAAAAAACACGGTTCATATAATATAATATGAAACATGCCAATATATAAGCAACCATCAAATCCTTCTTCCATTTCCCTATTTTTGAATTTTACCCATAAAAATCAACAAAAAAACAAAATCTATAAAATAAAAATTTAAAAATATCACTAAAAATCAAATAAAATTAATGAAATTTTTATTTTTTATTTTTCTGAGAATAAAGAAGTTAAAATAAAAATAAAAAATGGGTCTAAACGATTGAAATTTAGATTGAAGGACAAAGTCCCGTAAAAAAAACATAAAAAAAAAAAACAAGTTTTGAAGAAAACCGCCATGATCGCCTGAAAACCATTTGTTAGTGGATCAATTAAAGACGTAGTCCCGTAAGTGCAGCTCAGTTGGTAGCTGCCTGAGATAATTTGTGCAGGGCCGGAGTTCGAACCCCGGATTCCCCACTTCTCCACACATAATGTGTGTGAATCTAGCCATTAAACTACTTGACCCCCCCAAAAAAAAAAAAGAGGTAAGTGAACTAACTAATGAAAATTAATCCTAGCATTACTTGCATATTTTCTGTTTCACCCCTCACTCATAATTCAACCGATATACAAACAAGAGTGGTGATATTTTGACAACCATTTTTGTACAACCTTTGAGACAAATTTGTTGTTCTCTATTCTCATTGGTCAAAAACAATAGAGAGAGAAAAAAGAAGAAAGAGAATAAAAACATAATGTGAATATGAGAGAGAAAATTGTACAAAAATTATATAAAATAGTTGTACAAATATTATTTCTCTACAAATAACCAAATCTCTTTGTATCCAAGCACAACTTAATTATTACCCTATATTTTATATTTTAATTATCCAATAACCTAAGAGTTCATTCACCAAATCCGTGTGGATAAGATTAAAACAAAATATTTTGAAGTCGCATTGCTATAATATGGCTCATCACGTGTTTAATCATGCATGGTGTTTGGAATTTTGAGCTTTTGTCCACTCCCCTCTCCCGTGGCATTAGAATGAAAATAAAAGGTGTATTTTTTAACAATGACTCGGATAACTTTCTTGTTTGGGAACCATCTGTTTTAATTCGTCTTAAAAAAAATTAAAACCAATTTTCAATAAGGTTTTAGTAACTAAAAGTGATTCAGACATTTATTTCCTTAGTAAGATATGAGTGACTTAACCAAAATTCGAAGCTGAATTTTTTAAGTCCTCCTCTTTAAGCAAACAAATTAGTTCTTCTTCATCAACACTAAATTCATGACTATTTGTATTTACATTTACTGAATCACGAGATTTTTCCCTCGCTTGGAGGATCACTGTTCGTCACTCTAGACACTCATCTCATTTAAAATAAGAGTTTACTTTGTTAGTATTTCTTTCTTTTTTATTTTTGAGGCAGTTGACGATGGAGTGCAGAATGCAGATTCGGGAGCACATGCAGGGGTAGAACGTGTCAATAAAAAAACATAACATGTGTGAGGTCAAAATACATACTATGACTGTATGACAACAAACACACGTGTAAAGCACTACCACAATAGGAACAACATACCATGTGTGATATCAAGATAAGAAGAGTACATTACTATCAAGAGCATCTTAAACTATTTGAATACCTTGTTTTTTCCCAGTAACAATAAATTCTCCTTTATTATAAGATCAATAAATTGTATGTTCGATTCGAAATCCAACCTTTATACATATTATGTAATATTTTTATCGATTGATCTAAGCTCACGATGTTTGTTTAAATACCGTACTCTAATTTAACAAAATGGGCTATAATATGAAAACAAAATAAAGTCAACCTTTAGATATATACTAATTTGTAAGTTTAATCAAAATTTTAGAATGTTATATAAAATAACACGTTTTATTTGTCTAATTTTTTATCTATATCTTTTTTTATTTATATAAACTAAATATATTATATATTTTTATGACTCATTGACTTAGTTCGTTGAAATATATATTGTGACTAGCATTTTCTTCTGCAGAATAAAGCAATTTAAAAAAAAAAATAGAATAATATGATCAACTCCATAAAACATAATTTCTATTATCATAACCCTTTAAATTTAAAAATATAAATATTATGAATTACGAGTAGTGATTGGTTTGTTTTTTTTTTTTTTTAGGGAGAATGATTGCTTTGTTAATGACACTTATGGGTTTCGGGTACAAACTAAAAAGAGATTGAACCCAAGACCTCACACCCACATGTTGTATGTCATACCACTAAAGCATTGTAGTCCATTTATTAAAATGTTAACTTTGATTATAATAATCATGTTATAGCCTGTTTGGATATACGGTAAAAGTGATGGTATCGCGTCCCGAGACCATTTGGTCGTGGATTTTGAAAAGCTGCATATTGTAGATTTAGGTTAAACGTGCAGTGGCGTCAACTCCCACTCGAGAAACAAACATAGGCATAAAGCCCTCATAAATAGTTCAACCTCGAGGAGCTATGGACCGACTCCACATACTTTGAATACATATTGATTTAGATTGATAAAGACCCATACTCAAGATTTTGAGACTCAATACTTCTTTGGTCTAAGAATCCTCTACATGCAAAACCCAAATCTTGAGTAAATCTAAATACAACATGCTCAAATCTTCAAATGTGTACATCATCATGCCCTCCAACAACCAGAGGCTTCAGATTCTCCAAAATTCGTAATGTCTTAGACCATCATGACTCTTCAATGCTCGACATAAATCTCATGGATCGTAACAATCTTTAAACAACCATCTCGACAACACTTCCCTATCTATATAAAAGGTCCTTGAGCCACCAGCTGAAGGTACCCACAATTATTTTTTAGCCTCTCAATCTTTGTTCTTGTTGAAATTGATACATAATTCTAAAATGTTCTGGTTAAATAATGACAATGGCTAGAGAAAACAAGAATAACTTAAAGTTGCTACATGTTTCTAGATTGTTCTATTAATGTCTAAGTTAAGTTAAAGTCCAAAAAGATCTATAATAATCTAGTGTAGATAAGGCAAACAAAGGCCTAAATAATTCTAGTTCTAGAAACATCTTCAAGCACTTATAAATAGACTTATATGTGTGCAATTGTATTTAAGTCTTTGAGATGCAATGCCAATAATATTGAAGGCTTCAGCATATCATTTTCTCTCCTCCTACAATGAGCTAATTCCTAATGTGTCTCCTCTTGTGCCATTCTACTAAACACTCCACCACTATAGCTACCTCAACTATATATATTTTTTCAATAGTAGTATCAAAGTCGCGTTCGATCATTAACTGGGCATAAGAAAATATGACCTCGTTTCACCAACTATATGTTCTACAACATGAATTCTACTAAACTAGAAATTCTCAGTCTATGACTCAAACACAAAAGGAGTACAAGTAGCCACAAGGCTCTACTCTGTTTGAGTTCAAACCTAAAACTAAGAAGGCAATAGAGGATTTCATGTAGCCTAACAACCTGATCCTCTTAAGTTCAAGTCAAACTAATTTCGCAAACCCATGGAGAATAAGGCTCGAGTTCAGATAGAGTACAAGTCCAAACAATAAATAAAAATGGAGACCTGCGACCTCTGATGCTCAACTTGAGTACAAGTATAGAAAAAAAAATGTAACTACTAAGAGCAAGAATGAGTCACTGTCAAGAATCTACTACATAAGTGACAAGGAGACTCACAAACAACTATGCAAGAATGCTCCATGTCAGAAATCTTCAACAATGTCGACAAGGAGATTCACATGCAACTAAGCAGCATAAATGGTCCTTGATAGATGTCTTTAACAAGACCAACAAGGAAAATTACTAGAGCAAGTAAGGAGCAAGAATGGTCCATGTCAGAAGTCTTCAACCAGACGAAGAAGGAGACCAATAACAAATATTATGGTAAGAGGTGACACAACATTTCTATCATGGTGGAGGTAACACCTATCAAATTGATCAACTATGAAAAGTATCAATGCAGGAGGAGATGATATCACAAATCTATGTTTGAGCAACTACATACTACATTTGCACTCTGTTTGGTAGACAAAAAATGCAGAAGAGAGAGACTTTGAGGAGAGAAAGAGGAGAGAAGTGTGGCATTTCTCTAGTTTGGCAAAGGTGAGAAAGAGAGAAGAGGGACAAAATTGGTGTGGGTCCCACACATGTTTTGTTCTCTCCTATCTAGCGAAGAAACAGGAGAAAAGTTAAAACTTTGTTGCTTTTGTCTTTTATGCCCTTCAATTTAAGAGAACAACCCACTTTTTTTTTTGTTTGTCTTTTATGCAATGTTTTCAAGTTGATTCTTTGTTTCTTTTTCACAATAGGCTCATTTAAATAAATTAACTTACCTTATTAAAGTTATTACTAAAATAACTTAGTTCACTAATTAAGCCAATCAATTGACAAATTTAATTAAATATAAAATAGAGTAGTTTTATGAAAAGATTTTATTTCAAGGTATTTTTGTACTTTAAAAAATAATCAACACTTCTCTCTTTTCAATTTCTCATCTCTTTCTTTTATATGAAACAATATATCAAATCATCTTTATTTTTCACATCTTTCTCTCTTCTCAAACTCTCTCTCACCTACTTCTCTCTTATCACTTTCTCTCCACAACCAAACACACCCTTGGAGTTTCCAAAATATGCATCAAGGAGGAGTTTTGAAATTGATACATATTTCTATAATGTTCTGGTTAAATAATGACAATGGCTAGAGAAAACAAGAATAATTTAAAGTTGCTACATGTTCTAGATTGTTCCATTAATGTCTAGGTTAAGTTAAGGTCTAGAAATATCATATAATAATCTAGTGTAGATAAGGCAAACAAAGGCCTAGATTATTCTAGTTCTAGAAACATCCTCAAGCACCTATAAATAGACTTATATGTGTGCAATTGTATTTAAGTCTTTAAACCTTTAAGCCTTTGAGATGCAATGTCAATAATATTGAAGGCTTCACCATATTATTTTATCTCCTCTTACAATGAGCTAATTCCTAATGTGTCTCCTCTTGTTCCATACCACTAAACACTCCAGCAATAACTCCCTCCACACTATATATTTTTCCAACAGTTCTTGTACTGACTTTAACATTAAAGTGTTTGCAAGTATCTCCTCAATTCGTATAAGCGATTGTTGTTCAACGAGGAAACCATTATAATCACTCTAAATTACTATGATAGACACACATGTAGGTCGCTGAAACAATAGGAACAGCTGTCTCGTGCTCAGTGGGCTGTGTATTATAGTGCAAGTCTGCATTAATAATCTTTACTTTAGGGGAAAGAGCACCGTTCTAATTTGTCCTAAGCGCATAAAAAATAACAAAAGATCACGAAATCCTAGAACTAGCACAACCATTGCATCATCAACATGATGGGCATTGGGCAAAAGATTGTGATTGGAGAAGGGTGGAATTGTAAGGGGAGTAAAGGGTTAGTAGTGTATCTGATTTATGGCAAAGATCTTTGCACAACAATAAGAAGTGGTGGATCTGATTTTGGACACAAGCACAGATGTCCCTTTCTTGCATCATAGTCCTGTGAGTGCGGTATCTCCCAACTGTGTCAAAATTTATTGGGAGAGGCTAAGAAAATTGCGAGTCCAAACTCTGTCCATGCGCGTAACCTTAACCGTTAATGCTAATCTGTTAATTCGTCTCGTTATATTTAACTTAATTTTTTTCCTTCCATACTCTTGTATTTAATGTTTATCTAAAAAGTAAAATAAAATTATATGTTCCTAATTATATGCTATTTTTTTTAAAGGAATAACCGTTAACCCGTCTCGTTATACTTAACTTAATCTCTTACTTATAAATGTTAACCTGTCTCGCTATGCTTAACATATTATGTTACGTTACGGTACCAAGGACGATGTCATGGAAATATTATGTTACGGTACAATACTAACGTCTATGCTTCTTAATATTATGAAATACTATATGACAATCATGACATTCATCTAAACTATTTTGCTACTTATTACCGTCAAATATTACCTTCGATACAACCCGTGCGTTAGCACAGGTCGATGGTCTAGTTAATGTTCAAATTTACACAACAAAGACATAATGACAATAACCCTCAAAGTAGAAATATTTAAAAGTAAAAAAATAAAAGAAAAATTGGCAAAATTAATATATTTTTTCATTTATGTTCGTGCTCAAATATCTTTTATTTGAGATTATGTCTGTATAAGATTTGTTTGGTTAGCAGTTTTAAATAGCTAAGGAAGATTTTTCCTGGTTTTAATATTTTTGTTTTGAACTGGCTTCGGAGTTCATTTGAATTTCATCATATCAGAAAATGATTGTTAGAAAAAATTATAAAATGAGAGTGTTCATAACCTTTCTCTTGTTACAAAGTGGTAGATGATCAAAGAGGTGCATCAGCGGATTTCTGTTTGAATGTGGTTTCAAGGCAAAAAAAATAAATGAAGAAGGATGTCAACCAATCAAATGTTGCAAATGGTGCTAACCAATTGAATCTTGTTAAACATGTGGACGGGATTCCTAGTGGTGACTTGTCGAGGCCATGGGGTGATGTTGTAAAAGACGTCAATTTTTCTCACCAACAAAAATCTTTTCCTTTTGCTCAAACTTTGTGTAACGGTGAGATCTACATTACCTCTTAATAAATTGGAGATAATTTACCTCTAATGATAAGTATATTTATCCTACGCCGTCAATTGTCTCATAGGTGACAATCTTGGTGTGAAGGAAGAGTATAAAGGGGAATAGAGAACCATCATAAGTTTTTTCATGTGAATAATTCACACCATTAAAATATATTTTTAATATTTAAAATTTCCTAAATTTTATTTCTATATGATCCAGATTTGACTGGATTCTCCTGTCACCGAGAGAATCCAGTCCCGAGTACAAGGTTAATTTTTGAAGCTTGCGTACTAAGGTTGATTTTGTCCAAGGGTGATCCTCCTTTGAAACGGCAAGACTTGCATGCTAAATCGGTTACCATTGAAAGTTTTTAGAAAGATGAGACATTATCTCATCAGAAAAAGGATTTTATGAATTTGTCTTTTCTATTGAAGATCGTTGTAGTGTTTGTGTGATGGCTTCTTGGAGTCTTAATCCCAAGTTTCTAAAATTGTTGATTGGTCTCCCAATTTCTATCTTAATAATCATAAAGCAAACAACAATGCATTTTAATTTTTTTTTTTGTCAAGTAGTTTGGTGGTTAGAATTTACCTTGGATAAATGGAGTGTTCAGGGTTCAAACCTCAACCCCTGTATATAATAATGTATGTCCCTGTCAACTGAGCTATTACTAATAATAGCTTTGGAATGCCGATAAATTTGGACGTTGCTACCGGTAATTAAGAGCTCTCTAGATAGATTTTTTTGATCATTTTGCAAGAATTTTAATTGATGTCGTTCTATCCGCTAAAATATGAGATAAAGCTTAAATGGAAAGAGAAGGTTATATAAAAACAATTTATGCAAATAAATGAGTTTTTATATATGGGGGCTGCTAACTTACTCCCACCTAAAAACATGAAGGAATAAGTTAGCAAGCTTACTCCCACCAGTCCATAACCTACTATTTTAAACTACTATCATCTAAAGGTTAATTTTGTAAATTTGTTTTAAAAATATCACAAATCTTTTTTTTTATCGGAACAAATCTCTATTTCTTAATTGAAGTGGGTTTTAAGTGATATAGCAACTGGAGTTTTTTTTTTGTTGAACGAAAATTGAAGTTGGTTTTTTATCTTAATAATCAAATTGACGTTTATTGCTCGACAAAAAAACTGAAGTTTTTTTTTTTGTCTAGTAGCCTAGTGGCTGGAGCTCACTCATTTAAATGTGAAGAAGTGGAGTATCCGGAGTTCGAATCCCGGTTCCTGCATAAATTATGCAATGTCCTTACCAATTGATCTAAGCTCACGAAGTTTATTATCTTAGAATAATGACAAATATTGGCCTATGAAATCACGTTTATAAAAAAAAAAAGTTAATTTTTTTTTATTATCATTACTTCAAAATTGGCCCACGAAGTCACATTTATAAAAAATCCTGTGAAGTCACGTTAAAATGAAATGTTAAAAATAAAAAGAAACAATGTTAAAAAAACAAGTTGATGACCGTCACCTTAAAAAAAACAAGGGTTAATTAAGTTTAGTCCCTATTTTTACTTTTTTTTGGTAATGAGTCCCTATTTTTACTTAACATCATTGTTTCTTTACGAATTTTTTTTCTTTTCTTTTCCTCTTAGCATTGTCAAAGTATTGACCATGCTTCTCTACTATAATTCTAAACAGAATACGGTTAATGTGGAGCAGGAGAAAGGTTACTGGTGATGGGAAGAGAGACATCGTAATATTTTGATACTACTCTTTGATTGAGTTCTATCAACAAAAATACATAAGAATCTTAGTTCTCTAATGAGGAAAGTAATAGTGTTATTCATGAAACATTTGACACCAACTTGCTTGATTTAGCTGACACACAGCGGCTACATGATAAGGATGAAATTGTATCAAACCAATGGTAATGCTTATGTTGCTTATGGTACACACGTATTGAAATAATTTTGGAGAAATGATAATCAATGTTTTACTCCAAATCCAAAATGAAGAATTCAACAATTCCTGCTTTATTATGTTATTTTCTTTTTCAAGGGTAATACATAAAATATAAAAGAAAAATAGACAGACAATTATATATAATTTTATTTTAATATGTGTGAATAAAAAGAAAAAACGGCAACCTTGAAATGTTCAAATCATGTCTTACATGTGCAGTTATACAAAAATTGAGAAATGTTATTATTTAATTTAGTTTACATTAAGCTCGCTATCAAATAATAATAAATATCTGCAGTTACATATGCATAATTGATTGATACATCTAGTTACATTAAAGGTCACTTTCAAACATCTGTGAGCATAACTCAGTTGGTAGGACAATGCATTATTATATGCAGGGGTCGAGGTTCGAACCCCGGACACCCCACTTATTCACCTTACCAAAAAAATTGTTGGGTAATCAAGTGTGAGTGATTATGTCGCACATCGACTAGAAATGGAGGAAACAAAGGATATATAAAAGAGGGAACCCATAAACCCATTGCCTTAAGGTTTTTGGTAAGAGTGTGGTGTTCAAGTCACTTATGGTCCTGAACGTTTAGCCCATTGCCGCTCCCGGGGCTCCCCGGACTCCCCAACAGTGGTATCAAAGCCGTGGTTAGGCTCAGTGGGGAGCGGGATCCTAGTGTGGATCAAGCTAGTGATGTGGGTGATTCACACTTGAGGGGGAGATTGTTGGGTAATCAAGTGTGAGTGATTATGTCCCACATCGACTAGGAATGGAGGAAACAACGAATATATAAGAGAGAGAACCCATAAACCCGTTGCCTTAAGGTTTTGGGTAAGAGTGTGGTGTTCAAGTCTCTTATGGTCTTGGACGTTTGGCTCATTGCCGCTCCAGGGGCTCCCCGGACTCCCCAACAGTGGTATCAGAGCCGTGGTTAGGCTCAATGGGGAGCGGGAGCGGGATCCTAATGTGGATCAAGCTAGTGATGTGGGTGATTCACACTTGAGGGGGAGATTGTTGGGTAATCAAGTGTGAGTGATTATGTCCCGCATCGACTAGGAATGGAGGAAACAACGAATATATAAGAGAGAGAACCCATAAACCCGTTGCCTTAAGGTTTTGGGTAAGAGTGTGGTGTGTGGTGTTCAAGTCTCTTATGGTCTTGGACGTTTGGCTCATTGCCGCTTCAGGGGCTCCCCGGACTCCCCAACAGGTGAAATCTAGCCACTAGGCTACCTGACCAAAAAAAAAAAGGGTCACTTTCAAACAAATAAAAAAAAATCAATAATGCATAATTGATTAATGTTGTCAAGTATTTTACATAGTTTCTTAAAAAAAAAAAGTATTTTACAATAATGTCATTTTCAAAGAATATAAAATAATGATAAAAATTTGATAAATAGTAATATAGTTTAATAGTACACTAATATTTTATTTTTGGTCAGTGGTAATATTATTCATTATTCTGGAGTCTGGACCCATTTTTCAGTCCACTACGCCATGGTAAGATATTTCAAAAGTCCCATTACATTAGGTGAGTCAATGTGGAGGTTCAAAATTATATCTCCACACACCTTACCATTGTATTCACGATGTAAAATATGGATTGTATAGTCTGAAGTGCCTGGTCTTAATTGTGACTGATATTAAGTTCCAAACACTAAGGATTAAGGAAGAGTGTCCATCATTTTCATAGACCAGCACATGATACTTGTTGAATATATATTTATGGTTTATTTTCTCTATGAAATTAGGGTAAGCAGAATAATGTGATCGCTTTTTTTTTTTATAGAAATCTCAATTCCTTTTCCTAGACACGTGACACAAGGGAATTTGGATTTCCACTTTCATACATTTGAGAAATTGGATTTCTTCGTTTAAAATGACGGTTTAAACAATGCATTTCTTATTTTTTATTTTAAAATTTAAATATAAAGTTTGATTTGGATAATTTGATCTTGATCGAATGATTATCAATGTTCTAAATGTGTGAATCCAGAAAATTTCTAGCAGCAGGATTAATTCCTCAAATCGACACAACCAGAGTTCCTATTGCTACCCTCTATGGGACTGGAACCCTCTCATGGCCTTGGATACAAGGTGCATTTAACAAAAGATGACTGCCGCGGTGATGCATCAAAATTGCCTTGCCCAAGATCTGAAGGAAAAAAAGATTAATGGCTGAAGTTTTAGAGATGAAAAAAACGCCAACACTGAGACAAGAAGGCGAGAGAAGAAAGCAAAAGGTGGAAATGAAGGGAATGAAAAAGATTATAGGCTGCCGTTTTAAAAATGAAGTAGCACAATAAAGATGGATCCAAGGGTTGTGATTTAACTCTATCATCTCTCATTTTAAATAGTGCTTTCATTTGATACACCATTATATATATATATATATATATATATGAGTCAGGATCTACTGACACGAAGGTGTAAGTCATAAAACTTGCACCAAATCTTGACCATTAATTTGATTTAATCTAGAGGCTAATAATTGTTCACTCAAAAGTGTACGGTAACACCAAACACGTTTTTCCCGCCTTAGTACCTCCTTTTTTTCTCCTATCTGAACCCTCGATTTTCTGTGTTCATCCCTCAATTGAATCTTCATGTGTGTCTGTGTTTAATCTCTCTCATGAATCTTTTATTTGCTATCTCTCATTAATCTTCATATAGAATTAGGATCTTACACAACTGAATTGATCGATAAACATAGACAATCAAATTATGATAGTAGTTCAAGGCCGCATAGATTCCAACTTGATTGACTTATTTCACCATATCGATTAAAGGTCCAACATTACAATTTTTATTATGATTACGACATAAAAAAGGAAATCCCAAACAACAAGTCCAAAAAGTGGTATCAGAAGAAATTGTATGTATCTTATTTTAGATATTTTTTAATTTGACAAATGGGAGCCATTAGATTAAGTTGATTTAATGGCTGAGATTAAATGTGAATTTAGATTTGTAAGGTTGGGAGCCATCAGATATTTTAGATATTTCATCTTAACTTAAAATGAAGATCAAGTTGGGAGCCATTAGATATTTTAGATATTTCATTTTAACCTAAAATGAAGATCAAAAGTGAATTTAACCTCAAAAAGGTTCACTTTGAGGAGTATAGTAACGCGCTTTGAATGCAAGTAGGATGACATTAGTGGTACGACAATTATTTTCCCTCCCTTCCATAACCCACGGTTTCACTTTTTCCCTAAAACCAAAACATTGCTTCCTCTCACTCTAGGTTCTTGAACAAACGTCATTAAATTCCCCTTAGCTTTTTCCTATTTAGATTCTTTTGTCGTTTCCATCCACGTGGGACCACTCTTCCACTTTGGGCCCCACATGGTCCCCACCTTTATTTCCATTAACACAAAAACCTTAAAGCCCCAATCATACAACTCTAAATAAATATCTAAAATTATTTTCAACGGTGCTGATTCAAGTAGTTTTGGCCAATGGATTCCTTCTAACATGCCGTTGTTTACACATCATTTTCCTTCTTTTTCATAATTTTTAATACCAAATAGTATACCAAACCGTTTGTTTCCAAAACCCATCTCTTTATAAATCAACCAATCTCTTACCATTTTCTCTTACTCCCTTCACTCTCTCTACAAATTTTATTTCCTCAAACAAAACTAAAACCCCTTCAATTTTAATAAACTCATGTACTCGTCAATAAAACCTTGTTACTTAGAACAAGACCACGGTTTAGCTTCCTTAAAAGACATGGATGTTGCAAATTACCGTGGCAATAGTTTTGTTACAAAATCTATGATAACCATGGGTTATGCCAATAATACTAGTTTCAAGAACCTTTATGTTTCTTCACCTAGATCTGGAAGATTCTATGATACTAGATTTGAAGATCACCAACCTCACTTCCTTGAAGCTTGTTCTCTTTGTAACAAACCACTTGGTGGCAATAAAGATATCTTCATGTATAGGTAAACCCATGTTTTTTTTTATTGAAATATTTGTTCCTTAAAAGACCTTTATGAAGATTTTCATGATCAATGTTCTTTTTTTTAAGGTTATGAATTTGATTATTGATTTTAATTTGTGCAGGGGTGACACACCTTTTTGTAGTGAAGAGTGTAGGCAAGAACAAATAGAGATAGATGAATTGAAAGAAAAAAATATGAATCTTTCTTCATCTATGAAGGCTTTGAGGAATAAGGAGCATAGAAAATCTAATTCTTCAAACAAAGTTCAAGGACAAGATTATTCCTTTCGTAAAGGGACAGCTATTGCAGCATAGTTTTGCTTGAAGGGAAAAGGAAGAAAAAAAGTTAAAATAAAACCGTGACAAAAAAAAAAGAGAGAGAGAAGCAAAGTAACAAAGAGAAGTTTTTAACTTTTTCTTTGCACGAACAAGAGTCAATAGAGAAGGGATTGGTGCAGAGAATGTAACTGTGAATGGTTTACGTTTGGAAATGTGTGTTTGCTTGTTTTGGAAGATCCCTTCAATGAAATGACTTGGTTTTTGGGTTTGCCTTTTTTTTAGATCAAGGTTTTGATTTTCCTCCTCCTTTTGTAATCTATATGGTGTGGTTGTGTTGTGCTCATACATATATATGGTTTCAGTTTTTCAAAGATGGAACTGAATACAATGGTAGATTCATTTCAAATTTTCCTCAATCTATCTATCTATCTATAGAAATGGATTCCGTGCAATCTAACAGTGTGGCAGTACAAAGATTTAAGCTATTTAATTTCTTTTAGTGAGTTGTATACCAGGTCTATTTTGGTATATACTTACACTGAAATGATAGTAATTTTTCTTTTATTATGTGATGCTCTTCTTTTTGATAAAATATAGGCCCTAAAATATAAAGAGAAAATATACCAAGATAATGTGAATGTTTATTTTGTCACCATAGTTTCATATTTTCTGAAAGAAACCTCACACAAGACGAGAGACAACACAAAGAAGCCCAAATTCTATGTTACTTGTTTCCGCATCTTTTCTTTGATTTATATTAACTAGGTTCTTATCGTTGTTGAATGAATTACTACTATAAATGATGTAGAGGTGTGGATTCTGATGTGCACGGAAAGGGGGAAGTTAAGAAGGAGATGAGAAGATTATATGTATGTGGTCCATTATAAGATTGGTTAAATAATTTTTATCCAACATATGATCAAATTTATGTATCATGCAAGACTTAACTCAGTTGTGCACACTACAATTCGACTTGTTAAATTTACAAGCTGCGACATGTTGATTCACAAGCAATTGGGAAACCTACAAGAATTTAGAGCATCAACACATACACATGTAAAGAACAAATTTTACAAATTGACAGTAGAATAATGTAACGTTAAACCAGAATCACATATAACAGAAGTGCCAAATAGATGTAAAACACTCTCAAATTAGAAGGCAGAAACAAGAAAATGCAGCAACATGAAAAATAAATGCAGCAATAGTTACAAATCACAATTCCATTATGCATACAGGGCCGTTCCAATAAAATTGGAGGCTCAGCTCTAATATTAAAAATGACCCCTAATAAAAATAATTAATGCTAATTTAAACAATTGCAAATTAGCAATAAGCATTATTTTGATTTTAATTTTAATTTGTTTTGTTTAATTTTTGTTGTTGATAGATGTGTGTGTTTGACCTAACTTGTCTATTTACTCTTTATTTTTGTCAAATAATAAGTGTTTGATTTAGATCTATATAAGGAAAGAAAATATTATCCTACATCCCAACAATTATACTCATACCCCTACAAATAATTTAAACCCCTATAAATTGGAGGCTCGGCTCCAAAGAGCTCCTTGCACATGCTAAGGAACGGCTCTGTACGCATATGTAACAAAAGATACATATTACATAAAATAAATTACAAGATTCAGTCCAAATTGACAAATGTGTGATGCTTTATGCAAAATTGAATTCATTTCAGATTTCTGCCTTTGGTTTTGAAATCAAATTTGGTTCCTATTTATTTTGTTTTAGTAGTACTATGTTTTACGTCTCAAATTGACCTCAACTCCATGAATGCTGAGTGTAGGCTTGTTGATAAAAGTAGCAAAATCAGAACTTGAGTTTTTTTTATCTTTCATGTCATAAGTCATAACTTCTAAGTATAAAAAATATTGCACTAGAAATCTTGTGATAAACCTAAAATTATATTTTGTCATCTGCATATCTATATAGTATGATTCTAGCCATTATCCTACCATGTATAGTTTTTTTGCTAATCCGACCTTGTATAGTAGCATTGCCACTTCTATTGAATATTGAGTGTGACAATATTGTTTCAGTCCAAAAAGGATCCTTTATTCTAATTGTCACCCTCCGTGTGCTATTAAGTTCATGAATCATGACTAGTTAACTTCTAATGAACATTTTACCTTAAAGTAAGAGAAGGAAAGAAGAAAAAAAGTTTCAAAGAATATGGAATGAAAAATGGAAAAGAGACATAAAATTGAATTGACCATCAACGTTACATCTTTGGCTAAACTGCATTTTTCGTCTCTTAAGTTTCGAAATGTTGCGATTTTAGCTCCCTATTAAAAAAAATGGCAATTTTGGCCCCCCCTTCGTCCCAAAATTGCTGAGAAGACGTCATGTGTCCCAAAAAGGGATCATAATTGCAACTTTTTGTAAAAATAAGGGGTCAAAAGAGCATATTTCCTTTATGTTATGAGGTAAAAAGAGCATATTTCCCTAAACATGAGGGGTCACTTTTGTCATTTTTTTAATAGGGGGTCAAAATCGCAACATTATAAAACTTAGGGGCCGAAAAGTGCAGTTTGGCCTACATCTTTTCATGAGAATCAACGGACAAAAGCTCTTAATCAATAAAGGCAACGGAGCTTCTCCCACATGGCAAGTTTGATGATACAAAAACAACGGAAATATAAGAATCCCCTGCTTCAACAAAAAAATAAAAAAAAGCATTCTTGTAAATACAAAAGGGGTTGAAAAATCAAGAAAAGTGTCATTACGACCATAGCTAAAAGTCCCTTGTCCGTAGCCAGAAGTTGGAAGACGAAAAGCTGAGAATCACTGAAGTTCGAAGGCTTACGGGTACTTATGTTCAGCCACATGACCGTAATGTTCCTGTGACTCTTGGAAATTTTCAGTTAGACTTTAGGAATTTAAGGGTTTCTTGCATTGATCTAATTTCAAGTCATTGTTGGCCACTTGATTTATAAATGAGCATTATTCAACCCCCGCGAAACACATTAAATCATTAGGCTATTTTATAACTTTTAGTTTTGATATTCTCTCAACTTTGAGAGTTTTTCCTCTCCGTTCTTGCACCTGGCTGCAATTTTCAATCCAAGCAAGATTTCATCATCTTTATTTCTTATGTTTCTTTGTTATTCTATTATTATGTTCACAATGATAAATTGCAAGTAGCTAGACACTCCTTATTTTGAGGTTGTGTAAAGAAGTCACAATGATAGACTTTAATAATCACAAGCAAGGTTTTTCGACTTGAGAGTCTACACAGACTCAAAAAAGGTCTGTAGACTCGATCCGTAGACTCGACCTGTAAACTCGTACAAGTTTATGAAAAATTAAAATTGACATTAAAAAAACTATATGTGACACAAATGACAAATATATATTACAAAATACCAATTAACATAAAAATTGAAACTCCATAACTAACTTGTTAACAAAAAATCTCTATAATAAAGCTAGTAAATTTGCAAAAGTAAATAGACAAGGTCCTAGTTCCTTCCCAATTGGCTACTACATAAAGAAAAAAATAACATAAAACATATATGAGAATGTCTTCAAACATCCAAAGCTCCAATGAAATCTTGCCCATCATTAAAATTACCACCACCATCGTCATCGGCATGGTCACAGTCATCCTCACCAGCATCCTGGCCATCATCGTCAGAATCATCATCATCATCATCATCATCAAATTCTGCCCCGGACTAAACCCATTGAACAAGGCAACGACTACATGAAAAGGAAGCAAGTGAACGTCGTCGATGAAAACAAACAACAAGTATGTGATTTAGAAATACAAACCTGAGAGAACGTCGAAGGTGAAGTGTTCGCCAGCTATGGAGGTGAGATCAGACGTCGACATTGAGAGAGAGTGGCTTTTCGTTTCTAAACTGAGTGTGGGTGAAAGTAACCTTTCATTAATAGGGCTATAAGATTCTAGGTTTTTTATACTAACATTTTTGTTTGGTTTGGAATTTGAACCGTATTTTGCGCTTTTTTCAAAAAAGAAATTGATTTTTAAAAAAAGTTCATAGACTCGATAAACTCCTCATACTCTAGCAATCAGTGAATGAAAAAAATCTTTGAAAACAGATGAAGCAGGTTCACAACAAATCTACTAACTTATACCAGAAAAAACAAGCCCTAGATAATTCCATTTTTGCTCTCATTTTGGGTACTTTAGGGGCATTTAGGTATTTTCCTAATTGATGGAATATTTTTGTTGACACCTCATACTTCCACTAATTTTTGACTATATATATGGTCATTTAACAACATTCCTCCATTTCCTTCCTCATTTCTCTCTCTAAAATAAAATAAAAAAACGCGTTCTCTGTATAACCCAGAGCAACAGTCGTCGAAGCGTCTTCCTCGCCGCCGTCGACTTCGCCGTCCAGAACCTTGATCGATCTTCATAATCAAAGGTGAATTTATTTTTCTCTTCATGATTCTAATTGCATGCATGTTATCGTTTAGGGTTTCGTTTGTACATTGCTTGCATGTCTTCAAAAAGGGTTTTATGATTATAGTTTAGGTTTTGATTTTTGGTTTTGTTTTGTTGTTTATTGTTTCTGTTTTATGTGCATCAGTTATAAGTTTAAAATTTTGATTGAAAGGAAAAAACTAGGTTTGCTGTGATAGTGAAATTTTTATTGTTGTCTGATAAACTGGGTCCTCTTTGTTTAATTTTTTGTTGTAGAAGATCAAAGGCGTGTCTCTTTTTTTTTATGGTGTTTTTCATTTTCTAAGTGATTGTTTTACGTTTGGTTGATGTTTAGTTAGTTTTCTCTGATCAAAATTATTAGATTGTTTGGTCATTAGTGTCACCTTTGAGAATAATCAATCAATCAACAAGATGCGTATTTCATGCCAATTTTGAGTTATAATAGTATTACATTGTGGTAGATCCTATATGCAAAAAGTTGCAGTGAAAAATATTCAAAACATTAGACTAGAAATAATTATGATATTGTGCCTCAACTATTGTTTTTAGAGAACACCACTAAAAATAATGATTCTTTTGAGCCATAATTGGGAATAAAAATTAAAGTAACTTATTTTTACGTTATTCTACATTGTGTTCATAGAATCTGTTTACCATTTAGAGTAATAGAAATCCCTTTATTCCATATCTATATGATAATGATATGATATGAACTTCATAAATGTTTTCTTAATTTCTCTTGGTTGTCATGTGTGGATTATTCCATATCTGTATGTTATCATCAAATGTATTTCCACGTAGTTAATGAAAAATGACATATAAGCAAAATTAAGCTCAAAATCAAATAGTTGAGAAAAATTCGAAAACTTGTGAAGTTCGGGACTAAATTTGGAGATTTAGAATGAGTGGACTAAAATCGTAATCCAATTATAATTAGGGGATCAAAAATGCATTTAAACTTAGAATAACTATTAACTATAAAGCACAGACGTCACACATCACATTGATATGCTAACACCGATAAAAAAAAAATTGAAGTAATTGAATGTGACCACATGTATCGGTGTAAGACACCGACACTTGAAAAAACTGAACACTACTTCAATTTGAGGTATCAGTGTTACATATATTATTCACATTCATTCAATGATTGAATTTGAATATAATTTTGTTGACATTTTATATATATGCAGGAAACATCAGCTTTTGCTCTATCCTCTGGTGTGTCTGTGTGGAATGCATTAGTTTTTGAGATTCTGATGACATTTGGATTAGTATATGCAGTTTATTGTAACAACAATAGACCCAAAGAGAGGGAATGTTGGCATTGTAGTACCATTAGCAATTGGTTGTGTTGTGGGTGCAAATATCTTAGTTGGTGGGGTTTTTGATGGTGCATATGGTGCATCAATGAACCCCAGCTGTGTCTTTTGGGCCTGCTGTGGTTAGTGGGACATGGACTCATCATTGGGTCTATTGGGTTGGCCCATTCATTGGTTCAGCTACTGCTGCCATTCTCTATGATAATATCTT
>Ga0315914_1000686_pt1 | contig 45498 bp, 37 predicted proteins | sample MpolenodulesMG_FD_203920 | JGI IMG/M metagenome (GOLD analysis project Ga0315914, IMG submission 203920) | Medicago polymorpha root nodule microbial communities from Los Angeles, California, United States - elongated nodules | ecosystem: Host-associated > Plants > Roots > Nodule | place: USA... | reverse complement strand
TTTTTCTCTATTTCACATGTATAGTGCATCATTATTCATTCATTTCAATCATCAACAAAAGACAGAAAATAACAGCTCAAGATAGTTTCATTTCTTTTCATTTCCCAAAATCATACCCAAACCATAAAACTTCCTTAATCTGCATCATCACATTCCTCTTTTCATTGTTTCCTACAATTTTCATTTCTCTTTTCTCATTCCCGAGAAAAAAAAATTCTGAAAATGTTGATTTTCTTATGTTAATTTAATCAATCATTATTCTTCCCCTTTTTGCCTATAACCCATAACCTTCAATATTTGATTTTTCACAATGCATGATACAAAATCTCGAATTTCCTTCGACCCATATAAATTCTCCATCTCAATTTCATGCAGCTTCTCTCACATTGTTCAGAATTCACGGTTTTCTTCCATGACCGAGATCTAGGGTTTCTTAACCCTGTTCCTCCCACATTGTTCCCTTTCACGGTTCTTCTATAACAAATCAACGTTTTCTGGTACATTGTTTGTTTTTCCTTAATGGGTTCGCTCTAAAGCTTCAAAATTTGTAGATTTCACCTACTGGGTCACCATGTTGAAGCAATTTCTAAGTAAACTTCCTCGCAAATCATCAAAACCTGACTCGGACGAGTCGTGCAGAGTCAATTCGCACGATTCGTCTCGAGTCACCGGTAAAAACAACCGTTCACATGGCGGCAATGATGGGGGTAAAGCCAACGCCGCGAAAAAGAATTCATCCACTGCGGTTTTCCCGACAAGCACTGTTTCGTTGATTGAACCGTTGGTGCCGTTTAAGGATGTTCCTAGCTCGGAGAAAATGAACCTTTTTGTAAGCAAGTTGAGTCTTTGTTGCGTTGCGTTTGATTTCACCGATTCTGGTAAGAACGTTGTGGAGAAAGATGTAAAGAGAAGAACATTGGTTGAACTTGTTGATTTTGTTTCTTCTTTTGGGTCTGCAAAGTTTAGTGAACCAGCTATTCTTGCAATGTGTAGAATGTGTGCTATTAATCTCTTTCGCGTTTTCCCGCCAAATTATAGGGCTCATAATCGAATTGGTGGCGGTGAGAATGATGATGATGAGCCAGCTTTTGATCCTGCTTGGCCTCATCTTCAACTTGTTTATGAATTGTTGCTTAAATTTATAACATCTTCTTGTCTTGATGCTAAGGTGGCTAAAAAGTATTTTGATCACTCGTTTATTTCGACATTGTTGGAGTTGTTTAATTCGGAGGATCCTAGGGAAAGGGATTGTTTGAAGACAATTATGCATAGGGTTTATGGAAAATTCATGGTTCATAGACCTTATATTCGGAAATCGATTAACTATATGTTTTATAGGTTTGTGTTCGAGACTGAGAAACATAATGGGATCGCTGAGTTGTTGGAGATTTTTGGGAGTATAATAAGTGGATTTGCATTGCCATTGAAAGAAGAACACAAAATTTTCTTGTGGAGAGTTTTGATCCCTTTGCATAAGCCTAGATCTATGGGGGTTTACTTCCAACAATTGTCTTACTGTGTTACACAGTTTATAGAGAAGGAGCCTAAGTTGGCAAGCATTGTGATAAGGGGTTTGTTGAAATATTGGCCAATAACTCATAGTCAGAAAGAGGTCATGTTCCTTGGTGAACTTGAAGAAATTTTGGAAACAATTAACATGGTTGAGTTTCAAAAGGTCATGGTACCATTGTTTTGGCGAATTGGATGCTGCATGAGCAGTTTACACTTTCAGGTAATCTTGCATTAATCCATTTGATAAAAAAATCTTCATTATTTGGACAGTCCTATTATTCCAATGTTATTTTTATTATAGGAAAAATGGATTCATGCTCTAAATCTATAGTTGGCTAGTTGCAACTTGGTGCTCTATATTTGCTTTTACAGTCATTTTCTGGTATAATAGTATGAACTATGAAGCAAAGTAGCCAAGACCCTCTTATAGAAGTCAGAGGTCACTGATAGAGTGTGAAAGTAGTATATGTTATTTCCTGTTTGTGTAAAGCTAAATACTCAATTTGGTCCCTGAAATTGTAAGATTGTATCACCGTAACCCCCCATATTATCAATATTCCAAAATGATCTCCAAAATTGTGAAGTGTTAATCAAATTTGTCCATCCGTTGATATTTGTACTAACTATAATGATACTAAGTTGATAATACAGGGGATGAATTTTACATTAAGTGGATAATGTATGTATTTGATAACAGATCCAGACAAAGGGAAAAACTTGAATACAAATTTGCAATTTCTGCGATCATTTTGGAATATTTATAACGTGAGGGACTGGGTTAATAAAAGTTCTGCAATTTCAGTGACCAACGTAGGCATTTACTCTTTATCGCTTCTTTGGAGCCCCCTATATTTTCTACAAGTATATATTTTATTGCTATTTCTGAATAAATGACTAAAGTGCTGCGAATTTTCTCTATTTTCCTTTGAGAATCAATGGGTTCCTTTGACTTGCTTTTTAGTAATTGCTAAAAGACACCCTTTTGAAAATTCAACATGGATTGTTTCAGGTATCTGAAAGAGCCCTTTACTTATGGAACAATGACCACCTTGTCAATTTGATTGCTCACAACCGTGAAGTGATACTACCTATCATATTTCCAGCTCTAGAGAAGAATTTTCACAGCCATTGGAATCCAGCAGTGCTCAACTTAACTCATAATGTTCGAAAGATGTTCAAGGAAATGGATGAGAATCTGTTCCTTACTTGTCGTTCTCAGTTTAAGGAGGAAGAAGCAATGCTAAACTCAGATTCTGAGAAGCGGAATGAAGCATGGAAACAATTAGAACATACAGCCAGTCTCAAGCCTGCAGTCGGAAACACCGCTGTTTTAGTCTCTCCGATTTGATAACCGGAACTTTTGTATGTATGAGTATGATACAATCCAAATCATTTTTTTATCACTTTCCACATGTTATGGTGGAAAACCACAAGAAATGTGGTAAATGGTTGTTACTGGGAGTAGAATTTCATTTTTGGGTCATATATATGCCTTTGATGCTTCTAGCAGCCAAATGTTGTAACATGTAACATAATTTTGATTGATGACTGTACGGTAGCAACCTGTCTCCTCAAGATAAGTTATGATGAGAAGGACCATGCAGTAGATTAATCAAGCCATTTTTCTGTATAAGCTAATTTCCAAAATCTGCAGTGTGTATGATCCTCCTTTACTCCTTGTTAGTTTTACCATTACTCTCGATTCTCAAACAATGGGACTCGATTCTCAAACAATGCTAGACTGTTCAATCTATCAAAATAATATGAATAATAATAAAAAGGAAAATAAGAGGTTTGAAGTCAGGTAAGATGAAAGATGTTCCTTTCCTTTCAGCTCAGAAGAAAAAAGCAAGGCTGTTTGATATGCAGTACTTATTTGGTCCCAGAAAAAGCATAGCTATAAAAGCTTTCCTATCTAATAATGTACCTAACCTTAGAGAAAAGTATTGCCTAACACTGTGTTAGGATATGAAAAAGAAAATAAAAGGAAGTGAAAGGAAAGAAAGTATAAAGAAAGAACAAGATTACAAAGTCTACACCACCCAATATTACCACGGAGGGTAGTGTTACTTTGGGGTAGGCGACCCCATTTTAAATTTTTTTTTCTTCATAACTTAGGTTACTGATTAGAGTTGAATCCTAAATCTCTTCTTCAAATTCGTTTGAATGTTTTAGATCCACCACCTGAACTGCACATTGGAGACTTCAATTATGTTTGGAAAATTGAACCAAAATATTTCTCAGTACCAAACCCAACTGGATATTGATAAAAGTTGGGTAAAGGTGAATATTTTGGTAATGATAAATATTTAGGTAAAGCTGCTATCCACAAATATTTTGGTACTGATAAATATTTTTTCTCAGTACCATATGTTCTGGACTGGCCAAAAGGACCTTTGTCCCATTTACTTAGGCCTAATACAATCCAAAGCTCAAACACCATGTTTGGCAACATTACTTGCGACACACCCCTTTCCCACAAGGGGGGTGCACAGAGCGAGCGAGATCGGTTCAAACGAACCACAATGTCTCTCTGCACATTCCTGCAATAAACTCTCTGGCGGTTACACTTCCCACGATTTCGTAACCGTCAGAGCCAGGTGTGCCATTACAACGGCTCTGCAGCCCTCCACCTCTATAAATAAGGGACTCATAGCAGTCCCCTAGGTAGAATCAAACTCTTCCTCTAAACCCTCACTCTCTGATCTCTACTTACTTGAGCGTCAGAGTGTCTGCAAGTACACACCCCCCATCCGCTCCAAGAAAGCATTCTGACGCATTCTTCCGCTACTCAAACCACCGCATTCAAAGCACCGGCAGTCACCTTTTGATCAGGTACGATCAGTGGCGCCGTTTGTGGGAAATATAAGCTCTCCCCGTTTTTATACTCCTAAAAACCAAAGCTTCCCGAAAAATTACCATGGCTGCCAACGGTGCCAACTCCCAGATACGAAGTGAGATTCGCATCCCTCAACGGGATGGCATGACATCTTCACCTTCTCCTGGGGGTACACCCAGAGAGGAACCGATACAAATAATTCCTCTCCAAGAAAGGCCTTTGCAATGTCCTACCCAACCTACAGAGACACCTGAAGATGCCACGCCAACTGGTGCCCTCGTCAGCAACCTGCTCCGCACAGTTCAACGATAGACGTCGTTAATCGAGGAACAGAACCGACGCCTGATAGATCTGGAGCAAGCACGCCCCCTAGTCCGAGCCAAACAGACTCCTTCCCTAGTACGTAACAGAAGAGGAAGGAGCCCTCGCAAGTCACACTCCAGATCCCCACGACATTCAGTAAGCGTTAGATCTCCGGGTTACACCAGGAGGTCGGTCAGAAGGAGATCACCCAGACGAACTCCTCCAAGGCGGTCTCCTCCCAAACGATCCCCTCCGAGGATATCCCCACCTAGACGATCCCCTCTAAGGAGATCCCCGCCAAGACGTAACAGACGCTCTTGGTCTACCTCTAGCTCTGAGGACACTCGCGATGCCCGGAATGACCGTAACGCTTACAGTCCATTCACACGGCGCATCCTAGAAGCTCCTATCCCCCGCGGGTTAGAGAAGCCTCCCCAGATGGACTCGTACGACGGGACAATCGATCCAGACGAGCACATCGAGAACATTGAGGCAGTTCTCACATACAGATCGGTGCATGGCGCCGTAAAATGCAAACTCTTCGTCACCACGTTGCGACGAGGAGCCATCACCTGGTTCAAGAACCTACGGAGAAACTCCATTGACTCATGAAGCGATATCTGCTACGAGTTCACGACCCACTTCACCGCTTCAAGGACGCAACAAAAAACGGTGGCTTCCCTTAAAGCCATTGTTCAAGGAAAAAACGAACCTCTCCGGGATTACATCGAGAGGTTCAACAAAGAAGCTGTTTAGGTAAGAGGTGCTGACGAGACAATGAAATGGTACCTCATTGCCAAAGGTCTGCGCGAAGGCACAAACGTGAAGAAAGCTGTCCGTTTGGATCGCCCAAGGACTCTCAATGAGTTCCTAGCGATCGCGAAGATCTACATAGCATATGAAGAAGAGCTGTATGCGGACAACCTCAACAAATCCAGGAAGGAGGAACCTGCTGCCGAATCCTCCAAAATGCCCTTCCATGAGAAAAAGATGGAAGAAAAAGTAACTCGTGAAGGCAAAAGACCCAACGGTCACTTCACCGAGTATACACCCTTGGCCATGTCAAGGGAGAAAATCCTCGCCGAGATCGCAGTGGCCGATCTAACAGAAGCTGGTGTCAAGCCACCAAAGGCCCCATCTCAGGAGAGGAAAGGAGTCGACAAAACAAAATATTGTTGATTCCACAAGTGTCACGGGCACACCACTGATGACTGCATCCACCTGAAGGATGCTATTGAACTCCTCATCCAACGAGGACGGCTCAAACAATTCATCAAGAACCCCGAGGCGGAGAGAAAAACTGTCGAACTCATCGGTAATGGCACCGAAGCTGGCAAGACAGTTGCCATGTCTGCGGAACATCTTGGTGATTTCCCTGACAACGTGGAAATCACCCCCTACTCATGCACCTGGGAACAGTTTCCCTCCGCCAACGTCATCACGGGAGGAACGCTAGACATCTCCTTGGGAAGCATGAAGAGAAAATTTGAAGAGCTCATGAGCGTCAACTTGCTGGCCCCCTCCAACCATGGAGGAAGACCACCTTTGGCGTTCTACGACTCAGAACTACCCGGTGGAGCCTTAAATTCAACCATTCCTTTGCTCATGAAAGCATCAATGGCCAACACCGATGTCCGTCGAGACCTGATTGACATAGGGGCCTCGTGCGACATCATGTACACCGGCCTGTTCAAAACTCTTCAACTTACGGAGAAAAACCTTTCTCCATATGTTGGAAATGAACTCTACGGCTTCAACAGCTCATCTACTCAGCCATGGGGTTACGTGGAACTGCTGGCCACCTTCAGCGAAAAGGAGGCCAAGAAAATAATAAAGATCCCATTTCTGGTGATTGACTGCCCTTTTCTCTACAATTGCATTATAGGGAGAACCGGGCTCGCCCAACTGGGCGCTGCATGTTCAACCGCTCATCTGAAGTTGAAATACCATGCAAAAGATGGCATCATCGCCTCTCTCAACGGAGACATCGAAGCTGCAAGATGTTTCCTCCAGGCTAACAAAGCCCAAAACTCGGTTTCCTAATCCAGCAAGCCTGCTGAGGACAAAGAGAAAGCTGTTGCAAGCACTCTAGATGCAAACTTGGTCAAACTTGACCCTAGGTTCACCAAGGAAGATCTTAAGGAAAAAAAAGGGAGAAGAATGATACACTCAACGCGAAGTTTCTTAGACCCATTCCTGATGGTGAATTCGAGATGGTCCCTTTCGGGAGCAACCCCTTGAAAAACTTCAAGATCGGCAAAGATCTTCCTGAACTTGTGAAAGCACAGCTGATCGCCTGCCTCAAGGAGAACGAAGACCTATTCACTTGGAGCGCGGCCGACATGTCCGGAATCGACCCTAGCGTCGCTTGTCACCAACTGACTGTAGATCCCGGTGTAAGTGTTGTAGCCCAGTAACGTAGAAAGCAATCTCATGAAAAATCAGAGGCTGCAGAAAAAGCTGTAAAAGACCTCCTAGAGGCAAATTTTATTTTTGAGGCCAAATACACTACCTGGCTCTCCAATGTTGTACTTGTCAAGAAATCTAATTGAAAATGGCGTATGTGTGTTGACTATACCGATCTTAATAGGGCCTGCCCTAAAGACGCATATCATCTTCCTAACTTTGATAAACTCGTAGATAATTCCTCCGGCTACAAACTTTTATCCTTCATGGACGCCTATTCTGGGTACAACCAGATACCCATGGCTGAAGAAGATAAAAAGAAAACAGCTTTCATGACCAAATCAGGGAACTATTACTACAACGTAATGCCCTTCGGTTTGCGAAATGCAGGGGCTACTTATCAATGTATGATGAACATGGTCTATGACAAGGCACTTCTGAGTGACATCGTTGAGGTCTACATGGACGACATGATTGTAAAATCCCAACAAGAGGTTGATCATGCCACCCATCTCAAGAGAGTGTTCGAACAAACCCGAAAGTACAACATGCGGCTCAACCCAGAAAAATGTACCTTTGGAGTACAAGCGGGCAAGTTCCTTGGTTTTTACCTAACTGAAAGAGGAATCGAGGCGAACCCAGATAAATGCCGAGCATTTACTGAGCTTCCCTTGCCCCACCCCGAGAAATGCATCCAAACACTCAACGGTATGTTGACTGCCCTCTCAAGATTCGTGGCTAAATCCGCTCAACACGCTCTCCCTTTCTTCAAACTCTTATGAAAGGAGACGAAGTTCGACTGGACAGACGAGTGCAAGAACGCCTTAAAGCATCTCAAAGAGATCCTCTCAACACATATGGTCCTCTCACGACCCGAACAAGGTGAAGTACTGTACCTATACCTTTCTGTTTCGCCGTCCTCATCAGAGAAACAACGGAGGGGCAGAAACCAGTCTACTTCACCAGCAAAGCGTTGCTAGGGCCAGAGACGAGGTACCAAATGATCGAAAAGGTGGCTCTCGCCCTCCTCACAACGGCCCGAAGGTTGAGGCAGTATTTCAAAGCTCATACGGTAATAGTCCGAACAGACCAACCCATTAGACAAATCTTGGGTCGCCCTGACGTTGTTGGACGGATGATGAAATGGTCACTCGAACTATCCGAGTTCGACATACACTACGAATCCAGAAAGGCACTGAAGGCGCAGGTGTTCGCAGACTTCCTTGTCGAGATGACCTTCCCAATCGAAGATAACACATAAGAATGGACTGTCTTCGTGGATGGATCATCCAACTCTAAAGGAAGCAGAGCTGGAATAATCATAGAAAACAACAAAGGTATCGTTGTTGAAATTTCTCTTGGTTTATCTTTTCCCGTAACCAATAACACTGCAAAATACGAAGCCTTCTTGGCTGGCCTACGGACTGCTCAGGACCTGGGAGCCAAAAAAGTAAAAATCTTTACCGACTCTCAGTTGGTGGCTTCCTAAGTCACAGGCGAATTCCAGGTCAAAGAGGATACCTCCAACAGTATGTCCAGCTGGTACTAGAGAAAATGAAAGAATTTGAAACTGTCGAGGTAACTCACGTTCCCCGTGAACAGAACACTAGGGCAGATATTCTTTCGAAGCTCGCCAGCACACAGACTGCAAGCGGAAACAAAACCATCATACAAGAAGTCCTCAACAAACCAAGCGTTCGGAGGTGAAATTCTCAGCTCCACGAAATCAACACAATTATTGGGATTGAGGATTGGAGAGGACCCATTTCCCGTTACATAGCGAACGGGGAACTCCCTTCGGTCCGCATGAAAGGACAAAGCTTAAACGAAGGGTTTGCTCATTCACTTTAGTGGAAGGAATCCTATACAAAAGGGGTTTCATCACACCACTTATCAAGTGTTTGGGACCTAACGAGACCTAAGAAGTCCTCACTGACGTCCACGACGGCATCTGCGGACAACACATTGGTGCTAAAGCTCTCGCGAAAAAGGTCCTACGGGCAGGATACTATTGGCCCACCATGTTGAAAGATGCCCAAGACTACGTAAACCTTTGTGACAAATGTCAGCGACACGGGGACATGCACCTCGCACCCCCCGTTGAATTAACATCACTGGTTTCCCCTTGGCCCTTCGCATGGTGGGGCATTGACCTTTTGGGACCATTCCCTAAAGCCACCAGACAACTCAAATATCTGGTAGTTGCCATCGACTACTCAACAAAGTGGATTGAGGCCGAACCATTGGCGAAGATCACAGCCAAAAACGTACTTCGTTTCTTCAAAAGGAGTATCCTAGCAAGATTCGGAGTACCGACCCTAGTGATAGCCGACAATGAGACTTAGTTCACAGACCAAAGGTTCTAGGACTACCTAAGGAAGATTGGAATCAAACAAAGTTTTACCTCCGTCGAACACCCTCAAGCTAACGGCCTCACCGAAGCAGCAAACATGGTCATTCAACGAGGAATTAATACGAAGAAGGCTGGACGCAACCAAAACTAAACGGGCTGAAAAGTTGCACACGATCCTTTGGCCTACAGAACTAATCCCCACTCCACTACTGACGAGTCACCTTTTCGACTCACGTACGAGACATAGGCGATCATACCCATTGAGTTAACTGAACTCACTTGGCGAATCGATGCCGACACTGACTTCTCGGCCAACGCGGCAAATCTACGTGAAGAGCTCGAATTTGTCGACGAAGTCATGAATGAAGGTGCCTTGTGAGAAACAACGCTAAAACAAAAAATTGCCGCTCGCCACAGCAAAAAGGTTATAAGGAGAGAATTCGAAGTAGGTGATCTCGTCCTCCAACGAAACCAGAAGGACTCTGAAGAAGGGAAATTCACAGCCAACTGGGAGGGACCCTACAGAGTCCGAATGAAAACCGGTACATGGGCTTACGGACTCGAAGATCTCCACAAAGGCACAATCCCAAGAACTTGGAATGCCGAAAAACTCAAAAAGTATTACACTTAGATGGCAAACAACGCCAAACTACTCTAATGTACATACTCAGTTTAACACAACGAACTTCAAGCTCTCCAACGAGCAATTAAACGGAAGAGGAAAGTCGTGCCACTCCAAATCCAAAAAATTAAAGGATAAGAGAAATCTACGCGACAGATTCTCTTACTCCTCAGTATAACGCTAACAGTTGCGACATCATTGCTTGGCATGGTAGGTAGAACCCCAGCTTGCGATGGGTGATTCACACCTCAGTGCGTTGAACTTAGACTGATTTCTTCGTTCATCCGCTGTTCTCCATACGAAACACAACATTGGACACATTCAAATAAACAATCTCTTGGATGTGAAATGCTTTTAACAAATACTCCGCCTAACAGTTAGAACTCTCATGCCCGGATTTTCCCTTGCAAAACAACGCAAAAGGTCAAATGTTCCAACAGAGCAACAAATACCTGGGGAAAGAAAGGCAAAACTTTGATTCAAAACAACGAGTTAAAGTAACAAGGTTGCAGGCGGACATGCAAAACTCTCCACTCATTAATTCATTTCATCGAAACAATGACTGCCGGGGGGTAGGCCATTCCACCTCAGCAAACTTACTTCACTTCAAAGGAAGCCTCGCTTTCCAAAAAGCGAGCACCAAGAAACTGTCGAAATATTAAGGGCATACGAATTGCTACACTTTGTAGAAACATACAAGTCAAACAGTTCACTCTCAACAAATACTCCGAGTAGTATAAAAAGCCTCACGCAACGAGCACTCAGTTTGAAACGTTGTACTTGAAAATAAAACAAACATTTTCAAACAAGTATAATTAAAGAACAAAGCAGATTATATTGCAAGGGTGCTAAAACCACGAAGGGTGCACAATGTCATTACAAGCATGGTTGCTAAAGAAGAGATTAATTATAAGGCCACATCGGTCTGGGCTTCATCAACATGCCCAATATCTTCTTCAAGATCGGGAGGAGGAATGATCACCCCATCTTTTACATCACTAAGAGGGTGAATTCCCTCGACGTTGAAGTCAACGCAGGGGTTCACCACCTTCAGATGAGCCACTACGTGATCAAAACCAAGCTTGACGGCGTCCACCAAGCTTCCTTTCAGCTCACCAATCTTGTCCACAAGGTCAGCATGCCTCAAGGCGACTGTGTCTTCCGCCTCATCCTCCCCAGGGAGGTCTGCCTTCTTCAAAGCTTCCTCCAAGAACACCTTCTCCTTAGCCAGCTTCCGGGTAGAGTCGGCCGCTTGCTCAAGGGAAATCCGAGCCTCTGCCAATTACTTTTCCACAACAGCAAATTGGCGATCACGCTCCTCAGCGACTGACCTCTTGCTCCTTGCCTCCTTTTCAAGAGCAGCAACCTTAGCAGCCAGAGCATCCCTCTCCTGCACCAATGTGTTGGCCCAAATTTCACTCTCCAGCGAAGCGTTGTTCAGGGCCGCGGCGACTTCCAGAGCCTTCATAGTAGCAATAACTCCATCTGTTATTGCCTTGCTCCGGCCAGCTGGACCTAGGTCTTGAATAATCCTCAGCTCAGGGTCATCCAGGAAAATGGTCGAATGAGGGCTGCACTTATCCGGTTCGGACCACACTTTCGGGAGCTGAAAGAAGTCCCCCCCTTTCAGAGCGAACAGGAACCGCCCGGATAGGCGTAATTGGCTCCTTAGAAGGCGTCCCCACCTTCTTCCTCTTCACAGGCTCCTGCACCAGCTCTTCAAGAGGACCATCACCTTCCAAGTCCACCACAAGACTAGAGGTGGAACCGGGGCTAGATCCGGCTATGAGGTGCTCCAGGGATTGGACGTTCTTGCGCCGCTTCTTGGCAGACACCTTCTTGCTCGCTTCATTCACAAGGGCCCCTAAGTCTTTCATTTTTCCTGCAAAACATAGAAAGGAAGAAAACTTATCAGATCTGAAAGACAACACACAAAAACAAGCTAATTAAGGGTGAAAAGAAGGTACAAACTACCAAGACAATCCTCGAAGTCTTCTAACGTCAACAACTCATGGGTATTGATGAGGCAGGGCTCTGTTACTGGTGTCTCATCCGCATTCATCAATGGGTTCCCCCGTTTGTCAGTTTTGACCGTCTGTGGGAGAGACTGAACAAACACCCAAAGTCGTTGGCGCACATCTGTCTCCTCCTCCGTGAGACTAGCAAGGGTTCGACTGAAATCTCTCGGCTCATAGCCAAAGTGGTCTTGAGACCAGCACAGATGGAAGAGAGGGTGGCGTTCCTGTACACCATCCTTCGCCGCCTCCAAAAGGGTATCCAAAGCCGCTTCGCTCTTCGGTCTTACTAAGAAGAAGCGCTCTTTGAAACTTCGCACTTTTCCGGCAAAAATCTCAAACATCTTCTGGGTCTGACGGAAGGAAACCCAATCCACACCTCGTTGTACAGTGAAAAGGGAAAAGAAGACGTTCTTGGAGGCAGGGATTCTAAGATAGTCACACACCAATTCAAAGGCCCTCATAAAGGCTTAAGAATTGGGGGTGAATCTGAGAAGGCGACAGTTTGGTGCAACGGAGCATCTCCCGTTGAAAATCCGACAAAGGGAGTCGGAAACCCATGTCTTTGAAAACCACTTCATACATGGGAAAGGTGTGATTTTCATATTCAGAGCACACTCAATCCGACGTGCTTGGGAGTACTAACTTCCAATCCTCTTTTTCGTCAATAGAGCCAAAAGGAATCTCTCCCACTTCGTTAGTAGCAAAAGCTGACTCCGTTTCTAAAGGCTCTTCCCCCAACCAAGAAGAGATAGGCGCGACAGCTTCCTCGTTCGCCATGGGGAACCTGAAAGAGCAAGGGAAAAAGTGAATCCATCATTCAGATCCACTCTTCCTTCACCCATCAAGTCGACCACGGCGAGGAAGGGATCAAACACTACCGCTAAAAGTCAGGGGATAAAATAAATTACAAATCTACTCCAGCCATACCAGGGAATCCGTTCCGAGGCGAACAAGGCTGAAGCTTATAAGTCAAACTAAAGCCTGTCGCCAATGTTTTTCTAAAAAAAGTACGGAAAACAGACAGCAAATCCTGGAACTCCTTGCACACGACGGAAACCACCGTAACAAACGGTAGAAACCACCGAGTCGGAGTAACTTATACCCTAAAAAGCATGTATTTCTACGGTTTCTTAAACAGGAAACTAAAGAAGCCAAGTATGAAATAAGGGAAAGGAGAATCGTCAAAGCATTACCTGTTACGATGGATGAACTGGACTGGGAGTGAGAAGTTGAAGACTCAGAAATGCTTCGCCTTTGAAGGAACTCTTGGAAAACTCTCTTAAGTTTCTGAGAAATGAAATGCTGTAAAGGTTCCAAACAAACATTTGAACTATTTATACTCATTTCGAAAATCCTTCCAAAGGTCGCGAGGCCCCAATTTGGATTAAATCAACGACACTGATGACACCTTGGAAACACAAACCAAGAACACTCTGCAGGCTATAGGTACTCAAGTACTGCAATAACCTTTACACGTGTCACTCAGGAACCAAAGGTCATGTCTCCTCAATCTTTCCCTCGAGACGTGCGCATTAATTGCGGAATAACAATCGACCAAACTTCCTGATGAGGGAATCTTTCTTTCCGACCTAAGTTAGCCGAGCACTCACGTACTGGACATAGCCCACTCCAATGGCGAACTCGCTTGGTCAGGGAACAAAGGGGGTTCGGAGGATAGCGGGCGTGTCCACACACCTGCTCGCACAATCTTCACGACACTCTTAACCGCCAATGTAAACGGTCCCCTGATTCAGGGGCACCTTCACATCTGCCAAACAAGAGCACATAAAAGCGAACTTCTTTTCCATGGCCAACCACGAACAACCAAAAATGCCCGCACTTAAGTCATCACTCCTCGACAGGAGCAACGACTTGGGGGGCTACTGTTCTGGACCGGCCAAAAGGACCTTTGGCTCATTTACTTAGGCCCAATACAATCCAAAGCCCAAACACCGTGTTTGGCAACATTACTTGCGACACACCCCTTTCCCACAAGGGGGGTGCACAGAGCGAGCGAGACCGGTTCAAACGAACCACAACGTCTCTCTGCACGTTTCTGCAATAAACTCTCTGGCGGTTACACTTCCCACGATTTCGTAACCGCCAGAGCCAGGTGTGCCATTACAACGGCTCTGTAGCCCTCCACCTCTATAAATAGGGGACTCATAGCAGTCCCCAAGGTAGAATCAAACTCTTCCTCTAAACCCTCACTCTCTGATCTCTACTTACTTGAGCGTCGGAGTGTCTGCAGGTACACACCCCCCATCCGCTCCAAGAAAGCATTCTGACGCATTCTTCCGCTACTCAAACCACCACATTCAAAGCACCGGCAATCACCTTCTGATCAAATACGATCACCATATGACAAGTGAATTTATTACCTAATTCAGCTTTACCAAATATTTTTTCCCAATAATGAAAAAGTTTAGATGGGTTGTATTAGGAATTGACTAACTTTTCCAAAGTCTCTGATGTCTTCTTAATTCTTATTTAAATATCTGATGTAGGTTTCATTTGAGAAACATGACAGTATCATTTTAGTTAATAGCGGATCAAACAATAAGTTCTCAATTTTTTTTCTGACAGCACTCAAGGATTTTTTATTTTTTTTAAAGAAGCACTCAAAAGGATTTAAAGAACCGTAGAAGAATAATAAATAATTAATTACATACAAACCTGTGAAATTAAGTTTTCTATTTTTGGTAACTGACGGAAAAAAAGAACTGCAGTAAAACATAAAAGTAATTAAATTCAATTCATAATAACTGCATACCATTTGCAATCATTAGTTTTTAAGAGAAAGCATAGTTGTCTTTAAATTTAACTTACTATATTAAATTTTAAACAAATACTATCTCCGGTCTTAATTATAAAAGACATTAAATTCAATATAAATTGTTGTATTTAGTCTAAATTTTGAACCAAATACATTAACTTTTGTTATTAAGCTTGCATTTAAATTCACTGCTACGAATTAAGTTTAGTGCATGTTTGGTATTGCAATGAGATTAACAAATTTATGTTGAGACATTGTGATACCAAACATGCACTATTTTTTTCAAGAAGCTAAACTAGTCCACTTTAAAGAGGAGCATACTTTAAAGTCTCAAGGCAATATCATCACGCCAATCCAAGTGGTTTTCCAACTATGCTCTATAAATATTGTAAAAGACTAAAAAGAAACAAAAGTAAAGTAAAACTGTAAGTAATTCCGAGGCATGGCTTTGTTGAATTATAATGGCGACCTCAAAATGAAGTATTCTACTTCACCTTAGTACTTCAACTCACTGTTTGAGTTGTATCAACATGTTACATGGAGATCTAGAAGAACAAAAAATTGATATCATCTTACATGTTACAACTACATGAATGTTACAACTACGTAACTAATGAGTAAAGGGTAAACAATATCACGACTGATGATAAAAACACCCTCATTGTACAGGAAATTCCGAGTCATGCTTGAGTCCTTAGAAATGCATAAATTTACACTTGAGCCTGGAACAGTGACTGCACCGGTTTTGGAGACAGTTTTGCCACACCATTGAACTGTCACATGAAGCAAGAGTCAATTTCATGTAATTATGTATATACCTTTTTTTTCAATAAAGCTATGGATAGGACAGCATATTATTTTGCCGGTTTACGAACCTCAATCATATGCAAGAGATGTTTCCTCTAAAGGGTACAATACAACTGGAGAAGTACTTGTACACACGGTCTAGCACTCTCTTTTCATTACTCTTTTAGTGAATTCATGTCTCGTCGCTTTATGCGAGACTTATTTTTAAAAAGACGAGACTTACACGAATTTCACTCAATAATTGAGAATGTTGGAATTAAAAAGAGTGTATTGTTATTGTTGCTCCTATATGTGATATACTATCTCTGTTTCCTATTTATAAGCACCATTTGAAGAGAAAAAAGTGTCCATGAACGTAAGTCATCTTTCAAATTACTAGATATATTTATTGTTATTTTTAAAATATATCTCAAATTAATACTACTAATTACAATGGACAATTTAGTGATAGTCATACACAGAATATACACATTAATCACACTATCAACTTTTCTTGATATATGTGACAAGTGTCAAAGATTCTTATAAAAAGGCACGGAGGGAGTAGCATTTTCGGTGTGACTAGTGAAGTCAATTGAAAAAAGTATACTCTCTCCGTCCCAAATTATAAGCAAAAAAATTTCATTTTCTTTGTCCTAAATTATAAGCAAAAAAGAACAACTTTTATCATATTTAATTTGCTTTTCAAAAAATTATCTTTTCCAAAGGAAAATTAAATGCAAAGTGCATTCAATTTGCTCTCTTTTTTATTTTCTCTATAATCAACTACCAATGAAAATTGTTTTTACATCTTCCTATAAAACTTATTTCGAAGATAACACAAAAAACTATGTTACAAACTACTATGTTTTTGTTTTCTTAATAAATGTGATTTTTTTTTTATATAATATGGGACGGAGAGAATAAGAGTTTGTTATTCTAACCTTCTCTTGTTTATATTTCTCACGTATAGCATGGAGGGTGCAAACTTTGGTATTAAGTTGCAGATCTTCCAGTGCAAGAACAACTGGTTTTAGCTCTGAAGCTTTGTAGTTTGTAAAATGCTCCAGAGTTGTAGTCTGCATATATAAATGCATGTGACTCTTCAAATTTCTATTTATATCTTCTAAACAAAGGTAACTTGGTACTAGTTAACAGTTCATACCCATGGATGTTCTGAGTGGTTGAGGGTCCATCTGGCAAGGAATACAGCAGAAGCAGCCACACGAGAAGGTAGAAACTGTAAGAAGCTGTATTCAACAAGAGTGAGCTCTGCTAAATAATTTGCCAGGAATTCCAGTTCAGCAAGAGGAACCTGTATAACAAGATAAAGTTTAACGCATTGAGTTGCATTTTTCCTGTCAGCATAATATAATCCCACGTGTTTGATTTTGCAATATCAAAAATCGATTTTGAATAAATTGATTCTAGACGTAAGTTGAACAGTAAATTTGAGTGTAAAAATCACATTTAGAGTCAAAAGCTATAAATCCTAGCTTTTGGCTAGAATCAATTCTTGAGGCAAAAAAAATCAATTACAACTGACATCTATCAAGCATGTCAAGATCCATTTTATGCGTTTAGAACCACTTTTGGTTATCTCTACCACGAAACTAAACACACACTAGGTTAAATTGTAGATAGTGGATAACAACTATAGTACCTTGTAAGAAGATTGTGCTGCCTGTATGAATCTCCTGAAATACAATAATAGATCAACTTAGTTCAATGAAGTTTTAAGTAGTATTTTCTAACAAACTGTAAATAAATAAACACAGTACATTGCATACCTGAGAAATGTTTTGGTTGTGGGAACAGATAACTGAAAACGCAGAAGGTTTAAAACTTCCTTCTCCATTTTTACTACCTCTTCTTTTGTGTAGGTATTATCTGTGATGAAGCAAAATTCTTCCACTCGAGGAGCACACATCTCTTCATATTTTCTTTAAGCCATGAAGAAAAAAAGTGCATCTTAGACCGAATGATATTGGGAAAAAAACATACATGGTATCTTAGATATTAGATAATCACTTGTAAGCATCACCAAATGCATTCAGATTAAACGTGAATAATCAACAAATACAAGTTGAAGAGAAAAGTAGCAATTTCAAAAATAATTATCATCACCACAATAAACTGAGGATGGAAAGGTGATTGACATTATCTGCTTTATCATTTTGAATGGCAAAATATCCTTAGTTCATAGTTCAAAAAGAAGACAGAACATCAAAAAGTCTAACATTGAGCTAAGGGAACTTATGTTAACCAGGACCATTACAAAAAAAATGGTACTTACGATGCAATGAACATGCAAGTAATACCAAGCAACTGGAGCCTATGTTTCTGAATCAAACTTGTTGAGAGAAACCGATCAATGAGGTTCACAGTAAGGTAAAGAGTGTCTGGAACCAGCTTATATTCCTCAGAAACCTGAAAAGGAATAGGACACCTTTAGCAAAGCCACAACAAAAGCTTGATGGTAAACTTCAACAAACTGTAATTAAGTATTCTCCATTTCAAATGCAACTATAACATGATCATCATAAAGAGTTTTCGTTATCCATCACATTGTATATATCCTATCATTCAACTATGTTTTTGATTTGAAAGGCGGCAGTTGAGAATTCTTTGATAAGGTTATGGCGACAAAAAGGAAAAGCTAATGATTGCTCAAATATATAAATGTACGCAAAGCCAATGGCACAAGACTGACCTCCACAAGCCAATCAATCAGAATTCCACGCATGCTTGGAGAAATATCTTGCTGCAACTTCTCCATGTAATTGGTTGATGGTCTTTTTTCAAGCTGGAGAGATTTCATCAAAACTTATCATCAATGTTTTTGTAGTGAACCTAATTATTCTGCTCTATTCTTAGTACAAAAATAGGATTACTTTGGAATGTTCTCTTATGCAGCAAAACTGACATTATAATAATATAAAATATTGCAAAATGAAATATGCTCCTGGCTATCCTAGAATACTTGCTTACATCGAAAGTTATACTCTAAAGTTGAAAGATTATGACAAAGAAGAAAGCAGAAGCAGTTGAGATGTGCAGCATAAGATTGTTTAATAATGAATTACTGACAAACCTCGGTGACTCGAACTTTGGTGTATATATCAGGTGCATAAACACTCCAAATTTGAGAATCCTTTAACTTTTTATCGATGTCCACGAAGGTCAGGCAATCTGAGGCTCCTACCATCTCACAAATCATATTTATGTCTGCACAATACAATCAAGACAACATGACAGTAATTATGGTATCCAAACTTCTAAGATATTTTATCTTTCTAGTGAATTGGTGGCTTACTCCTAGTAACTTTTTTTATGTTATCAAAAGGGCAATCTTATGACATTGCAATTTAGCATATGGTATTATATATCTAAAACATGTTTTATACTGGTAGTAAAATATATGAGATTATTGAGATAAACCTTTGTTTGGACTTGGAGAGGTAGCGAGTTCACCAGAGTTCACACATTCTTGCATTGAAAGCGCGGTGTCTGTCATAACATGTTCACTTATGTTGTTGGACATACAATGTTCAGTTGGTTCATCAATTACTGCAGCAATGGTGTCATTTGACTCTACCATCTTTATGGTAGACAATTCTTCAGTTACCTTCTCTTTAACATCCTCTTGTGCTGATGAAACTTCAATGGAGACATCTGAAGTTAGCTTTGTACTTTTCTTCTGATAAACTCCTTTAGCCTGTAAAATGGATAACTAATCGGCATTAACAATGACAGCAACAAAAGTCTTCTACTAAGTAACAATTATGTCATAGTGTTCTTTTGTGAATCATGTCTAAAAAGAAACTACTTAAATCTGTTGTGAGTCATTTGCAATAGTTTTCTTTACCTCTTACTATTGGATAATCTTTCGTCTAACCTACTCTCTTTACTAGGGTCTCTGCTTCCACACATGTCTCTACCACCTAAGATGAGATTCTACAATTTATATAAAATTGAAAGCATTTTGTATCTTTCATATAACATTGCAAGTTTTATAGCTATGTAATGAAAATTTTATGTTTTGGGTACAGAACCCCTCTAGCAATTTCAATATGTTACAACTGACTTACATATACAACTTTGAAGGCGAATCTATCAAGAGTTTGCTCGACCAAGTTCAATTGGTACATTTTATTTTATGGCATATATGACACTAATGATTTTTCATTTCGAATACCTAGATAGATCGATCTGCATCTTGTAAAAAAAAAAAAAAAAAAAAACTATCATTTCCTAATGATATGGTGATAGCAACAACCAAGCATTTTTCCACCAAGTGGTGTCGGCTACCTAGATCAAATTACGCCATAATGTTAACCATATTTCAGTCCAACTCATTAATTCAAAAAATTTCTGATTGTATTTTAGGTCTTCCTAATTATATGGTGATATTGATATAATTTGAAACATGAATTTGATGAGAAAATTGGGATTATTATACCTGAAAATTGGATTGTTTAACACGTTTATCATGTGGTTTTGCAGTGATGTTAGTTACATCAGTAAGCCCTGCCCTTCTTTTACGGTGAGGAACAACAACACATGTTTGATTCTCAGAAGAAACAACCCTTGCTCTTTTCCCTTCATTTTCCGAAGAGGGTCCTCCCAAAACTTTTGCCCTTGATCTGGTAATTCTGAGTGGACGCTCTTCATCTTTGGCACACAATGTACTATTTGCTTTACTCATAGACATAGTGCTTGTGCCTTGAAGAAGAAGAGCAACCCAATTCTAATTCTAATTCAAACACAAATCATACAAACATGTACCTGTGTTTCAAACAAGAAATTAACATAAGCACACAAATAGACCAACAAAACAATGTCGCTATGGTACTGTAGCATTGTATTTCTTTTTATTATTATTTGTATCTAATCAACATATATATCAGAAACCCCAAATCTTGATATTTAGATAATTTGAGTTTGTTGATTAATCATGAACTGTTGATTTTTTTATTTTATTTCCTGGTGTGATGATTTTCTTGCCTGACTAAAGGTAAAAAAATAATGTAAATAACGAAGGAGGTTGCTGTGAAAGCAACCATGTTGAATCAATCAATCAAAATAAACAAATAAAGAGTAAAAGAAAACCACAATTTTGAACTCCAAAGTCCAACCAAACACGTTAAAAAACAAGCATTTTCATGTCATGCCTTTTCAAAAAAAAATAAATAATTCATATGAGTCTAAGAAAAGAATTGGTTCCTTGGATTTTCACCCCTTTCTACAGAAGGAAGAAAGGATAAAAAAAAAATAAAAAAAAAGAGAGAGATATTCCTCAAAATACAATGTAATGTAGCTCGATCTCAGATCTAGACAACAAAATAGAAATAAAAATAAAAATTGGATAGAATTTGAAAATTATAAGAGTGAAATTGAGAATGAAAGAGTGAAAGATGATCACCTAGAGAGAGAGAGAGAGAGAGAGAGAGAGAGAGAGAGAAGGAAGTAGGGTTAGAAAAAAGAGAGTAAGTGGGATGGTAGTAATATAAGTGAAGAGAGGAGCGTCACTACACTTCACTCACTCCTCACTGAGCGGGACGGAGCCACAGTTCAAAACTTTAAATTACAACATTACAGCTACATTACAAAAACGTTATTTTCATTCCTCTTTTTCAATATTTTCCCATTTAATACAACTAACGTCACCACCACAAAATACTCTTTTTAATTTTACTCGGTCAAGATATTTTTTTATTTTTTCCAAAATAGTTACTATTTTTTAATTAGGGAAAATATGAAATGAAGAAGAAAAAAAATCAATATTGTTAATTGTATTTGAATAAAATATTATGTTTGCGCTCCATTCAAAAGATTAATTTCATTATTTGTCTAGAAGTCCTAACTCAACTGGCAAATGCCAAAATTGCAAGGCCGGACGTCTTGACCCGGGTTCGAACCCGAAACCTCACAGTTGTGTGTGAGTTTATTTTCAGTGGATTATCACTTCATCTAAAGGGAAAAAAAAAAGATTAATTCCATTATTCCTAGTTATTATGTAAACAATTATGATTATTTTGATCCTTAAGAAAAAAATCATGGTTATTTGAATACTGGACTACTAATATACAAAGAAGAAATCTCAATCTTTACATTCAAACGTTAATATTTTCTTAGAGATGCATTCAAATAGGCTTATATACCGTGTATTATTATCATCATCATTCTCATTGTTATTATACTATTAATTAGTTGAATTGTGTGAATTGAAACAAATATCATTACTCTTTATCTTCTTTTGAAAAAAAAATTACGCGCCATTGAAGAGACATATTACTTTATTTATATAGGACCATATAAACGGTTATCATTATTTGAATATCGGACAGTTGATATAAAAAGAAAAAATGTGAATCGTCGCATTCAAAAGTTATTATATAGTATATTTAAATTTTTAGAAAATTAAATTTAATTCAATTAATTGTTTCCCAAAAGAATTATCCTTCCTATACATAAAAAAATTACGGAGAAAATCATTTAAGATTTTGACTTGAATGAAAAAAAAAAGTAGTAAATAAATATATTATATTAGTTTTCCTGCTCTTTGTCCTCGTGAGTTTAACTCAGTTGACAACGTCTGGAGTTTAAACCCAGGTCAACACAAAAAATAAAAAAGCTTCCTTTTATTTTTTTCTCTGAAAAGTTCAAGTAAAAAATTTAATATAATTTTTTTTACATTTTTTTTAAGAAATTTTGTGTTACATGTTTTTTGTGTTGACAAAATACACTCTTTTGACTTTTTCGTATGGCTCTCTTCTTCTTACCTCACCGCCATTCAAACCATAGGCTTTAAATTGTGATTTTAATGAGTTTTGACATTTTAGTTCCTATCTTTAAATTATTTTCTTGTTTCCTTTGCCATCATAGCCTAATTGGCACTATTTCGTTTGATGAAAAAGGAAAGTTAGGAAAGCACAGCTTCAAGAAAAAATCCAAAAGCGATGCGATGTTTAACTTAAATTAAACTTGTAATTATTGGGAGATTCATAAGTAATACTAATAAATGTAAAATTGATGATGTGCTTAATGTATGATGAATTGGTATAAGCTAAAATGGAATTTTGTTTTTTTTTCATAATAATTCAATGCGAATTTATATTGTCTCCTTTTAAATTAGATTTCCTTATTACGTGATTTAGCATTAAAATCTTTTTATGAGATTTGCCGGAAAATAGCATCTTGTTGCTCCGCCTATTCATGTTGAAAGAAATATAAATAGAAATGGAAAGAATTATATATTTACGGATTTTTCACGTGATTCGATTTTCCATGTGATGGTTTTGTATGATTGTTATGACTTATGAGCAGGCCATCAAATGACACGACAGTCGGGTCAATTATATTATAATATTTTTGACAAATATTAGTTAGAATCAATGGCAAAACTTCCTAAAAAAAAAAGAATCAATGGCAAAATATTAGTTAGAATATTCCCACGCACATTTTTAGTGAAAAAAAAAACTATTCTTTAAAGCCAAAAATCATACTTGATTCATGGCGGTGTCATGTGATGCGATTGGCACCTCATAATATATATTTTATTTCAATTCTTCATTTTTTAGAGAAAATAGTCATTATAATTTAAAGTTTGATTGAAAGATGATGTATAATTTAATTAGAAATTGTTTGTTAAACTTGATTTTTTTCAGACAATTTATTTTTTGGTAAAATTCATTAACTATTTAAGTACAATCATGTTTATATATTTTATAATAATATTGTACGATCGTTATTTTATTATCAATATTTGCCAAAATAAATGTTTTATCAAGAGTATCACTTTGTTTTTTTTTTTTGCAAAGGAGTATCACTTTTAAATTTCGATGAAGTTGTTACTATTTTTTTTTTTGCGAAAAAATTATATGAGGGTAAACTAGTTTTACATTATCGTTCAATTTAGATTTTTTTTTTACTAAATACAACGGTTGATAGTTATATTCGAAATTTTTGCCTTCAATCTAATTCTTTTTTTCTCTCTCTAAAAAGCTTGCTCAGACTTCTCTATAAGAACACAATTGTGGCACCCTCTTCCCCGTGTAATTCAAACAACCCCTCTCAATCCAAACGGCCCATCTCTGATGCAGTGGGTGGTGGGACGGTCGGCGCTAGCCATCTGCACCACCTCCAAATAAGATCTACTAACGACTGGTCGTGTTCAAGCCGGCGGTCGGCAGTAGATTACTTTCTCTAAAACGTGAGCGTAGATTTATGATTCGCGTTAGTTTTCTTTAAAAATCGCGAAGTCAGATGAACCTCGGGTTCCGACGTGTTGTTGGTTCGATGGTGGTAACAGGTCTTCAAAGGGTAGGTTTTGAATCCACCGGTGGTTCTTGTCGTTGTCGTGACTGTTTGCTGTGGTTAATGAGGCATCTCCTTGGTTGTTATTGAGTTGATGTGGGGGGTAGCTCATTTACCTTTGTCCTCGTCCGACTCTGTGTCGTCGTCGTTGGTGCGTTGCATTGATCTATGATTCTTCTTACATATATGTTAAGATGTACACATTTCTTTAGCTTTGGTTCGTCGTGGGTGGATTGGAGTAGGTTAGCATTGTGGTCATCATAGTTTCCAAATCTCGGTTCAGTCCGTAGTTATTGAACTTGAACAGTTCATCAAGAAATGGCTCTTTAATTTTCATGTCAATGCAATAGTTAATTGTGGTGTACTAACTCGTTATCGTGTTGGCGGTTGAATTGAGTTCAAGCACCGTTATAAAAAACTCAACTACGCTCTTTGAGTTTATACACCCTAGTTTTTGCAATTTGGTTTCGGATACGTGTGCAGGTCTGCTGGACTGTGGTAGTGGTGTGTGGCTGATTACTTTGTTCTCAGAATTTTGGGCTATTTGACCTTGTAAGGTTGTTTTGTAGCTTATCACCCTTGTGGTTGACCTTTTTTTTTCTTTCACACATAATAAAAAAAAATATTAATCTAGTTAAGGGAGCCGCAAATCCTTTTGCGTTTCTTTTGCTTAAAAAAAAAAAGAAGTTGATAGTTATTTTTAGGTCAAATATTTTCCCGAGTCCTTTAAGTTTCAAGTTTGTTTCAGATAGATCCTTTAAGTTTCTAAGGTTTTAGATAGGTCCTTTAAGTTTCGAGTTTGTTTCGGATCGGTCCTTTAAGTTTATAAGGTTTCAGATAGGTCCTTTAAGTTTCGAGTTTGTTTCAGATAGGTCATTTCTATCAACCTCCGTTAAGCCAAAGTTAAAGGACCTATCTGAAACAAACTCGAAACTTAAATGACTTATCTGAAACCTTATAAACTTAAAGGACATATCCGAAACAAACTCGAAACTTAAAGGATCTATCTGAAACCTTAAAAACTTAAAGGACCTATGTGAAACAAACGTAAAACTTAAAGGACGCAGAGAGGTATTTGGCCTTATTTTTAATATAAGGTTACAAAGGTAAACTTACATGACAAGGTGGTGATATGTTTCCATTGGAGATTGGACAACAATGTAAAACTATTTACACAATTATTAAACTTTTTTTTAAGGTGTGTTTTCTAATTAATATTACGTGAAACAATTTATTAAAAAAAATATTGTAAAATTTACAAGTGTGTGTATACGGTTTTATTGTATTTATGATATGATAGTCAACACATTTGTTATTTTACAAAAGTCAACACATTTTTTAGAGGCATAACGTTACTTTGTAAAATTATTATTTTTATTTCATTTATAATTTTTTTTTGTCTAGTAGCTGAAGCTCACACAATTAAATGTGGAGAAGTGGGGTGTCCAGGGTTCGAACCCTGACCCCTGCATAAATTATGCAATGTCCCTACCAATTGAGCTAAGCTCATGAAACTCATTTTCACAAGTATCATTCATTGTAAGATGTCTTGAGTGTTATTTTTAGGACCAAACTTATATATATAAGGGATGTAAGCTTCAGATAAAATCAAAAATCTAAACCGAACAAAACCAAAAAAGTATCTTGTCTGATTTGATTTAAAATCAAACCAAACCGATCTAAACCGAGTTGATTTGGTTTTGTTCTCGAGTTTTTATTTTGAGGTCTAAAGAACCAACAAATCAAATTGATGCTAACCTCACCCCCTCCTCACATACATGTAAGATTAGGCCCCGCATTAAAATCCAACACACTTTAATCCATTCATTTCCATTCCTTTTCTCCCATCATCACCCCATCATCTCATCTGATCACTTAAACTCACTTCACGTATTTCATTTATCTATTCAACATTGAAAATATATTCATCACAATACAAAGTCGATTCTCTTGCTTTTAGAGATTAAAAAAATAAGGCAATTGCAATGCTAATCTTTGTATATACATGATCAAAATTATATACACAAAAAAGGAAAGATAAAAATCTCAACACTTATGTCGAACTATTTTTTTTTTTATATACACTAGCTTCAACGAAATTTAATATGCTTCATCAAAGCTTACAAAAATTGGCAATTAATTGCTACACATTGACTGCTTAATCACTTACTAAATCAATGCTATCGATAAGCTTATTAACTAATTATTTGAAAGCTGTATAGTAGCTTATTGTTGTTGACTGTGAACTCTATTCACAGATTCATTGATCAACGACTGCTACGTCACTTTCAATAACTGCAGCTCCACGCCAAGATTCGGAATGCATTGCTTTCGATTCTATATGCTTCTTCAGATCCCTGCAAAATCAAAATAAATATAAAGAAATAGGTATTTATGCATAGTTTAGCCAAAAAAATGACTGTTGTGAAAGGAATAAGTATATTTATGCATAGTTTAGCCAAAGAATAAATCAGAAAGGAGAATATCCAAATTCTCTCAAATTCTATTAGGTGGTGTAGAATTCTAACAGCAACACACCTGCAACGTGGTATTCTACATTCCGAGTCTTTGCAATTCCTGGAGTGGGCAATTAGTATAAACCATATCTTTTTACAGTGCTGGCAGCCCCGATTTACTCGAATTTCGCACCTACGAGCATGAGAGAATAGCTTCTTGATTTGAGAACAGTTTGCATAAGAGCATGGTTCAGCTTTAGTTGCGCGACATTGAGATGCATGCTTCAAAACATCCAGCAGTTTCAGCATCTGTGTGTGTGTAAGTCAGCAAATATGAACAATAATCCAAAACAAACGAGTAATGAAAACAGTAAATCCTGAGAATTAAGTTCATACCGTTTTCTCATTTGACTCACGATTCCCAAATTGACATAGTGGTGTTGAATAATTTTGAGTCAATGTGAGTTCATTTTGAGTCAACTTGTGTTCATGGCAGTTAGCACCTCTATCCTTATAGCAAGCAGAGCAAATGGTACATTCTGGACAAATCTCACATTTATAGCACTTTTGAAATATATTGTGTGCACAACAAATGCTACATTTTCCAACAGTCACCAGAGTAGGGTTGTTTAAATGGTAGAGGATCATCATTGAGGAATACTTGGCACGGCGGAGTATGTCAAACTGAAATTGATACTTCTGGCAAAAACTCAAAAGGCTGTTCCTATTTTCAAATAATCCACTCTCAAGGATGATATCATTATGCTTAGTGTTGGAGGGAATATCATCAACAACAGCCTGAAAACAGCACACAATCCAATGTTTTGCATGAAATTACTAACGATGAGAAAAACATATGAAAAACTTCAGGTTTAGGTTGTTACCTGACATAGTGTATGCACCTCGCCATTCTTTGAAATGTGTGCATCAGAACTATGGCATCTGAAATATGTTGATATGAAAGTCAATCAAAAAAGCCTTTTTTATTGCACTCAATGCAAAACCAGTTCAAGTATGTATTCATTTCAAAGGGAGGTGAAAAACAAACAGTTCAAATATGTATTTAAGTTATCGTACCTTTCACACTCCTGAAATTTCTTGCATTCAGTGCAAAACCATCGCTTCCCAGACACTATCACTTCATGGCAGTGCATGCATGAATATTGCAAGTGAGCTATGATGAAGTTTTCCCTGGTAGGCAATATCTTTTGGCCAACCTAATGAAAATTAGGGGGGAAAAAGAAAAGGAAGAAGGTTCAGATTACACATATACATATCATGTAAATAACTTAAACTGGTTTATAATAAGAACATTGCAACATTTCATTCACTCAAGTATAAAAGAATATATCCCATTGGATGACTATAAAGGGAAGACGTGGATGAAAGTAAAAGACAAGGTAGACATACTTTTTGCATCACCAGAATGTCTTTGGCAGTGTCTTTAGAAGGATTGGCATGTCCCATGGTCTTTAAAGCTCTATTTGGCACTTGTTTCTTCAACATCTTTTCATAGTCTCCTCCGCTCTCTTTTTCAATGGTCCTGGCTGCTTCCATAACATAACCACACCAGTAGTCTCCATCAAAGTATGGCAAACGAGAAGTTGTCACCTTGGAGTTCCCTTTTTCAGTAGGAACAAAGAAATGATCATATACGTTGGTTAAACCAACAATAATATTTTCTTCAGTAGCCTTTTTTATCATAGAAAGATACCTGCATAAACAAATAATATAAATATTCAGTGGTTACATGGCAGTGCTAATTATCGAAAACAAAGAAGATAAAAGAAGGAAAATGTACTCTCAAATTCTCAATGTAATGCATACACTAGCTCACAAAATTCAACACAGAGACACATAAGGAGAAAGAAAGACTGACCAACGACGTAGCTTATCATTCTTCGGAGTCTTTTGCTCTTCAGGATGACAATATAGTATATAATCATCCCCTTTTCTTGAAGGAGCACAGGCCCATATGTAGCAAGTTGAGAAACCCCGTTTCTTACAAAAATCAAGGTATCCAATCTGATGATAGGAAGAAAAAAACATAAATAGAAAGAATGGAATTTTATTAGTTCTATTGGCATAGAAATAGAGTTTAAAAGAAAAATACCAATATCTCATGGTAAACAAAGGTACGAAGGGCTTCTCCACTCTTTGTCCTTCTCTCAGGCCTAAAATACTTGACAGAATCAAGATATGAAATGTGTACACAACGCTGATTTGGATTGCCGCATTCAGAGCCGAACTCCTGGGAGTACATTCCAAAAATGCATATATCTACTCCTTCAATCTGCTGAAACAGAAGAATAACCTGAAAATACAGACATAATAGAGTAGACATCAAGAGAAAGTTAGTTCTGAAGATGCAATTTGTGGTATATTTATTTATTCAATAATAAACCACTGAACTTACTCTTGATCTATAAGAGAATTCGGCAGGGTAATTTTCCTCTGGAATGATGTCCAGAAACAGCTTATTCACTTTCAATTGTTTGTCGACAGATAACACTTCTCTAACAGAAAGACTTTCTGCTGCTGAAACCTACAATTTTGCAGTAATTCAAGGCACATACGTAAATAATCTAGATTTTTCAAATCAATATATATTTGGTTGAAAAAAGATCAATAATTTTATTAACATGACAGAATACTAATTTATTACTATTATCAATTTACTTGCTTGCATAAGAATAAGAAAATGTCAAGATATTTGAAGTTTATGTGCATACATGCTGATTTCTCAGTATTACCTTATCAAGATTCTCATTCCCTTCAACTTTTTCCCAGTTCGCTCTCTCTTCCATGAGACGCTCAAAAAGTCTTTTTTCTAAGTGGTCACTAAGCATGGTTCTTGGCAAGTCCTTAGCACCAAAATTAGCAGCTTTTGGTAAAGGAACATGAATTCCATTTTCAATTTCTTTTAAGCGGCATACAGGACATATATACTCAGCACTGCAATCCAAATCTCTTTTGTTGTTGTAGAGTGCACATATTTGATGCTGCCATCTTTTGCATTTATTGCATTCAACCCACTAGAAGAAACAACAGTCATAAAGAGTTAGTATATAGTTCTCTGTATATCAAGCTGAATTATATAGTAATCGATATTGAAACTTACGGGTTCTTCAAAAACTTCATCGTTATTCTTTTTTTCGAGATTTGTCTTAGAAACAAATGCCCCATTGAATGTAATTTTCCCACCTTTAGAATTCTTATAACACACGGAGCAAATGCAACCCTGTGCATCAAATTCTTCTTCTTTTCTACAAAAATAGGTTCTCCTGATGCGTACGCCACAACATGAACAAAAAATTGGCACTGGTGCAAAGTAAAGCTTTTTCCTTTGACATAATTGGCATGTGTTTGCATCAATCCCTGCTTTCTCCTCAGATGTAATCTGTGTTAAAAGAATTATTAACTTCTATATGGCTTAAAAATTCAAAAGCAAAAAGAAATATGTATATATGTAAATTGCAGAAATAGAAAATGTAATTTTAATAAAAATCACAAACTAAAAATGAATTTAATTTTTTTTGCAGAAATTGACAAATGTAAATAAAATCTGTCAGCTGAGCATGCACGCAAATACAGACATTCAAAATTTCACAATAACATGCATGCATAATATCCAATGATTAAAAGAAGCACCATTCATGAGCTTTAACCAAATAGCTTTACCTTTTGGAATAGTTGGTTCATGACATAAATCATAACAGTCATACGTAAACAGATCAAGGTAATTGAAAACACTGGCAGGTGGTGTACTAACCTGAACAGATTCCTTTCTCAGACTAGTAATATGTTCTTCTATTTGATCACGTGTGAACAAATCAATCAAGGAAACAGCCTCAACTATTGTATTTGGGGATTTTGTTTGCTTCTCTTGATCATCTTTTGACTCAATGATTTCTTTTTTATCGTTTATCCCATCCTGGTTGAATCCAGTTCTGCCTTCAATGTCCTCTTCACCCTCATGAACAATAATAAGTTCTTTTTTAGCATTTACCCCATCCTGGAGGAATCCAGTTCTGCCTTGTATGTCCTCTTCATCGTCATCAATATCTTTAAGTTTCTTCCCGAGAGTAGGCCTACTGTTGATTTCCATTGAGTTTCTGCTGTAGATCATGCCAGACTCTGAGCCTTTCGAGGGAATCATTCCAGACTCAATAGTCTCTAACTGTTGCTGCACTTCTGAAAGTGTTTCAAAAGAACAAGGTTGAGCCATCTCGTAAGTCGATTGATCGGAACTGGCATCATTAACCCAAGAGACGTCAAAAGCAAACTCCGTCATTTTCTGTCTTTTCGTAGGTTGTAGCATGGCATGAGTGAAACTGTTCTGAAAATCCAACTCCTGGGGTTTATTTCGCCTTGTATCTTCCAGTTCTAAGCACGAACTCGTGCTAGGAAAAAGATTGGATTGTTCCGAAATATCCGCTGAAACAAGTTTAGGGAATGTCGAATGTAAATCTTCAAATTGAATGGACTTTCCCACTGAAGTAGGAAAACTCATAGACTCATTATTCTGGATAAACCCCAAACAATCTCTCTGTTTTGACAGATTCATCTCCACTGCAAAAGTAGCAAAATAAATGGGTAAAAAAAATAATTCTAGCAAAGAAAGAAGCACAAAGTCAGTAATATGCAAAGACAAAATCAATATTGCACGAATAATGATTAAAAATTGGGGAGAAATCACAATCTAATTTAAGCATGCCATTATTTGCATGTTTCAGAGGAAAATAGTAGCTACTTGATCTGGTGTTAGCATCCAGATTGCTTCCACCATACGAAACGGGTAAGTTAGGAAGCACACACATATCAGCAAGTAGGGGGATTGACGAACCATCGTCAGGAAAGCAAGGCAGGCCATGAACAATAAAAGGGTCAGATAGTCTCCCTTCTGGAACACCATAATAACTAGCGGCATCAGACTTGGAAACACCCACTAGAGCTTGCATACGCTGATTCAACGTCTCCAGGTTCATATATTCCTCCTGCCAAATTCGTAGAAAAAACTGTGCTTAATTGACAGAATACAGATATAATTTTATACTATTATATGCAAATGTTATTAGCAAAAAAAAAAGTAATATATGCTCAAACACAACATTTCAAGAAACAAACCTTTGAAGCAGCAGTGGTAAGTAGCAATAATTCCAGCATAGGGGCGAATTGCTCATTCTGAATGATTTCAAAACTGAATAAAATTTAAAGTTAGTATAGTCTCAATTCAATTGCAATCTTAAGTTGAAGCAGATGCAAGCAACCACATTTCTATGAAAGTTAAATCACTTTCACTCACATTCTTTTTCTTATCCAGTGACGGTTGTATGCCATTTCAGGATGATAACGCCAGTCTGTGGAGAATCCTATTGGATTACTTACATGTTGATTGCATAATTTATCAAAACATCTCTTTTGCGGAGTGTTTGAGACAACTGATGAAGAATTTCTTGGCAATTCTCTCCAAATATTCCCACCAAGTTCAGAACCCTTCGCAAGCATCTTTTCGCCTTATCAGAAACAATTCACATTCTGAGGCCACGGGAAATAATAAACGTTAGAGAAAATTCCAACAATGTTCTGGACGCGCCATAAAGAGGGAAAACATGATTATCATAACTTTAAACCAGCTCACAGTTAAATTTGTCAAGAATTTATAAAGAATTCGTTTATAAAGAACCCGCGTTTATTTGTTAAATCATTCAGGTTGAGAATGTGAATTAAATTGATTAATGAAAACAGAAATTAAGAACAAGATTGAAGTTATTATGATCAATTGATAACAATACCGACATTGAAAAACGATGAATTGATTAAGGAGTGCGCTAAAAAGAAAAGGCCCAATTGCAATGAATGAAATTAGGGTTAGGGTTTAAGAATTGGGGATAACATAACACTATAGAACACAAAGATAACGTTAGAGAGAGATAGAGAGAGAACAACCTGTATCGCTGACGTTGTTGTTGTTGTGGTCCCTCCCGTTTTATTCCTCTTCTTAACTTCTTACAGGAGGGAGGAGTATTTATCTTTTTAGTTTAGGGTAATCTCTTGTTTAATTTAATTTAAGATGAAAACAACAAGATAATTACGAAATTAATGTGATCCTCCTACTTTTCAATAGTGATCATTGATTAGTTTAATATATAGTTGTTTTTGTTTGTTGACAACTTTTATTTAAGTTTAACAGTATTTTTTTAAGGTCTTGCTAACCGGTGCCCCTGGGTACTGGTTAAGCATTAATCAATGCCCGGGGGCACCGGTTAGCATTTCCCTTTTTTTAATGTTTAAGAGTGCATTTTTAGGGCACAAATCAAAATGATAAAAATAGAAATATTGGATTGAGAAATTGTAAAAAGTGGTAAATTTAATTTTTTAAAAGTTTAAATATTGTTGAATCTAGGGCAAATCTATTACTACTACTTTATTAATTTTAAAAAAAAAATCTATCATTGTTTGTTTACTTTACAAATGTCATAAGAACGCTTATTGCCATAACAATTTTTTTATAAAAGATTGAGCTAAATCTTCCATGATAATATAGGAAAATGATGAAAAAAAAAGTATCTTAGACACTCGATGTGTTTGATCTATTAAAAAATAAGTAATTGATAGAATAGACATAACAACACTTACATAACATAAAATACAACACTACACCGTAAACTTTTACTGATATATTAAACATTATTTTTTATCTTACACGATGTTTGAAGAGCAAAAGATTACTTTTGTATTTTAAAACTTGTACTTAAACAAAAAGAAAAGTGTTATGGTGATGAATAAAATTTTTTGTTTTTGTTGGACCTCTATTTTACCATATCCATGGAACAATTTTGAAAATTGAACACAATAAAACTAAAGTAGTTTTAGTATCAAATGAGAAACCAAGTGTTTAGCCTCAAATAGTAGCGAGTTCTCAATAGGAGGAATTGTTGAAGAGAAATTGAGTTTATTCTTTTATAGAACAATTCTCCACGTTTTATTTGCTTCTGAACGAATTTCGAATTATTAGATCCTTTTTACTGAAATAAGAGGATTAGTACAAAATAAAATTGTCTCATCCCTTAATTTTTTTAGCATATGAAACATATTCTATAACTTTATTTAAGACAAAACATTTAGAAGTTTTGTTGAGTGACGACGTGTATTAATCACTTCCTTTGTCCTATACCAATGCATGTTTTTATCTTTAATTATATATTATAAAAATTATAAAAATTTAACATGTCGAAAATATTCATCGAGACGAATCTAACGACATCTTATAATATTATTTATTTTTGTATATTAGTAGAAAAATATGCTCAGGGAGTAGTGATTTTCTATCATTTTTGGATTATTAATGATCATCATTGTCAAATTATTATTATATTCTCACTGTCATCTGTCTCATTGTTAGATTTTTATACAATAGGTCTTGAAAGATTTCAATAATGAGTTTTGCTAGAAGACACCTTATATGAATGTGTCTTTTAGCAAATTATCCTATAGACATTTGTTAAAAGACACCAACTAATTTTTATGAATGCGTCTTTTAGCAAGTTATAACTAAAATGTTGATAATCACACATTGAGGTGTGGATTGCTAAAAAACACCTACATGAGCGTCTTCTAGCAAAATCCTTCAATAATTATAGTTTAGATTTTAACAAGTACTTTAAAGACATTATTTAAAGAATCTATAAAAGAATAAATTTCATCTTTAAAATACAAGTCAGATACATATAAAAATTAAAACCACACATTTTTACATAGAAGTTATTAATTTTGAATTATTAAACAATATCTAAAAATAATTGTTAGCATTTTCCTTATACTAACTATTCATTTTGGTATGTGTCGAGTGTGGAAGTTAAAATACGCTGCTTCTCTATAATTTTGTTTGTCATTATAGAACTTCGCCAAATGTGTGAGTATAACATTTTAAAAAATATATATTCTAACAAATATCGTTTGGATGGTTATTTCGTTTGTTGGCTTGGGAGGAGGAGTTGGTGAGGAGGTGCTCAACGATTATTTCAAACATTCATTTGCAGGTTGATGTGACTGATATATAACAATGGCTGCTAGATAGATGTGGAGCGTACTATGTTCAGGGGTATATCGTTACCTTACTAGCCCGCAAATGCATCAAGCATGAGTGGTTTCCGAGTTGATCTGGCATAAGGATGTTCCGTGCCTACCAAAGATAATTTAGGCAAATGTGGTGTCTTAATTGCCGAGGGTTCTATGTGTGGTTCTAGATGTGGTGGGGTGGAATCGGTTCACCATTTGTTTTTAAATTGTAATATTTTTGGCTTTCTATGGTACTTGGTTTGTGATTAGATGGGGGTCTCGACAGTTGATCTAAATTCTACGGTGGATCATTTATATCATTATGTTTATTTGTCAAGTGGTTCGAAAAAGCGGCAATCTTTTACGTGCTCAATGTGTCTTGCTACAATTTGAGTGATTTGGCAAGAAATAAATAATAAAATCTTTAATAATAAGCCAAAATCTATGTCTCACTTGTTGGATAAGGTCAAATATTTATATGTGACGGTTGAAGAAAATGGTTCCAATTATTTCTATTGAGTTATTTGGATGGTGACAACATCATTTAGATTGTTTGGACGCGGATCATATGTTTTAACTTTGCTCCTTCTTACTGGTGAAGTGTTGTATTTAAACTTTGTTGCTATTTCTTAACATCCCCTCTGCTGAGAAGAGCATCTTTTATCCTTTAATATAAGTTCCATTTTTTCTTGTTTAGGAAAAAAATGTCGTCCACAAATTAAAAAAAAATCATTTGACACATTGAAGCTTTGATGACTTTTTAGATTCATTAAATAATTGATGTATATAGTCTAAAAATAGGCCAGATACATCAATTATTCAATGAATAAAAAAAAAAATTGTTTCATATAAATATGACCAGATAAAGTATCTACGGAAGACTAGCGCCCTATATCATCGTGTAATGTCCACTATAGTTTAAATCAAGTCATATACTCAAACTCAAAGATTGTTGTTTTAATTAAAGAGTTTGTGATTGCATTTGAATTAGTCATTTACTATAGTGCATAAAAAGCAGTACAGTACAAATTAAATAATATTTTAACCTGATAGTATTTTATAAGGAAGGAGGGGTCTGAAAGTAAAAGTAAGAAGAAAAGCTGACAAAAGGTCCCCAATTGAATTGATTACAGCTAAATTGAAACAAACGTTAGAGACACGAAGAGAGTGAGAGTGTGAGAATGATATGAGAGAAGTTTTTGTTCAAAAAAGACAAACATGCATCCATTAAAATCAACCAACAACAGAAAACTCCACAACTACATTTTCTAACAACACAAAGAAAGAACCTTTTGCTTTTCACTCTGAAAACGATTGATTCATTCCTCTCTCTCTCTCTCTCTCTCTCTCTCTCTCTCTCTCTCTCTAGCGTGCTTCACAGCTATGCAGCAGAGCGATATGGGTAATCAATGGCGGTACTGAGAATGGTTCACTCACACTCACAGTCTCAACACAACAACAACAACAACAACATCAGTGGGACCCAACACTTCCTCCATGATTTTCTAGGCATGAAGCCCACTGATACTTCCACCGACGTTAGGTTACCGGATGCATCAGCATCAGCCTCCTCCGCCGGTGCTCGTGGCCCTTTCTCCTCCACCTCCGAAACCGCTTCTGGTAAGTACCAATAAACAACTAAACTAAACTTTTCATTTTTAGCTACATTTCCCCCTTGTTTTTTTTTTATTTTTTTTATTCAGTTTATTCTCATCCACTAAAGTTCTTTACTTTCCATTTTTTTTTGTCTTTGGATTTGGTTTGTTTTTCTTTCAATAATTATAGGTAGTGTTTTTCAAGTTAGTTGGAGTTGATTGTTTTCCCCTTGCCCTTGGTATGCAAATTTATGGTCATGATTTTCTTTTGCTTTGTAGTATGGTGTATGATTTGATTATTTGTTTCCATGGAAATAATTTCGAGTGAGAGAATTGAATTTAATTATTTTATACTGAAAATACCATTGTTTTGAACAGAAAACTTTGCTATGTCATGTGAATGTTTGTGCATTGGGAAGTACAATGATATGAATTTTTAGGTTTTATTAGTTGGTCTGATTTTTCTTTTCTTAGTTTCTTACTTATTCTGGAAAAAGTTATAATTGTAAACACACATTGTTTATAGTAAGTTTCTATGTTTTCTTTAAATGGAATGTAATGTTTTACCCCTCATCAATTTGGTAGAAAAGCAGGTATCAAATCATCTCGAGGGAGTTCCATTCTATGGCCCAAGAAGTGATTTTTCAGGCACTGAGATAAGTAACAGACTAGTGGGGAATAAGAGAAGTAATTCTGATTCCTCATTTATGGGTTCCTCCAGAGATGCCTTTCAAATGGTCCCTGATTCCTTTCAAAACTCACATTTGATGAAGGTTACTTTAAAATATCACTCAATTCTTCTCCTCCAATATATTCAATAGCCAAAAAAAGAAAAACACTTTTGCTTTTATATTCTTTTCTTTTGATGTCTTAAGTCCTGTTTTCGTACAGGTCCTCCGAAATGCATCTGGAGGAGAGAGATCCAGAAGGCCTAATGATGACGAAGTGTTACTTGGTATGCAGTCAATGAAGCCATCTTCTAGTTCTCAGATATTTCATCCTCCCGCCAACACTAAGATTGATGCGAATAAATGGGAACGGTCTATTCTCATGAATGCTGGCCCTTCCATGCAGCATCCTCCACGTGGAGGACAGTTGACTCCTTTTGCACACCAACTAGCTTCGAACAAGCTTCGGGATACCATTGCTGGTCCTTCATTTATCTCTCAGCCTGCCGCTGATGAAGGATCTAGAACTGGAATCAAAGGCCCCGGAATTTTAAGTTCCATAAACACAGCTGCTACTGCTAATGATAAAATTTCATCTGCAGTGCTGCTCGGTGGAAGCAGACCAAAACCTCTAACTAATATAATAGAATCATCCACGCCCCCAAGGTAAATCTATCTTGTATATACAGTTTCTCAATTCACCTTGTTTCTATTTATTTTCACTTCCTTTACCTTGGAAAAAGTAGAAGTTGATTGACTTTATGCATTTTGGCATTGAGCAGCAGTCAACATGGGATAACACCTGCCAGCCGCCAGATGACTATCTTTTATGGAGGTCAAGCTCATGTTTTTGATGATGTCCACCAACATAAGGTCTGACCTCGCATTCTTAACGTGTCATATCTGTTTACTGCATTTAGTGAAACAAGACCTGAAATTAGTTTGGATTTGTGAATCATCATGGGCAACAAATTGCGCCTTAAAAAACTCGGTCTGTGGTTCATTCGTGGTTGATTTAAAGATCATTCAATCTACTTAAATTTAAACTCATCAGATTTCAGCTGAAATATGGTATTGATAGTCAGGGTTAATTTCCGTATCACACTTATGTTGCTGTTTCTACAACCTACTTTGGTAGTCACTGCACAATATGGTGGATGTGCTGAACCTATAATATTTGATAGAAAAGACTTCATAGCAACCACATATATTTGCTTAAGCTTTGGGTACACTGGTGGAGTCACTTTTGAAAACAGTTTTTTCTCTTACTGGTTTTAACGGTTGCTTATGTAAGGCTTCCTTCTAGAGTTTCAGAATATATATATTCTGTTTTTTTAAGGAATGTATTTGGATGATAGTTTTTATGGATTTAGTTAAGACATTACTAGTATATAAAGTCAGCTTATGGAGTGTTCTTCATCTTATTTTTTCTAGGATTTTTTTCTTGATCTTTTCAATATGTTTCCCCGCTGAAATTTATAATTTTTCAAAATTCTCTAAAAAATGTTTGGCTTCCCAAACACATCGCTGATGCTAAGTTAAAGTTGAATTGTGTATGTGTGTTAGTAAGTAGCATTCTTTCATATACACTGGCATTTTGCATCGAACACGAATCCATCAAGAAATTTAAGGCTGACTGAAACATTAACAGAGTTGGCATTTGTACTGAAGATTGTTTAAGACATGTACTCAGAGTGGACCAGGTGATTAGCTGTCTGTTCGTATAAGATTTCACTGAATGCAAACCTATGTTGTATTGAAGGAGCAATGAAGTCCCTTTCGTTGAGACTTGAGAGTGCATAGGAATGTGACAAAATAGTAATCTGCATTCCCTGAAATTTTAACCAAGCAGGGTCTTGACTCAAGCATTGCATTTAAGCTACATTTGAGCTTATCTTATCACCTAGTCACTTGTATAACTATTTTTTGGTATTAACTTATAAAAATAGTATGCTATACCTATAAGTTATTTTCAGCTTATTTTCGTAATCCTCATGATAGCTTATAGATGTGAAGCCTGCCCCGAGTCCCCCCTTTGATTCTCATTCAGCCCAAACTCTATTCTTATAGTAGTGAAAACAAGTATTAAAAACCAAATAGTTTTTTAACATGTATACCCAAGACAGTAGGGTGCAGGAATATTCTGATTTCTAAGTGGGGTAAAAAAACTGTAGTGGCCATCAATCACTTCAACCATGAAATATCCATTTCAATAAAACGAGAAAGAAATCTGCTTGAAGTCCTTTGAAATGTGAGATGTGTTGCTTGATATTGCTTATTGGTTCCAAAAGTGTTGACCATCTGTTGTTTCCGAGTGTTACTATTAGACTTGATGTACAAATATTGGACAATCAGAAACATCATTGTTTTAATTTTTAATCAAAATCCAGTGAGGATCAGTCAAATTGTTATATCCTAAATTCTGACTTGAGTTGGCTACATTGATTAATCAATGCCTTTGGGCTTTATCAAAAACCAATTTTTCATTAAAAGCAAACTCATTTTAAAGGTGCACCTATTTATTTTCTTTGATCTTTCTTAACTTTTTCAAAGAGACACATATAATTTGTCTTGGGCTTGAAATCTTCAAAAGTCATATAACAGAAGGTCTTTTATCTTTCGTTCTGTTGAGTCATTCAGCTTATCATGACTTTTGCACGCTCTTTGGTGTATGCAGGCAGATGTTATAATGGCTTTGGCTGGATCAAATGGTGGATCTTGGTCGACAGCATTCTCACCGAAATCTACTGCAAAGCTAGTCAATGATAGTACCTTGCATAGTGGAGAAAATGAAACAGGGTTAGTGAGTAATGTGGCATTCCCACAAGAGCTTCATGGGAAGTTGTCTGCTACTGGCAGTTCTAGCCGTGCCGTTGGACCTGTTGATCGTGTATCTACTCCAGCCGGTAATCCTCAAGCATACTACATAGTTTGATTTGGCTACTTTATAGTTTATACTGTATTATCACACCTCCAAATCGGTAGTGATTGAAAGAATACAATATCTTTTACCCCAAAAATATCGCCTGCAGTAGTAATTCCCCACACAGTTTGGCAGTAAGCAATCTCGGCGTTAATATGAGATCGGACAACTCAAATTACACAATACAGAAATTAGCTTTGAACAATTAGTTGAGATCGAAAATTGCGCGCAGTTTCTGTATCAAATCCACTGATCGTTTTTTGTCATCCTTTTCTTTACCTTACAGACCTTTCCTTCTAAATTCATTAGAATATTGGTCGCACTATTTCCTTTAGACCTTGCCCGAACCAACTCAAATATTTTCTTGATTTTGATTGTGACTTGATCCATATGAAATTTCTTGTCTTCTTTAAGTTGAAGTTTAATTTCTTTTGAACTGTTTAATTTTTTATTATCCGGTTGTAGGGGTACTTCAAGGAAGCATTTTTGCTAAAGATACCAGAAATCCGGCGGTTCAAGCAGCTGATCCCAGTTCCGAAGACAAAAGAGCGCAGTGATTAGAGTTTGAAGCTGAAATGTTTTTATGTTCATATTCAATGGGAGTCCCAAGAGCTTTCTCTTATTTCTGATTATTTATTGGGTATCATCCTCTTTTCTCAAATTTTCTCCTGATCTTTCAAGCCCTTAAAAAAAAAAAAGATTATGTGGGAAACAAGAGTAGGATGATTGCGTAAGGAGGTCTAACAGATACATCAGCTCTACTTATGAAGTGTTGCCGTAAAAAAACATCTTATATTGCAGTTTCTAAACCAGTCACCTTATCAGGTCAAGCAGCTTCTTTATATGAAAAGAATAACAATCAGAACGAATGAACGATGGGAGAGAATGAAGATAACAATTTTTGGTTTAAAAAATGGAGTTACGAAGCTAACTTATTCTATGTTATATATTATATGAAGATTTAGTCAATATTCTAAATTTATCTTGCAACATGTTCAATCGTACGAAGAACAGAAGTTGCACCATGAGATGAGATGAGATGGGAACAAACAACTATGATTGGTCATTTAACCATTGTTGTCTAAATTATTCTTTGGATTTTCAAAAAATTCACGTGTCTGTTTATGCTTTTAGTCTAAATATATTCAATAAATAATAGTGTGATACACTGATTCTAAGAATAACTTCAGTCTTAGTCATACAACATATGTTTATGTACACATTTCAGATAAATATTATCTACTCTTTTAGAAAAAAAGATAAAAATTAGCTGCAACAACTAAAATAAACATTGCACGTGTGTGTTTATGCTTTTAAGGTCTCGATGCTTACTAAAAATATGCGATTGAAACATGGACTCATGGTACAACACAATCTTCAATTGAAATAAAAAATTTTTGCTGATTGAATTTTGGAGATGGCAGCTGATGAAAGCGGAACAAGTCAAATTGACATACCAGAAGAATTGAGCATATCACCTTACTTTACTTGCAACGAGAAGTGTGTGCAGGGTTTTGGAGAGGGAAGAAGTAATTTGAAGAGGGTAAAATTGGAATTGTAGAGTGCGTGCGGGAAGTCAAAGGTGGGAAAACAAATTCTTTTTCGTTCATTTCAAAACTTGGGTCACCCTAATTCCAGCCATTGTTTGTTATTGCGATGATTTCCTCACCCAGCACCACAATTTCACAGCGGAGACATTGACGGAAAGACAGCTGTATGCTGGACGCACTTCTTTATCATATTCTTTCCTTTCCTCCCATGAAAGACGCCGCAGCCACAACCATCCTCTCAAAAAGGTGGAAACCGCTCTGGATCTCACAACTCGTACTCAACTTCGAAGACAAACCCTTTCCACTCCCTTCCACCTTTTGCAAATTCTTCTACTCCTTCATCGCCACTCGAGATAACACTCTGCCCATTCTCTCATTCCACCTCAAATGTCGCCATCCCCGTCACTCGCAAAACGATATCAATGATTTTGTTTATACTGCAGTTCAAGGAGGAGTTGAAAACCTAACCATCGATCTCTGCCTTTACTCCAAAACCACATTGCCTACTTTTGTTCTTACTACAAAACCTTGACAGTCCTCAAATTGAAGTTCTTAACATTGTATCAGGTTCCACGCGTTTATCTTCCCTCTCTCAAAGTTCTCCGTTTGGAATCTGTTACTTTCATATATTATGAACATTACTTGAAGCATTTCTACGGTTCTCCCATTCTAGAGGAGTTGGAAACAAAGGATTTATGGAGGTCAAGGTGGTTTTAAGCCTATCCAATTTGCCAAGAGCAAAAGTTTCTGATAATTTTATCGAGTATGATTGGCTTCATAACGCCAACAATCTCTGCATACGACAGGTACCCAAATTAGTCTCTTAAATTCAACAAGTTAATTACTTTAATCTTTAACTTCACACTTCTCTCTTTATAATTCATGCAGACAGGGCCCATTGCATTACAATGCATGTTTCATAATTTAACCTACCTGAAGCTTATATTCGACTTTATGCGTCCACTTGGGTTGCTGAAGTGGACCTGGCTGATTGAACTGCTTGAAAATTTCCCTAAACTTCAAACTCTTATCATTCATGAGGTTTTTTTAACGTTCCATTGCCCTTTGTTTTCTAGGCTTCTACTTCTACATTTATTTATTTATTTTTAATACAATTCAATGTGTGTATCATTGTCAGGCTGATACAATAAGCAAGTTAACTGACAGACATTGGAAGGAACCAAAAATTGTTCCAGAATGCCTTTTATCTCATCTTACAACTTGCTCACTTAGAAATTACAGCCGCATAAATTGTGAGCTTCCATTTGCAAAATATATAATGCAGAATTCAAGAGTACTGAGGACCATGGCAATTCACAGTGCCAAATTCTTAGATACAAATACAAAGCTACAAATGGTCATGGAATTATCTTTGTGCCCAAGGAATTCACCCACATGTCAACTTTTATTTATTTGAATGATAATGGATATAGAGCATGCGGGAAATAGTAGCCTCAAGCTTGTCACGAATAAATACTTTATAACTTTATTCTGAATCTTGAGATTGTTTGTTTGTATACAATAACTTACCCTTTACACATCATCAAATAATTCATCAAATTCACCTCAACAAACAATCTATCTTTGCTTCTTATATATTGTCCCATCAATTTAATTTATAATCTAACACATCCTATATTAAACATGTCATATTACTTTGATTTTATCATGGGAAAACGTCTTTTGGTTGTTAGAAATAAATCCCTATTCATTTTATGAAGTTTGGAATCAATTGAGATGGATTAAAAGGTACTTTTAAGGTTTCTGAAAGTGGGTAATGATTTCCTGGTATGGGTAATCAATTACGCTAAAAAAAATAGTTTTTTGGGACCAAACAGATGAGGTAATCGATTACCAGCATAACACTTTTTTCTTTTTTTTTAAAAAAAAGCACTCGAGAGGAATGTTAATCGATTACCAAAAGGGGGTATTCGATTACCACAATGTAGAAGTAAAAAAAAAAAACTTTTCAAACACGATTTTCACCGGTAAAGCTTCCCTAAGGCTTCTAAATTAACCCCAACACACCCAAATCGACCATAGACATTATCCTAGGATATCTACCTCGTTATAAACACTTATTACACCCTAAATCATTAGTTATGCTTCCAATTCCATGGTTTTTGCTATCTTTCACTTACATATTCTCAAAACACATTACAAGCACAACTTAATAGGAATCATCAAACCATTACAATCAAATAACAACTGACATACCCCAATTTTTGACCTAAGATTATATAGTGGGAGTGTATCTTTAATTAATGGGGTACATAATTATGTGAACGAAATAAGCACTAGAAAAATATTATTTGGAAATGATAAATTAAATATTTAATTTGATCATTATTAAAAAGTGCTTTCTTTGTCCCCAAGTTGTGCTAAAATATATTAGAACGCAATCTAGAATATTTTGGAACACAATTTGAAATTATTTTGATAGGCAATCTAATGTATTTTAGTGCTTGATCTGAAATATATTTTGATACTCAATAATATATATTTATGTACTGAATAACATATTTATGTACTGAATAATATATTTTTGTACTCAATATGATATATTTTGATACACAATTGGGATATTTTTGTACTAGATGAGTTACTTGTTCCCAAAGTTTCTCACTTTTTAGTTGTGAATTTTCTCTATAAATAGAGAGCTCACACAATGCATTCCGACACCGAAATTCACAGTTGATGCTTCCTGTGCTTTTCCTCCCTTCTCCCTCCTTCGACTTGTGTTGACGAGTCTTTCGTCTTTTTCTACTCCTTTCTGTCCCTTTCGGTTTCAAGGTATTTATTTATTTTATTTTGTTTCTATGTTATAAAAAATGCAAAAAATTAGTTTAGGTTAAGAGATTCTGTGGTGATCCAACGTCACTACAACATTCTCATGCTTTTATTTCATTGCTACGTTTGTTTTAGTTTTAGGTTTTATTTATTATTCAAAATAACAAAAACATGCAAATAACATCAAAAATCACAAAAATATTTTCATAATAAACCTTGATTCTCAAATCAAGTGATCCCCTTTTTTTATTTTTATTTTCTTAATCAAACATTAATCAATTTAATTCTACTTTGAGTCTCTTTTCTTTTAAATTTAAAATTACAAACCAATTCTTATTTGCCACTTGGCTTTTTATTTTAAAACTTTTTCAAAACTAATAAAAGACACAAAACCAATCAAACGTCAATTTCTACCCCTGATGAGTAAAACCGCAAGTGCACGGTTCTACCGAAGTAGTAAAAAGAGTATCGTTTCGACAGGGAGTTATGAATTCAATTAACTTTCAACAATGATTAGAAAAGAGTTTTTAGTTATAAAGTTTGGATTTTTAATTAAAAGAAAATAATAAAAATCAAAGCAAGTGCACGGTTACCGAGTAGTAAAAATAGTATCGTTCCGACAGGGAGTTATGAATTCAATTAACTTTCAACAATGATTAGAAAAGAGTTTTTAGTTATAAAGTTTGGATTTTTAATTAAAAGAAAATAATTAAAATCAAAGCGCCTTGGGATTATTGGTTCATCAGATGACAAATCCTTCACAAAACAAACCTTAAACCTAAACTTTATATTCGACCTATTTTCTAAAGACAAGTTTCTCTTAAGCGTATCAAAGCTTCATGCAGTGAGTGTGTTCCTCTAGCAACCACGCCTATTCTCATGGTTGATTGCTATTAGAATCCTTGAATAATGAAACTTTATATGTCTCAAGGTTTGCGAGACTATTCTCATGTTTCGCAACCCTTGTCTAATTTCACTTGTTCCAATATCAAAGCTCCGTTGCCGCTTTATGAATTGATATTTGAGATGATGAATTAACAAATACTAACCCTCCGCTGTCGCTTTATGAGTTTGACATTTGTTAATTTATTATAAAAACGGTGAATTAGATTAGAAAGTAGATTTATATAAAATTAGGGTTTATGGCTTGGTTTGATTAGGATTATGTCATTAGACTTATCCAAAAATCCGACAAGAAGAGTCTACTCACTAACGTTCCTTGTAGACATACAAGAGAAGAAGAACATAAAATAAAGGTGAACTTTTATTAAAAAAAACAATTGTCACTTATTATTTCTAAGAACAAAAGATGAATTGTTTATATAATACCGTGGATTCTAGGGTGAGGGAGCAATTAAGTCCTTCAACGGTGGACCATTTAAATTATACCATTGGATTTATTTAAAAGAATATAAGGGCTAAGATTTGTTGGAAATAAAAAAGCAACACATATGTGTTCTTCCACCCAATCTCCCAATTTTCGTAACATTAGCATTTCTATCTTCCAAACGTTATTGAAGC
>Ga0315914_1000685_pt1 | contig 45501 bp, 18 predicted proteins | sample MpolenodulesMG_FD_203920 | JGI IMG/M metagenome (GOLD analysis project Ga0315914, IMG submission 203920) | Medicago polymorpha root nodule microbial communities from Los Angeles, California, United States - elongated nodules | ecosystem: Host-associated > Plants > Roots > Nodule | place: USA... | reverse complement strand
TCATTAGATTCGTTTCGATGAATATTTTCAAAATATCAAATTTTCATAATTTTTTCTAATATATTATTCAAGATATTTAAGCTCAAAGTTATGCATTGACATGCGTAATAAGGTCAATTGTGTCAAGTATTTTGGGACGGAGGGAGTATGAGTCACCCTACTTTGTCACTTCCACTCCAACACACCGAACCCCATTTACTTAATCCAATATCCGTTTCTCAACAAGTTCCCTTATCTTTAGGGGTAATAATTTCATCTTGACTATAACAATTACGAATTGATATGGTGTTCTTAACTCTCTTGGTATTGCACTACCAAAAAAAAGTAATTGGTCACTACCAAAAAAACTCTTGGTATTGATAGTTGAACACACTAAACACCTCATAACTTGATGAGATATAGGAACACACGCTTTGTAACACTTTTTGACTTGTTTGATGGATTTATTTCATGAAATCCAAGTAAGATCTATTAAATTATCAATCCTACTTGTTATTTGGTGAGAGCCACTATCGAACCCACATATATTTTACCTGGAAATGAAAATATGTTACGAATAAATATCAATGGCTGAAAATCCCCTCGAAATGAAAACATGGTGCGAATAAATATCAATGGCTGAAAATCCCCAAATGGACGTTTGAAAATCCTCAGTTACATTGTGCAGCAGTGGCACATAATACCCAGTACCAACACCAAGTTGTAATAAAGAAGTGTTAGTCAGTGCTGATTCTTAAAGAGCTACTAAATGCAAGTCTTAGCATAAAATCCCGCATCATAATGCTAAAAAATAAAGAAACTTTTTTGGACAATGTATAGTCAAATTGTTAGAAGATGGTGATAATTGAAAGAAAAAAAGAAAAAAAAATCACCATTACTCTCTAAAATATCAATGGCTGCTCAATGTACCTAGCAAACTAGCATTTCATATGAAGAAAGTAACCAACCCAGAGACTGATATCTCCCATTAATCATAGAAGATCACTCCCTCAAATAAGGACGGGTTTCGGTAACAAATCAAACAGGTGTTCATGCATAGACTATTCTACGGGGCTTACATATAAGTTGACAACAACTTATGAACATCTCATAAGTTTATTTGAGCACTGATATAAGTGGAAAGTAAGTTCTTCCAAACATCTCATAAATGTCAAACTAATTATTAGGTCCATACGGTCCATATAGTTAATCCAAGCCTCCAGGGTTTCTTTTGAAAATGCATGGTTATCCTCTCTTGTGCTTAACTGGTATCAAAAAAATTTCTTTGAAAAGTAGTATTACTAAACGTAAGAGTTCCTTTGTTTGGCTCTAGTATAATTCTAACACAGAGAAAAGGGAGGGAATACGGCCATAATTTTTCTTTCAGAAGTGGTATTACTAAACCTAAGAGTTCCTTAGTTTGGGTATGGTATAATTCTAACACAGAGGAAAGGGGCGGAATAAGGCGATCCTTCATGAAACCTAGCAACAACCATCACAGTTCAAAATTTGGGAGAATAGTGCCCTAATCTAAAACAAAATTTCCAAAAGGCACATGACTATATCTACGTTCACGACCATCCTCTCATTATGATAAGCTAAACTTAGCTCTGCAGTAGCTATGTCTCAACTTCAAAGGCTGCCATATAATATAGGAAGCATTGAACAACTATGAAAAAGTTAGATATCATTACGTTCAGGTAAAAAAAACCAAGACAGTAATTGAATTAAATCTATAATATCCAGATCAGTTAAATCTTAAACAAGACTGAAACAAAAACTCTGCCCAACTATGTAAATAAAGAGATTACACACCCATAAAACAGACAAACAGCCAGGAAGCACAATTGGCCACTAATTTATATTCCCAATGGAGAAACACCTGATATAACACCATAGTTCTATGAAACTTTATTAGAAACACCAATATAGTTCATTACAAACCCGGTGTAGTCAATGTAACATGCAACAGAACAGGAGATTAAAAAAGAAAATAAGACAACTTCATTACAAACCCAATATAGTTCCCAGTTTTTCACAAAGAACACTTGTGAGTTAAGACAACTTCAGCATCACTGCAATAAAAAACAAACAAACAAAAAACAAAATATGAGTACAAAAGACAGTGCATTAGCAAAACAAAGGTATTGCAATTCTGACTAAAACTAAACCCTCCTCGTCAAACTTTCAACAATCTATAATTGAAAGAGATTTATAAATTAAGGAAAAGGATGGGAAAAAATGATGGTTCTCAAAATGCATTGCATGATATGATAGACAGCTTTTGTTTTCAAGCAATACAATAAAGGAACAATTGCGAGCATTATTAAGTAACCATACATGTTTATCATCAGTTAATAGGATAAAAAAGTTACAGAAATTAAGAAAACAATGTTGAACTCAGGTAACTCAGCCAATGTTGTTAAATAGCGGTTATAGTGGCGCTATAACACTATTGAATGGAGAAATCTGAACAAATTGCTATTGTTCTGCAATAGCTATTTAGTACAAAATATTCTGAAATACTAGCTATAGCGGCGCTACAGCACTGCTGCATTGCAGATTTGAAAAGGCCACTATTACCCAAAATCCGCAATTGACAACACTGAATTCAGCTCATGCCACATTAATGATTAAGTTTCTCATAAAGGTCCCCGAAGGAGTAGCCCAGTGGTTTGGCTTGGGACACCAAAGGAATTGTATGCAAGAAGTCATTGCTTCTTGCAACTTGAGAGTGTCCGTGTCATTGCTTCATAGCTACATATAACCAGCAAATAAACACAGAATATTAACAAATAAAAATAACATGCTAGGGATTTGAAGAGCAAAAACCTCATTTCGAAGATGAGGCAGGGTAATGTGAAAGGATTTCATCATAAGGATCCCTACGACCAGCAACTTGACTAATCTGAGCATCCCAAGCAAGCTGAGAGTTATGGCGTTCAAATGTCCAGAACCCATAAGGTCGCATAGGGTAACTCCACATCTCCTTCGTCTTCGCGCACCTATCCTTCGTCTTATAAACGTGTTCTCTGAATCTACGATCCCTTTCGTTTGGATCTTCCATCAATTTCAGAACCAGATTCTCAGCGAATTCCATTATGAAAGCCATTTTTTCTTCTTTGATGATGAAAATCTCCAAATTAGATCGGTTATATAAATCCTAGATTGTGAAATTAAATTGAAGATGAAATTGAGAAATGAGAGTGGGAATGTTATTACCTTTTTCTTAACGGTGCAGCAGTGTCTCTGGAATCGGATTTCGCCTTCTCCTTTCCTTAGATGAGTTTTCGTTCAACCTAGACAATAGCTACATAAAATGAAAATTATTGAGATTATTTTCCCACTTTTCATATTTTTATTTTTTCCTCTTCTCGTTTTACTCTTTTTTTTTTTAAAAAAAAAAAAAAAACAAATTTTCTCTAATTCAGCTCATTAAGATAATAAAAATATTCTTCTTAAAAAAAAGTGTATAAAAAATAAAAATTTTGCTTAAAAAAAGTATATTAAAGTTGGTTTAATGGTGGTGGGTTGATAATACAAAACAATTTTGCACATACGGCCAATCAAAATATTTTAAATTGTCACGTCATATAAGCAATTATCCATTTAGAAAATGTTTTAAGCCCGACATATTTTTTTTCATAAAGTTTGGCCAAGCCTTCTTCTAATAAAACAAAAGTTGGGCCAATACATTTGAAAGATTGCTCTTTAGGCACCTAGCATTTGCTCATAGACACCTATATAACTGCAATTAATTGTCGAGTGAATCATCAACTTCGTCCCTGAATTTGCACGAATCGATCAAATTCGTCCTCCAATTTAGCGAAATATCAAAATAGTCCTTGAATTTCTAAAATGTCAATCAATTTAGTCTCTCCGTCCAAATGGAGTGTTAACGGTGTTTACGTGGTCGTTAACCTCTCACATGTCAGATGTCACATAAATAGGGACTAATTTGGCTTATAGAGACTAAAATTTTCAAGGACGAAATTGATTGATTTGCAGAAAATGTTCTTTCCTCCCCAACGACTCTTTCTTTATTCCCCAACTACTCTTTCTTCCCCAAATATATAAAATTGGAACCCTAATTTTATAATCTTTAATTTACACTCCAAAATCTCAAAAATTTCTTTCAATAATTAGTGGTAACGTTCTTCCCCAATTTAAAAAATACCAAACCCTAATTTTTTTTTTATTGAATCCGAAAACCAAAATCCCCAATTTTTTTTTTTATGGAATTGGTGCTGGTCATGGAAGAAAGACAATATTGATGGAGAAGGTTCAGTTCATGGTTAATTATCATAACGGTTAAATCTTGTTTTAACCCGGTTTAATTGATTCAAAAAGTGTATGAACGACAATTAACTACCGTTCGACGTATTTTAGGTACATGTGAGCAATTGCAGTTGCTTAAAGATCAATTTTCATTTTTTTAAAGAGGATGATTTTACAATTGATATTTTTTTTTACATTTTTGTTAGAGGAAGGAAATTTTTATCATATTTTTCAATATACTAATTTTCATAATAATCCGTCTCTAGTCGGAAAAATCTAATTTTTTGTGTAAGTCATATTTTAACGTCTTAAACATGCTTGAAAAAAAAATCATGAAAAATAGATAATTTTTTTGGACTATGTGTATATTTTATGGTAAAAAAATAAGAAGAATCTTAAATTATAAAGTTAGAATATGTGTTTTTATTTTATTTTATAGAATTTTTTTTAGACATCGCGTATATTAGAGGGTTAATTTGAACAATTAACTCAAAAATTTAATCGTCATGCATTATAAAACTTTCAAACATATTTGTAATCAAGACCCACTCCGTAATTTATTATATATCACTTTAGAAAAAATACTTTTATTATATGTCACTTTACAATATGCATTATTAATAGTTTATTCCTATCATACATTTTACCATTTATTATTCTTTCCTTTTTTCTATTATTTCAATCGTCTCTTCCCATGTTATTAATAAGGGGAAAAACTCATCCTTTCTCTCTCCCCCTCTCGTTTGTGAACCGTCGGCCGAAACTCTAATTTCTTCTCCTTTATCCACCAAAGAGGGGTGGTTTAAGGTCAATTTTTGACCCCAAATCACCCCTTTAAATCATTTTTCTCCTTCCCTTCTATTTAAATAAGTGATCTTCACATGGAATTAGGTTTTCCTTTTGTGATTCCGTCGTCTTAGTGCGATGTTGTTTTGTTTGTCGTCTTTGTGCGACGTTGTTTGTCTTTTCCCTTGTTCAGGTGTTTGTTCGATTTAGATTGTCAGATCAGCTTCGATCCAGTGCATATCCAACCAATAAATTTGGCGTCATCATGTTGCAGATCCGGAGGCATGGCTATTCCAAAGATTTTAATATGGTCATATTTGTAGGCTTATGTACTTTGTCGTTTTATGCTATTAACATGGATGTCGTGAGTTTGTTCACAGATTTATCCTTTTTGTTTTTAGCGAATTTGTATTGCATCGATGTACCCTATCAATTTGAATGAATGAATGTCATTTGTTTTGTGTCAAAAAAAATGTTATTAATAAGGGATAATTTTGTAAAATCACTCATTATTTATTTTTTCAATACAAAATTAATTACATTTCTTAATATGTGTGAAACTGGCAAAACAACTTGTAATAAAAAATTGTTGGATAAAATTTCATGCAATCAATGTAAACTAGTTTTACATCAACTTTTAATAATAACATTACATCGTGATTTGAACAATCATATAAGTGATTTGAACATCACAGTTTAACCCAAAACTTTGAGACATTAAGTTCATGGGTCCTTTCACTTGAAAATTGTTCAACATCCACTTTTTCGTCCAATGTAAGACTTTTACTCGCTATTAATATACTCTTCCAATGTGAGTTCATCCATTCCTTATGGGCATGCTCCCTCTCCAACATAAGTCTTTTTTCTTCATCCATATCTACTTTCATCGTCTTTGGTGCCACTCAAGGATCCGGTTCAATCATTGACTTTAATACCAATGTTAGGTCAACAGGAACTCCGAGAAATCATCACATTAAACTTTGAACAATCATATAAATGAGTTAGACACAACATTTTAACAATTTTACGTAAAAACTTAAGTCATTATATTTATCAATCACCTTACTTGTAAAGTGTGTTTATCGTCCACTTTCAACAAAACTATTTTGTACCAACTATGCAACCTCATTAATAGCTCTTTGTGGGAGAAAGACATTGGGTCCAGGATCTAATTAAATCAAAACTATAAATTGATAAATCAGATTAAAGCGAGAAAAGTAATCAAAGGCGATGCTATAACAAAGTTGGTTTGTTCTACCAAACTTTCTCTACAATTTTTCCTCTACCTCTTATTTTGACATCAAATCTTTATTTGAAAAAAAGAAGGTATAAGATGGTGGAAATCGACGTGGCAATGACTACCTGACATGCAAATTGGAAAGATACCAAAAGTAAGGAACAGAAAAGTTGAAAGGGAAAAATGAAAAAACAAGAAAACAATGAAGTTGCTAAAAAAAATTACAGCAATAAAGTTGCTCAAATAAAGGAACTAATTTTCAATTTAAAGGCATATGTTAAGAACTATGTCTGCCACCTATGGTTGAAGCGGTAGTTAGCACATAACAAGTAAACCTGTCTTCATACCTGACCCATTAAGCTAATTTGTTTTGTTATGCTTGAATCTTATTGTACCCAACATTCATGTTCCTTCATTCTGTCTTTTTTCCTTCTTTTCATATCATTTTTTAGTTCTCAAGTCCACTTTAAATGTTAGGCTAACTTTTGCTTTTAAGCTAAATTATTTTAACAATCATTTTTAGTTTTTTGGCTCAATTCTAAGTTCACATCACAAATGCCTAATTTGTTCGCCTGGGACAAGAGAAGTAGCATACCTCTTTTTTTAGGTTTATTGATGAACCATTAATAAATATTAATTAAAAAATTAAATTTCTAATATATCAAACTACATTATTTTCTATTAATCTTTATACATTCTTTTCTGTAAAAAAATTGTTCAAAATTCGTCTCTATTATTTGATAAGAATAATTCCAAATGATGGGCCTAATTATTCTATTGGGCCAGCATCATCCATATATTCACACATCTAGGGTTTTAATACAGCTGAATTGAATAATAACATTCTGGAAAGAATAAGTGCGCCCCCACCACCATCCCATTACCTTCTCCCTAAACCAATTAGATTAATTAATTTGTCTCCCCCATTTGACATAAATAATCTATAATCCATGTAAAATCGAATCTACTAATTTTTAAACTTATAGATGGTCATGACTCCAGCAAGATAGGCTGTTGCAAAACAACTCTATGACATCCACTTATGCTAATCCCAAACCAACACTCTCTCAATTTACAAATGGCATGTTTCTTGTTATATATTTTTCCAGTTCTTTCTTGGGTAGTCACTAAATATGGCTGATTCCTTTCGACCATAAAAAAACACAATGATAATTAAAATAAATCCTGGGGTATCTAATTGCCTATAATTGAATGGGCTTGTGTCTATAATTGTTTTTTTTTTGTTTTTTTGGTGATATGTCTATAATTGTCTATAATCCTGGAAGAGATATTTTTGTGAATTGTCATATACTAGCATAGTATAAAATATCATGTATGAATTTTGCTATTAACGAACATATCTGGCTTAATTCTTACCCTGGAAAAAAAATCTGATTTTATTCTTTAAATGGAAGTTTGTTACCCTGGTTTTAATCAAAACCTTCCCAAAACAATTGCATAAATGAATAAGATCATGACGTATTTAATGATAGAGTCAAAATGCACTGGCATATAGGGAGTTTTAATGTACCATTGACATTCTTTACATAAACGACATTCTTTATATGAATAATACCTGAAAGAGGTGTACCGAATATTAGCCTTTTAGACACCGTATAGCAAAGTTTAAAGCTTGTGAGGTATATTTCAAATCGATCAAACAATTATTAATTCGAGACATCTTGTAGATAGGTCTAACAAATGTCGAGATGAAGGATATATATACTTGTATATTTGTTTTATTGAACGCCCATATTATCCAAATAATTAGTACCATTAAAAAATTATAAATTTAAAATTAAATTAACTAAACTAAGCAGAAGTACAGTAATATATTCTGCTAATCCTTATATATATGTATACATGTTGAAACTACAGCAAGATACATGCAAGCACATCTCATAATACAAGTACCATCAAGAATTGATAGACTCTGGAACTGCTTATGTTATTAACACATTTTATTTCTTAAGTTACAGTGAAATTGTTTTGAATCAGATGGATCATGACCTGTAAACCTTTATTACCAGTCTTTATTTGTTTTGTTTCTCAAGAAAATAATGAAAAGGGATCCCCGTTATGTGTATTGAGATTTGAGAGGACACAGCTCACACTTTACCAAATACATTCAAATTTATCACTTTTCATAAGACAGATTTATGATAACAATTTGTTTAAATAAGTAGAATTTTAATCTGTACCACAAAAAAAGTAGAATTTTAATTAAGATTTTGTTCGAAAGACATTTCATTTAGTAGTTTATAAATCATCTAACTAAACTGGTAAACTTTTTTTTGGGTATAAATTTATAAGCATTTTTTTAAAAGCTGTAATTTGCAAGCTTGTTCAACCAGAATATTAGTTTATACTTTTTTTGAATACTACCTTAAGGAAACAGTCGAACTTGAAATCAATTTTTTTATCTTTTACTCCATCCGTTTCTAAATATAAGCAAATTTTAATTTTTAGGTTCATTCAATTAATGATGTATGTGGTCTATGTTATGAACCTCATACATCATTAATTGAATAAACCTAAAAAATAAAATTTGTTTATATTTAAAAACAGATGGAGTACTTTTATAAATTTCTTTCTTTTTTAAATAAAAATATACTCAACTGTTTTTTATATTAAAAGTTAGTCAACTTTTCACATATTAGTACAAGCTAAAGAAATATAATTTCAAAACCTATCTAAAAATTCAACCCAATACACCTAATTAAATTTGCAAAGCAGACATTTCATTAGCACAAGAAGTTCTTTAAAAATTAAAAAAAATTAATTGTGTGAATGTCACTATATCATAGAACATTATTATTATTATATATTATTATGCTATTGATCCTATAATTTCTTCAGTACTGATTAACAATTACATAATCAAACTAAAAACATATTATATGACAAAACTAAAAACAAATTAGAACTTTTAGAAATGAAATTCTGATAAACATTCGAGTCTATTTGGCACAAAATATTTATGGAAATAAAAAGAAAAAAGAAAATTAACCCCCTTCATTTTTCGGGAGAATTTTCCAACTATACAAGAAAAGAAAAAAGGAAGACATGTACTCAAGTACAATTGTACGTACACAAATACAAGTCTCTACTTTTTTATACGGCCAAATAAATCACGTATAATTTTCTCAAATACCTCACCAAAAATGGATTCATTTCGCCGTTAGAACCGTTAAAATAAACTTCCGTTACCGTCACCGTTACGGTTACCATGGCCATATCACTATTCTGAAAATTTTCTAACTATCTTCTATAACCATAACATCACGGTCACCGTCATCTTCGCCGTCGTCTTCACCATCCTCCTCAAGCCACCGTTCCACCGGAGCACACTCCGCCTTATGGCGAAACTTCCAATCAAGCGCTTGACAAGCACGTGAGCAATAATTCACCGCACCACAAACCGAACACCTTCGAAACTCATGCTTCCGGGTCTCCGGTCTACCACATCCCGCATGCGAACAGAGCCTCAAACCCGGTCCAGGCGAACCGCCTCGAACCGAAAACCACTCCGTCATGAATTTACTCGCCGGATGTGGCTCCGGCGCCGGGACATTACATCCAAAATCACTTAAAAGAGGACAGCCTGAAACCGCGACATGTCGGAGTTGAGATTGGAAATTTGTGTTCACCAACTGACGAGCGGCCGGTGCTGCGGCGCCGGTGGATAATACGGCGGCGAGTTCACGGGCGTTGGCTTGGATGAGAAAACGTCTTCCCTCAGCGATATTCTGTTTCACACCGTAACCGTCTTGTAAACAGTGTCCAAGCTCACGAAGTGCGTCGATGTGGCCGAGAAAAGCGGCTCTGGCGCAGAGTGCAACGCCGGCACGGAGGTCTTTGTCGCTTTTGGTGCCACCGCTGCCGTTGAATTGTATAACGGCAAGCGAGTACAGAGCACGCGCGTGTGAGTTCATTGCAGCTTTCGCCATAAGCGATGCACCGCTCCCTCTGTTTTGCAAACAGTAGAATCGAATCTGCAAAATAAAATGAAAATAAATTAAAACCGTTTCATTTCAATAAATAAATTCGTAGATCTCTAATATTTTTGATGTTGGAGTGATTTAGTTTTTTTAATACTAACCATGCCTAAAGTATAACATGCTTCAACATTCCCTGCCTCTGCACACTGTTTGAGAAATCTCTGTGCAGATTCACACCAGTTTTTGGCTCTAATGGAGAAAGTTCTTGGAGAAGCTTTGGATAACACAAGAGAATGAAGTGCTAATGTTTTTAATCTCTTAGACCTGTTTCATAAAAATCATCAATAAATTTTATGAAAAAACCAAACAAAAGCGTAGAAATGAGAGAAGTTAAGAATACGAACGTTAATAAAACGCTGACAAAATCTGAAGGGGAAGTGGCTGTAGAACTAAGCCTGCAGAAGATAGAAATAACAATATCATCTGGTAGAAACTCAAAAAAATCATAATTTGTTGTGGTTTTTTTCTCTGAACATTTCTTATGCCTCTTTGCACAAAAAATAGTGTCTCTGTGTTTTCTCTTCCCAAATGAACACATCTTTGTCACTATTCCAGGTTCTGGATAACAAGACCCCGTTCTTGTTCTCATAATTTTATCCCTTTGTGTGTATTTTTCTTTCTCTCTTTTTTGAGAGATAAAAGAAATGGGGAAAATAACTAAAGCAAAGAGTTATATATATAAGAGAGGGTAATGAGTAATGAATCTCCTAACCCAACAAAAGGTAATGTTGACCCCAGACAACAACAACAGCAACGACACAGCCGAACTCACAACCTTTTTAAAACATATTGGAAATATTAAAATAATGTAATAATTTTAATTAATTATGGGACACAATAAAATATTTAGGTGTGGTGGCACAACTGCACAAGTACTTATTTACATAAACAGCCCTAAAGTTGTCGTTTATTTGGGTCAAACATTGTTGACCAAGATGCGCATAATCTTTGGTGTGAATGTTAAATTGGCTCCTCTTTTGTACTGCAAAAAAAAATGCTTCTCCCTTGTCTACACGCATTTGATTTTGAACACTCTTCTCTCCTTTTCTTTGTCCTTGTCTTTGTCTTTTTATTTTTACCATAAAAAAATTGAGGCAATGAATTTTATGGGTGAAAAAGAAGAGTAAAGTGAATTGTCCTCTAAATAAGCTTGAGTTAGTTTCAAAAGCGGTTAAATTTGTTACTTCAGTTATTACTAATTCTCAAAATTCAACTTCACCCCATGTTTCAAACAACGTACATGATTCACGGGTGCGCGTGAAACCCACTTCCGGATAATCGTGCGTACAGACAGTGGCATTGAAGTGGGCAAATAGCGAATCCTGGGCACTCGTTAAAGACCAAAACATAGTTTCAGGGTCAAAACTACGATTCAACAAACTGGTTCAGTTACACTGGTTTGTTTGTTTTCACTTGCGTGTTTTTCTGTTTCAATTGAAATTTTTATATTTGCTTTTTCTACTCTATATTTATCACTCACATCCAATTGTGTAAGAAACGTGATGTGGAGAACAAATGTGTAATGAATAGTATATATATTTTTCATCTAGAAAACAAACATTGTCACGAAACTGCTGCTGACATACCTAAAATAGAAAAAACAATTGATGACATAACAATGTCTTGTATCGTGAGTGAACCTTAAAATGAATCCATAATAGAGCTATATAGTAACTATAGTTGGTGTGTATTTAGTTATGTGATGACCCAAATTCATTTTGTGAAATTGATTTTTGAATTAAAATTTCAGTTGAAATAAAACTGATTTATATCAAGATATGTTTATTTATGATAACATAATTTTGCATAACAATTTCTCTTATCTCCTTCTTAAACCCTAGCTATCACCTCTTTCTTCTTCTTCTTTTCAGAGGGGTGATTTTTGGGTCAATAAAAATCACCCCTCCAAATTGTTTTTCTTTCTATCCTAATTGAATAAGTGATTTCACATATTTTCTGTTTTCTTTCGTTTGTTTTTGTGATTTCGTCGTCTCTGAACGACTCTGATTGTTTGGATTTCCCGTCTTTGTGCGGTGTGTTTTTGATTTCCCTTCTTAGTGCGGTGTTTATTTGATTCAAGTTGAAAGATTGGCTTTGAACAAGTGCAGATCCGATCAATGACAATGACTTTGGTGTCGTCAAAGTTGCAGATCCTGAGATATGAGTATTCCGGAGACATAAATATAGTCATATTAGTCATATTTGTAGGCATAGGTACTTTGTCATTTTATGCTATTAACAAGGATGTTGTGAGTTTGTTCACAAATTCGAATTTGGATTTGTATTGTATCGATATACTCTATCAATTTGAATGAATGAATATCGTTTTTTTTTTGTCAAAAAAAAACGAGATATGTTTATTTATAAAATGAGGCTAAAAATCAATTCTACATACAAAAGGTACAATTCGGTATAAAAAAGAAAAAAACACAAGTGTTATAAAATTTTAACTTCAAATTAAATAATTTATTTAAAAGAAAACAATAAAACGAAAGAATATTCATACATATCAAAAATCAACTTTACACCTCTATAATCAGTATATTCTACTAAATTACACTAATTAAAAGGTCAAATACTTCTTTTGGTCCTTTTAGTTTGACAGAGTTCCAAAATTAATCCTTTAAGTTTCAAAAGTTCCAAATAGATCCTTTTAGTTGATAGACTATTTCACTGTTACCACTGCTGTCAGTCTCTGTTTAACTGATGATGATGTGCCTGTTAAGTTGGTGACTTGAATCAAAACAATGCGTTTCAAAGGCTCTAGGTAGTCAAAATGTTGCGATTAATGCTCAAAAATGATCATTTATAGGGCTAGGAAGACACCTCTTGACAACAAAATTTGTCTTTCTAACTCTATAAATAATCATTTATAACCATTAAACCTGGCGTTTTGACACCCTGGAGCCTTTAAAACGCAACATTTTGGTCTAAATCAACAACTTAACAACCACATCATCATCTATTAAATGGAGACTGACACCAAGGGTAACAGTGAAATAGTTTATCAACTAAAAGGACATATTTAAAACTTTTGAAATTTAAAGGACTAACTTGAGAATCCAGTCAAATTAAAAGGGCCAGAAGTGATATTTGACCTGATTAAAAGGTTACATAAGTTTCTCTAGCCTAACCAGTGAAAGATTTTCCTTCAACACAGCTTTGTCCACCATAACTTCAGTTTTAAAACCCTTGAGCAACTCAGCTTACAAAGATGTACATGAGATGCACATCTTAATAGTTACCTTGTAACGTCTAAATCTTTGTTAAAATGGTATTGAACAAACATCATCTCATTGTTAGTTGTTAGCATTTTAAGTTTAATTCCATTACCTAGCAAAACTTATTTAGGTGGTCCAACTAAATAATTTTCATTCACATCCTCAACCTTAAATTCTATAGTTCAAATTTAAGGTGCAAATTTTGACTAGCTAATGATGCATGACGAATAATAGTAGAACGAGCTAACACGTACAACCCTCTTATTTTATAACTTTTGCCTGTTTTCTTTGCATCATGCAAAATTTCTAGTATCCCAGGCAAAATTCTAATTTCATAGTCCACTCCATAAAATATTCTTATCATAACAGCTAAGTTCACGAACATACCTCATATCTTGTAAAAATAACTCGTGGTCATCAAACATCATAAGATAAACTGAAACTTATGTGTTGAATCTTACAAGATTCCCCCTTTCTAAGGTGAACGACTCTTCATTCTTTAAGATCCAAAGTCTCAAAGTATGCCTTTAATGAACACATGTGATAAGAGCATCTAGACAATCAAGTATTCCCAAACTTCTCCTCCTTCAATCTTTAAGCATGATTAGGTTTTTTGGTCATAATAGCCTATTGGATCTCCTCAAAGATAATAGTGGGTCCTTTTTTCACGAAGGAGTGCATCTTTGAAATGCTAAAAAACATTTGGAAAACAAACTCATCAATAGTAACGCTTTATTCTTGTCATCAAGCTTTACTTCAATATTATGAAAATCATCAATGACTTTGTTGAGTTCTTTCAAAAAAATTCATTATAGATTTTGCCGGCTTAATTGCATATTTGACCCCTTATGTTTATTTTACGTTTTAAGTTGGTCCTTTATGTTTTAAAAATTTCAAGTTGGTCCCTTATGTTTTAAAAGTTTCAAGTTGGTTCAAAACGTTACTCACCTTGTAATAAGTTAGTCCATAGTTAACCGATTGAAGGAAAACTTATACCAAAAAGACGCATCTTCTTTTTGCTAGGTTATTCCATAAGAATTTCATAGTTAAATGTGCTTGACTTAGATCAATTATGGTATGGATGGTCGATGACCTTCCGGGAAGTTTTTAAGAAAGCATGCAAGTGAGAACAAAACACGTTGAAAAGACTCGTATTGTTTTGTAGGACCAGTCAACAATACTTAAAGTCGTATGAAATGTTACAAGTTTAGCCCATATTGACATGTGTTTATGAGAGAGCAATTCTCTGACTCACTATTAATGAGTTATTAAAAGAGATATAAAAAGATTACAAAAAATTAGCTTTTGATGTTCATCATGAACGAACCCTGATTTCTACCATTTATCTTTCTATTAATGGAATTATAAAATTGATCAAGAAATTATTTTTTCACCAAGAGCAATTCATAATTTCTCTGGTTTCTTCTTAACCCCTCAATGATTTTTACTCAACGTCTCACTAGAAAAATTTGAATTCTTTCCATAGTGATTCATAACTACCATAGGTGTTTACGATGTATATTCTCATCATGAAAACAAACTCATCAATAGTAAAGCTTTATTCTTGTCATCAAGCTTCACTTCAATATTATGAAAATCATCAATGATTTTGTTGAGTTCTTTCAAAAAAAATTCACTATAGATTTTTTCGGCTTAATTGCATATTTGACCCCTTATGTTTATTTTAGGTTTTAAGTTGGTCTTTTATGTTTTAAAAATTTCAAGTTGGTCTCTTATGTTTTAAAAGTTTCAAGTTGGTTCAAAACGTTACTCACCTTGAAATACGTTAGTCCATAGTTAACCGATTGAAGGAAAACTTATACCAAAAAGATGCATCTTCTTTTTGCTAGGTTATTCCATAAGAATTTCATAGTTAAATGTGCTTGACTTGGAGCAATTATGGTATAGATAGTCGATGGCCTTATGGGAAGTTTTCAAGAAAGCATGCAAGTGAGGACAAAACACGTTGAAAAGACTCATGTTGGTTTGTAGGACCAGTCAACAATACTTAAAGTCGTATGAAATGTTACAAGTTTAGCCCATATTGACATGTGTTTATGGGAGATCAATTCTCTGACTCACTATTAATGAGTCATTAAAAGAGATATAAAAGGATTACAAAAAATTAGCTTTTGATGTTCATCATGAACGAACCCTGATTTCTACCATTTATCTTTCTATTGAAGGAATTATAAAATTGATCAAGAAATTATTTTTCACCAAGAGCAATTCATAATTTCTCTGCTTTCTTCTTAACCCCTCAATGGCTTTTACTCAACGTCTCACTAGAAAAATTTGAATTCTTTCCATAGTGATTCATAACTACCATAGGTGTTTATGATGTATATTCTCATCATGAAAATTACACTCCCCCCCCCCCCACACACACACACACAACTATCCACGTCACAACCGTCCATTTGGAATACCCATCATCCGCCCCCCCCACACAACTATCCACGTCACAACCGTCCATTTGGAATACCCATCATCCGCCAAACCCACGAGGACTTGAGGCTAGCCATATGGGTTTGATGGACGATCTCTTAGCCCATTAACCTGGGGTCCTAGGGCCAAGTCTCCTCTAACTCTTGTAAAGCACATCGTTTCTAGGCTTGGAATTAATGTACTTCAAAGAAGTACAAATATTTAGTTGAAACGAAATAATATTATATTAAACGAAAAAACGATTCACATTTGATATCTTGTGGACCAAATCAAGTTGTTATTTTGGTCTTGATTTATACTTTATTGAGAGGAAAGGATGTAACAAAAAAAAAAATCTTTTTTAAATAGGGGTCCGTGTTCAATTTCTTGAATTTGAAATGCTTTAAAGTATCTATTTGTAACAAGTTTTGAATACTCATCGTACTTTCATAAATAAATTTAGTTTTAAAAAGTTTGTATAAGTGATATACGGTCACGGTTTTCATTTTCAGTTACATGCATGTACGGTCACAGTTTGGTGGCTGCTACGTAATGTGAGTGCGTTCTTTTTGGGTTAAACAAGATTGTATCTTATCCGCATTTTATCGAATCTGTCCCTTTTTATTTCTTTCTCTTTTTCCCGTTTTTCTGTTTTTGTTTTTCATACCATGAAGAAAATGTTACCTCTATTCTTCCTTTTCCTTTCATTTTATTTTTCTTATAAGCAAATATATTTATGTTACACGCATCATACGAGATACTCCAGCTCTTATATTATATTTTTTTTTGTAGTGGCCAGAGTTTGAACCACAGATCTTGCATATTTTATGCATTGTTCCAACCAACTAAGTTAAGCTCACGATATAATTACACTAATTTATATTTGGCAAGAGAAATTCAAAGGAAAGAAAGTTATAATGATAATATACATAAATTTCAACTAAATTTATAAAATATCGTGAATAATTAATTTTCCTTTTATTTTATTGCAATGAAAATATCTCTTATTAAAGAATGATAAAATGGGAATCGAGTGATGGATATTGGTACTATTGATTACCACAAGTGCCTAATCAACATAACTTGTTTGTTGGGAGAGATAGCAATATTGAAAAGGTAAGCTAAGGCTGCAATACAAGTAAAGTCAAAATCCAAAGAGTATGCAATTGCAAAATTGCACACTACCTTTTACACTCTTTCTCCAAAATTTTGAAACAGAATCTGAATTGCTGGTTAAGGAGAGTATTACGTAGGACCCATTTTTTGTTGGGAGGTTTCTGGACAGATAAGTTGTTCCCTATCAGTGATGCACGGCACTTGTCTAAATATGCCACGTGGAATCATTTTATTATATGGTGTCACTAGTCTCACATGCCACGCAAGACAAAAAAATTAAGACGAGTATGTGCTAAGTGTCGCAAACACCATGCTCAGTTTCCTTTGTTCCATCCCTTTGTTGTTATTTTTTCTTTCTTAAATTCAAATTAAAGATAAAAACGTGTCCTATAATATTAGTATATTACAGCTGCTATTGCTTTTCTGTGTGACTATAGTACATTTTTCCATCTCAGGTAAGGAAGGAATTACAGTTTGCATTCTTGTTTGAGACGCATTGCACTTTTTCTTTTGGATTAAAGCAAAATTTACTGAGGTAGGATGTACAAGGAATATCTTCATAACAAAATATAGTTTGAGAGTCCCATTAGAGCATCGCATTTGTAATGCGATGGTCATCGGTTCGATTAAAATTCATACGGGAGAAATGCTAGGTTGAAGCACCAACTTCAATCTATATATAATCTTTCACTCTCAACATTGAACCTTATTTTTCACAAAAATAATTTTAATTAAATAGAAAGAAGTAAAATATTAATATTCTTGTTGGGTCATGAGGGGAGTTTGGGGGACCGTTCACATCGAGGCTAGAACAACCACACTAGCAAAAGAAACACCACACTATTACTCAAAACCTTAAGACATTTGGTTTATAGATTCTCTTACTTATAAGATGTTTAACTTTTATTTTTTTATCCGATGTGGGATATATAACTCACACTTGCACACAACAATTCTTTCTCTTAACAATTAAAAAAATACCAGTAACAAATGTCATTAAAACACTTTAAAAAAAATAAATAAAAACTGTAATTTTTATATGTAACTTTAACTTTGATGAGTATTTGACTTATATCTTAAAGATAAAATTTCTTTTTTAATGTTCTTTAAACAACGTCCTTAAACATTCGTTATCATAAATTTATCCATAATTAACAAATTTAATAAAAAGTAGTTGTCTTGATTTTTGGTTAATGAGATCTTACACACTACTCCTATATACGAATAATTTGATAAGGATAGCCATCAAAATAGCCACTTAATGGGGTTATTTTGGGCACACCAATATGTGGCTGGAACCTTTTGTCTGTTGAGGTTGAAAGAGAAATCACGGGCAATAGTGTGGATTTGGTTCGGTCACGATTTTCTGGGTGCAAAAGGATAACCTTTCATCCGAAATAGATTTGGGTTGACTACGTGCCCCTATAATTGCCATTCATGATGGAGGCGCACACATTTTGCCATGCATGCACATACTTTTCAAATTCTATTGATGTTCTTTGTTTTGTCCCCCACACAATTATTATACTTAAATAAATAATATTTTTATTTTTCACTAAGAATTAATTTCGGATACAATAATTCTGTGGTAAATGTTAACAATATCTTTATGACAATATTGCTTAACAAAACAAATAAAATTATTGTGTTGAAAAGTTTAGGGTTTAACATCTTAGAAGTTTAAAATCGTAATTTCCAATACAAAATGAGTATTTTGTATTGGAAAGCATTTGACTCTTTAATCTATTCACAAGATATCTGCACAAATTAAATAATTTTGAATTTGCTAGAACTGTGTCTAGTGATTTATAGATTTATTTTTTTAGATAAGGTGGCAAATACCAACTAAAACTAACACACACTATTACGAGGTCTTGTATTTGAATTTAAACGAAGGTGTTCAACCTTATAATATCAATATTGTAAGTTGAGTTAATTTCCCGAGACAATTTATAAATTTATTTCATGGTTGATTATATGGTACTATATTAAAAAAATATCTAGCAACGAAAATTAAAGACAAAAATTAAAATTGGCAGCTATTTTTTTTGTCTCTACTACTTAACAACAAAAATATTGAGATATTTTAATTTTTCCGTCCCTTTTTAGATTTTGGTAGTAGTAGTTTGATAGAAGAATTATGTGCACCATAATTTTTAATCACTAAAAAATAACCAACATAGGTGTGTTTCATTAAAAGTAGAAGTTTAGGTTATCTTTAGTTCCCGTGATACGGTAAAATAATTGTAGTCGGTTTAACAAAAGTAAAAAATGAATTATGAGTTAAATTTTCAGACACTCATAATACTTTTCTCTTATTTTTGTAATCGGTATCAATTAGGGTCACTGCCTCACTTGCTAAGAGGAAGTATCGTGGGATTTTACTTCAAGTAAGTGTAGTGAGGTTAAAATTTCAAGTGAATTTTAAGTGTTGATCTTAGATACCTACCAAAATGATATACATTAATACAATTTGCCAATTGCCCTATTTAATTAATTTATGTTATGATTGCGTCCACGAAGATGGATGAGCATTGCAATTTGAGAGGAGGTTAGGATACTTTTTGAGTATGTGTATTGTATGTGACCATGGTTAACGTACAAATATGTCAATCTCCTTCCTCATTCCGTACGCTGATCGATTCATTAAGAAATTTAAAAAATATTAAACTCACCAAGTGAAGCAACAAAGATCACTTCATTTTTAAACCACTTCACGGTGCATGCCTTCGTTCATATATATCTCAATATCACTAATGAAGTGATCAAGAGTTTGAAGTTTGAACTAGATCACAAACGCAAATGATGTTGCTTAAAGCATTTGCCAAATGCCACTTGTTCTCGTTAGGGACCCTCGTGACTGGTGTGAGCATGTGCACGTGATACCTCTAAATGTAAGTTAAACGATGGTTGAGTATTTGAGTATTGGCTAAGATACATATTGCTTGTTTAACTAGTATTACATAACTTGTACAATTGATTAGTGTCACACGTTTCTTTTTTAAAATCCTACCATCACTTCAAACTTGTAACTCTATCGATCTTTGAAACGTTAGTTTTTCGCTTCCGGTTTTGAATAAAATCCTCTTGTTTGATAATAATAGAAAAAAGAATTAATTTATTAGTATTTTTTTAATTATTTTGTTTGCTATAAAAAAAATACGCAATGATATGAAATTGATCATTGTCATCTCCTCTATCATTTTATAGGCGATGATCTTTTGTTTTGGATACGTGGGCAACACGTTGATTTATGATATAATATTATGTCGTAATTTAATCCATATAACCGACTTTATTTAGTAGGATAAGACTTGGTGGTTGTTGTTGTTGTCATTAGGCACACAACATGCATTTATTAATCACTACATTTATATAGTACAAATATACAATTCTATAGTACAAGTATACAATATGAGTCATTTGTTAGCGCTTGTTAAACTTTGATGCATGTTGTGATCTAGGTGAGCTTTCAAAGTTGAATTCATATAAACATTTTTTCATTAAAAAAAAGAAGGATTAAAAGCTATTTTTATAAGTAAAATTTATTGAAGGAACTACAAAGGGGTATTCCAACCCTAGCCAATGAAACCAAATGTTTCAACCTTTTGACATTGTTTATTTTCATCCGTGTTCATAACAGTTCATCAAACAACAATAATCAACACCTTCAGTTGAATATGGTTTTATGAAGAATATTTGCTTATATAATCACCTGATCAATATATTAGCCATTTTGTGTATGTATAATTTTTTTAGCCATTTCCAATAAGTTGGATCTTGCTAACTAATGCATCTGGGACACTAATTAAGTTAAATTGAATAACTATCACCGTGAGAAGTATGAATAACGATTGAGTTGAGTCTACAAGTATAATGATCAGTCTGAGCTAGGTCAACGTGTGAGGTTGATCATGATTCTATGTCCACATACACATAGCGCTGCATGCAAGGGAAGACTTGTCGGTTCGTCATTGTATTGTAACTTTTGTAATAGGGAACCGGCCACTTTAATAGGGTAAAAACTTGGTTAATTTCCTCCAATATATACATGCCCGTACGTCAGTGTGTATAACGTACGTATGTCATGAATAATGGATAGTATACTTTTACCTACTCAAACGTATTCGTGAGTTTAAATTTGCTTTAGATTAAGATGAAATCAAAAGTACTAAAAATTTATTATTACTGGCCGGTACAGCATGTGCTTCTTTTTGGTTTGAAAAGTTGCTGGGATGAGTACGCCACCAGATATTTCAGATTCTACGTATTGGCATTTACTACTTGGCAACCAAAATAGATATTTATTGTTCATTTCTTGTCTTCACTAAAAAGCAGTAAGTTGCTTTATGACATTTAACAATGTCTAGTCTAGATAAGAAATTATGACATTTAACAATGTCTAGTCTAGATAAGAAATTATGACATTTAATTTCATTGAGCACTCATGAATTTTCTTAACCATGTTATTTTTTTTTTGTTACAATTTTTCTTAACCATGTTATGTATTGACGTGAAATATTTGTAATTTTGTTGATGACTAACTTTCATCGAATAATCTGGTTAACTTTCATATTGGGCACTCCTGATTTTTTTTTAAGGGAATTGAGAAGACAATTGTTAGTCCAATATATCCTCCAACATATATACATTAAAACAAACGGTACCAGATGTATATGTTAGTAAATAGTTTGAGTTGAATGTAAAAGAAGTTAAAGCAAAAAAAATAAAATGCACAACTCAAATTATGGTAAAGAAAAAATAATATTAATATGACAATTTGAAATAACATAAATATAACAATTAATATTCTAATATTTGGCTACCTAAGATAATCTGATAATTTATTTTCCCATTCATTAATAATGTGGTTTATTTTCCCATTCATTAATAATGTGGTTGAATTGATCAATGGGAGAATCTGAAGTTGGATAAGGTATAAAAAATGGGACTTTCAGTTTTCTTGCCAATTCAGCTGATCAATTCGCACGGCATGACCGTGTAAGGAAGAAGTAAGTTGCTTTATGCCTCCCATTCGTGGGACAAACTATGCTTCAATTTCTACTTTACGTGCATGGTAAGTGAACTAACTACCCCGTTTGTAGTAACTATACAAACGTACATGCATGCACAGACATATATTAACAAAGAAAAGCACCTCAAAACTAAACAAAATAATACCAATCATAATAAAATGGAAGTGGAACTAATGAAACAAATTGGCTTCTACTATAGCATCCAGTGTCCCAGAATCATTTATTTTTAATTTCTTGATGTTAGTATTACTCCCAAATCTCATATAATAATATTATTATTTTATGAGAAAAATGAGCTAATACAAAGTATAAGGGGTACTCTAAACCCCCTTCAATAAAATTAAGAATGAGACTGCAAGCAGGAAACATGGGTGGCTGCTCCAGCAATATGAGAAAACCAAACCCGCGCCTTTAACGTTTCTAGAATTGAACAACCCCACAACAAATTTTTTATATATAGCATAATGATAAATGACAAATTTACCTAATTTTCGATGACATTTATTAACTTGAACTTAATTAAAACATGAGACTTTCCCTATTTTATTGTATATATAATTAGTAATTAGAGTTTGATACATGAGACTCATAATAATTGCATCTATCCTTGTTATTATAGGTTAAATGAGAAGGAAGCATCAAAGAGAAAGCATTTTAAAGAACAAAGCTAAAAAAAATTAGAGAAATAATATTTGTACATCTATTTTGTGACAACTTTCTCTCGCATACTCATATTATGTTTTTAATTTCTCTCTATTCCTTTAGTTTTCGTGTTCATACCTAATTTTCTTTGTAAATTTATGGATGTCCTAAAAATTGTCACACAAATAATTTTACAAATGACACCCCTCAAAAAATTATATGCTGTCAAAATGGTTAAGTCCCCAGAAAAATCGCTAAAAGATTTCATAACTGAGAAAAATGGCTTAGCGCCACAGGAAATGGCTAAACGATTTAAGAAAAGTGGACAAAAAGAAAAGGAGAAATCGCTTATAGCTAAGATGAATCACTTAGCGGTTTTTTTTTTTACAACAAATATTATTAGAGTAAATTACACTCCCCTCCATTGAAAAGTAAAATTTATACTCCCTTTTCTATAAGATACTTGAATTACAACTCCCTCCCTTAAAAACTAAATATATGCTACATTTTAATTTATTTTAACATAAATAAATATTTTTATGATATATACTAATTTTGAACCATCATTTAAGAAAAATAATTTCATTTACTTATAATTTAAATGTCAATGATAATTAAATTTAAATATTTTACTATTAATTTTTATAATTTAGAGTATAAATTAACTTTTAAATAACCATACTTTATTTTCTTTAGTAATTTACTCATATTATTAATCAAACTTCTCATAAGCTCTGACAAAAGCGATAAAATACCTATAGTTACAAACAAATATTCTACATTACCCTTTAATGAATTGAGGATAATTTATCCTTATCAAGGAAAAATTCTCTTTTTTTCATCTTTATTCTTACAATTAGTTGCCATTTTTATCTCAAGAATATCAAATTTCTCCATCTCTTCCATTTAACGTGTGATCCACATATGTATGTGTTGAAGTATGGCTCTTATATACTAGATACCGAAGAAGCCAATGTGTTAGACATATTTGACATGAGCAATTCAATGTATGATATGGTCTGCACTAGACCTGATTTAGCACAAGTTGTAAGTCAAGTTTGAAAGTTTATGTCCAAATCGAAAAAGCGTCATTGGGAAGCAGTCAAGTGGATTTTCAGGTACTTGAAGGGTACAACGGGTCATGGTATAATGTTTAACAGTGGACAAGGTGATCCTTTGGTTGTAGGGTATGTTGATTCAGATTATGCTGGTGACATGGATGATAGAAGGTCACCAATAGGGTATGTTTTTACTTTAGGAGGATGACTTATTTGCTAGAAATCATTGGTTCAATTCATAGTTCCCATGTCAACAACTCAAGCTGAGTATATGGCACCAGCTGAAGCTGTCAATGATGCCTTATGACTTATAGGTTTGGTGAGAGAATTGGGCGTTGAGCAAGGTGGAGTTCGGTTGCAATGTGATAGTCAAAATGTCATTTATTTAGCAAACAATCAGGTGTATCATACAAGGACCAAGCATATTGATGTGAGGTTTCACATGATCAAGGAGTTACTTGTATTTAAACATATATTACTTGAAAAGGTTAACACTTCAGAGAATGCAGCTAATATGTTATCTCAACCAGTCATAAGTGACAAGTTCAAGCATTGTTTGAACTTGTTGCATGTTTCTCAGTGTTAAACAGAAGGAGTACCCTAGTTACCAAGATGTGATTGTCATGCAGGAAGTCTTCATAAGGGTTTGATATTTGCCAAGGTGGAGATTGTTGAAGTATGGCTCATATATACGAGACACTAAAGAAGGCAAGGTATGGTTCATGGATAATATTGTAAACTAAATCATAATAGTAGTACTATATATATATATATATTGTAACACTGAAAACCTAATTCATCACAATAATAAAAATAGAACTATAGTTGTCTTTCTCTTTTATTCTCTTATTTCATCTTTTGTTACTAGATGTTGTTCCAACGGTATGATCAAAAAGATGCATGATTAAAACTCAAACTCAATAAAGAACAATTTTTATGGCACAAAAATTAAAGCGGATAATTCATAAACTTAACGCTTGATAAGAAATTTAGTCCTTTTAGTCCAAACCAAAGAAAAATAAAATTATTCCCTTTTAGAGATGCAAATAAGATGTTCATACAAAATGAACCTACCTAGTCATAATGTTCCCACAATATTTACGCTTTTTTCTTTATAAAGCGACAAACAATATTGTATGACTGTTTGAGCAAGTTCTCTTGAGCCACGTAGAAACATACTAATCTTTGAATTTGGATCTTATAAATTTTGCAATTGAAGCAGGCTATATATAGTAACACTATTTCTCATATCTTTGAGAAAAATTAGCAAGAACAAATAATAGATAAGGTTAAGATGGCGAGTGAGTGGAAGACAATCATTGCAATATTCAAACCTCATCACCAACCATATATGAGACCAGTCCACTAATTGTTGGTAGTGGTAGGGAATATTCATGTAGGTCGAGCTATACTAGGCTGCAACACATTTCTTCAACTAGGTCAAGAAGAAGGAAAACAAGCAAGTTAAAACCAAAAAAAGAGACAATTATAATCAACATGTATCACAAGTTTTTTTTGACATGCATCACTATAGTTGTGTAAATACAATGCACCGCTATTTATGTAAGACAATTTGAATACTTAATTCACAAGTTTTAAGATATGTATAGTACTTTTTTTTTAAAAGAAGATATGCATAGTACTCTATATTGGTTTCTTTAACTAACGAGATCATCCGTCAATATTTTACTTTAATTTTTGTAAAATGTAATACTTATATTTAGTATGTATACATGTTTATGTGGATGTTCTATCCTTGCACATCTTATGCTTCGATGTGGTTTATTAATAATCTTTTTGCCTTTGAGAAAAAATATTTAGACATGTAACATGATAAATAAGGTTATTATTTTAGGATTGTGAAATTTTGTCTTTTTTTTGCAGTGGTCGAACCTCAAACCTTATATATATTATGCATTGTTTTTAAAGGACGTGAATTTTTTTTTGTCTAAGTCGCGCATATATGTTTCATTTTCATGCAATGAAAAAAAAAAGTTCCTGTTTAATTATGACAGTTCTTCGCACAGCTGGGGTAAGTTAAAGAAAAGTTTCAAATATATAAGAAAACGAATTAAAATTGTCTGCACAGTAGACATGACAATAAAGTGGGATTCGATTAGGCAAAGCTGGTTTTAGGGAAAAAAACAAAAGCTAAACTTTCACGTTTTTATACAGGAATAAACAGGTTTTATATTAATTAATTGTACTCCCTGAGTAAAATAAATAAGTATGACATTTGCAAAAAATGTTTTGCAACGCACATTCGGTGACTAACCCTTACCAAAAATACCGGGATTGGCGTGGTTTTGTAGATGCACTTTGCATAAACTTTGGTTAGTTTTTATTCCTTGATGTTATGGTTGATGGCATGCCATCCTCTAGTTAAATTTAAAGTCAAGATTCATTGAATAAAAAAGGTCCCATGCCTCCAAATTCATGTTGTCATCTCTAATTATCTATCATTTTTCTACGGATTCTAACTGATTTTTATCTTATTATTTACATTTCTATTAATTATATGGGCTTTAACGTCAGTTTCAATGAACAAATTATGAGAGACGGTTACCTGTCACACTAAATTAGTACTATAAGTACATAAATTTTTTAAAGGTAAAGTACATAAATTTTTAATCTGTTTCTTATAAATTTGTGTGATATTCTTTCATTTTATGGGTCTAAATAAAAAAGCATGAACCTCTCAAAAATATAAAGCATGAAGATAAAGCAAAGTTCTCCTGACAATTCTCAAAAAGCTATATTCGCGTACGTATATATACCATTTCTCTCTTATTAAAAAGAGCAATGATATTTTTACAACCTTTTTGAGACAATTTTTGGGACAATTTTATTATTCTCTCTTTTTATTGGTCAAAAATAATGAAGAGAAAAAAGGAAGAAAGAGAATAAGAATGTAATGTGAGTATGAGAGAAAAAATTGTCCAAAAGTTGTACCAAAATGGTTGTACAAATATCATTTCTATGTTAAAAAAGAAAGCATCTAGTAAAAAAAAATATCTTACTGCGAAACAACAAATTTTTTAGGTGATGTAATTGGATATTATAAGAAAAAAGGTATCTTACTCTAGGCAATTCTAATGCTTCAAATAAATTCTATTCTTTATAGTTTTTTTTATCTGAATGGAGTCATAAAATTGCTCATTAATTCTTAAACGTTGTGAGACTATTTTTATAAATTTTAAAAGTTTTGAGAAAAATATAATAAAAAGATAATTTTAAAAGATTTCGGTAAACTTTAATATTTCAAAAAGTTAAGTAACTAATATAAAAAAAAAAGAGATCAATTACAAAATGTTAGGGACCAAATTGTAATTTTTGAAAATTTAAAAAGACCAATTTGCAATATTTAAAGTTACAGCGATCAATTAACAAAATTTGAAAAATAAATAGTAACTAAGGTGTCCATTTCTTAAAACATATGATATACGAACCAAGTCAAAGAATTATAAGAAGCAATTTGAGATTAACATCATATGAGCAAGGAAGGAATATCAACTTCATAATTTATGGGTGTATCTAAAATTCTCTCTTTTTTTTTTTTAGAGGATATTTCAAATTCTCTAGATTTACTTTAACAAAATACTTCATAAAATCTCTTTACTTTAAAATTTCTTTCATCTAAACAATAAAATTTTCATAGAAAAAAATATATATCATCTCAAAAATTTCTCTCATCCAAACACATTCTTATTATTTTATTAGAATCGTTTATTTTACACTTTCAAATTTAAAATTAATATTTATTTCTTAATTTATTTAACAAATAATTTTTTTTGGTTAGGATTTGCTTTTCCAATTTTCGCAATATACATCCCTTCATCATGACTAACACTATTGGATCCGATGCATGAATATAAATGATGGATGGCTCATATTGATATACTCTCGTACCATATTAGGTTTTATATTGAACATAACTCATTCTTACAAAACCGATTTGCATAACAAATGTTGTTACTTTTTACAAACTCATTTACAGGGCTTGTCTCTTCCATTCTCCCATATATGCTTTTATCGAGAATATCAACATATAATTTAGTATTTAGTCCCTCTGTAACGCCTAAGGCCGACGAGGGCGGGGTGTGGTCGCCGATGCACAAGGCATGACAATGAGAGGCTCAAGACAACTTCTAGGCAAACCGAATCATATTAGAATGAGAGGGATCCTAAGGTTCTGCAGGTATGAAACTGCATGATTGAAGGAATGCTTATAAGAATTATTTGGTATTACATATATCAACAAGATGCATCTTCTTTTTGGTAGCCCAAACCATAAGAACTTCACAGTTAAGCGTGCTTGACTTGGAGCAATTTTGGGATGGGCGACCTTCTGAAAAAGTTTTTCGAAAAGCGTGTGAGTGAGGACAAAACACGCGAAAAAGACTTGTGTTGGTTTGTGGGGTCAGTCGACAATCCTAAAAGTGGTGAGGGGTGTTACACTCTCCATCCCTAATAAACACCCATTAAAAAGAAGTTGTTCCTAAATATAACCCTGTTTTGATTTCTTAGATTCATTTATTAAATTTTTGCTAAACATAATCCTAATAATTAATACTACTAATTTTTCATTTAAACATAAAAAGTCAATATTGAATACATTATAGACAATTGATAATTTAGTAATGTTCTCAGACAAAATAAACATATTAATTATATTGCAATATTTTTTTTAATATATGTGAAATTTACAATGAGGACTTGCATATAGAGACATATGAGTACTTTATAATTATGGTAAAAAGTGTAGTTTATAAACAACATCCTTCTCTATTTACTCAAACGTCTTTTACAAATGACAAATATGTGAGAGCTTATATACATGATACATAGAGAACAATGCCACATAAATGAGATGACGTGAACTCTTGCGGTTGTAAGGATCGCGCACAAGGTTGAGCTCGAACCTATGCCACTATTTAGGGTTAACAAACCCTTTAACCTCTTAATTAGCTACCGTTCTCATACACCGAAAAGATTTAGGCTAATAGTGTTTATAGACAATTTTAACACTCCTTTCAATGTAGTACATTTACAAAAGATGAAATCTCAAGAACTCGAAGTGATCTAAAACGGACAATACCTCAAAAATATATTAATGGGAACTTTAGTAATCAAAAACAAACAAAAAATGCAAAAATGAAACCAAAGTCACCGCAAATTCAGCATGTGCAATCAAATGTGAAACAGCAACTGGATATATACAAAATTTGTTTGCTGGCTAGATTGGGATCAAATCTAAGTAAATAGGACAAATCAGGAAAGAACCCGTGAGAATAATTAAGCTATAGTGATTGAGATGATTACAAATTTAAAAGTTACGAAACACACAATGATTATATTAATAAAACATTGTGTCGGCTTCAAGTAACGTAGATTCTTTTTTTTTTTTTTGAAAGAAGTAACGTAGATTCATGTCATTCTCATTCCTGAATATGCTCTTTAAACTACAGTGGTACATATGATAACTAATTGGGATTTGCGAGATTTTAGCGTAACGAACCATAAATGGGATTCATGAGAGGGAACCAATGTTTGAGTTATATGATGTTGTTGCTTAAACGCATTTAACTTCTCATTTTGGGTCCCTTTCCTTCCTCGTATACCGAACAAATATCTCACTCACGTGCTCGACTACTGGCCCATGTTTTTGAGTAAGTTTCAAGTCGCCTATGTAACATTCTCTGGTTTTTTCACATCTAAGAATAAATTATTATATTATCTTCTCTTCACTCAAAACATTTTTTTTTATATATTTACAAAAACTATTGTCTTACTGAAATTGAAATTAGACCCTTTAAAAAATCAACAATGGATCGGTTAGAATCCTTAAACAAGTAGTTAGAGGTTTGATCTATAATTTTTGTGTATGAATAAAATTTTGTTGAGAGAGATGAGTCTATCATGTGTATGTTCAATGGGTTCTTTAACTAAGATTAATCACTGTTAAACAACGATATAAACTTCGTACGTATAATATAATAACTAAAATAATATCCCTCAAATAATGTCTCAGGCTAAATTTTTATATGGAGATTAGTCTCTTCTATTTCACACCAATTATTGTACTCTAATAAACATAAAATATAAAATGAGGAAAAATATACAAATAAATTGATGAAAAAAGGATTGTGTGAGTGAGTTAGTCAAAAAGTCAAATAGGCAAAATTGGGTGATGGCAAGCTACCTAAACGCACTAATGCTTTTCTTTTTAACTGTCATCATTGATGGTCAATAGAGAATAATTTGATAATCGATTAAATTTTTGTAAAAGAATGAAAATCATAAAGGTGAATGATAATGAAGTGGTAAAAAGCATTTCAATTTGGATTTCTCTTTGCTACTATTAATTCGGAGGCGTCAACCAATTATTTCCACAAGTATAAGCAAGACTTTGAAGTTCAAAGTGAGAAACCAATGTGATGTGTTGTAAGATAAATTGCTTATTGCCGGCAATTCTTCAGACACCCTTTACGTGAATGGTAAGTGAAGTTAACCTCAGTTCAATAAACTTATCAAGCAAGTGTTAACAGCTGTTTTCTTTAAAAATAAAAGTTTAATTTACTTTTAATTTGTGGTTCACATTCATACTTAACGTAACAAAACTAATTAGGCCGGTAATCACAATAGGTTTACTTTCAATTTTCTTTGGTTGTTTCCATTTGTCTTTGACTGAACTGATCCAGATAAAGTGTATAAACCATCAGACGAGTAGGTTAATTTACATTCCACTTATTAATTTTTATAAAGTGTATACACCATGAGATAAATACTTTAGATTATTATTTTTTCTATCATATTATCTTTTCATGCGTCTATTTTATTTACAAAAATGCCTATGAGATTTCGAATTATATAATCCGAAATATACTTATGCATAAGCATCAATCAAAATCTCTTCTATTTTGGCAGTTGCAAATTTCGCTTTTAATAACAACAAAAATTAAAGTAAAAAAATATTAAACATGTCAAATAGAATAAAAAAAATATTAAAATATGACCAAAAAATTCTAAAAATCAAATAAAACTAATGTAATTTTTTTCTTCAAATTTTCCTGAAAAATATGAAGAAAAAAAATCAAAAATGGATCTAAACGATAAAATTTTTAGATTTTGGAATTCTGTTTTATATAATCCTTGTTTTTTTTCTTCTTCTAATTTTCTGAGAAAGTTTTGGAGTAATATGATCAAGTAGCCCGAAAATCAGATTTTTTATTGAGAACATCCAACAATGACCAAAAATATAAGGATGAGAGTTAGGAAGATTAACATGATCCTTAAACAAGCTATCCGTGTTACAAACATGTACATAATTTGTGCTGAAACAGTTCGAATTACATAATCTAAACTATTTTTCCCCTGAACAAGGGTGTTTATGGGGTGTTCTGATTCTATAATCCGAAAAAATCAAGGAACGCACCCTATTTTTTGTCTAATTTTTATATCTTGATTAGACCGGTAGTCTCTTCTTTTTGGAGTACTTTTTCTTTTTCTTTCTACAATAAGAGTAATCATGCGCTTTGGTTTGCTGGTGTTAGAACGATCGACTAAAGGGATTAAGTAATTTAAGTGATTTTAGCTAAGGGATTAAGGAAATATGGAGTTAAAGACATAAAGTGTACTTGTTGAATGACTAAGTCACCGGCCAAGTTGAACGGATGCAAAAACAACATCAGCCCATGCAGTGTTGGATTTGACCTATGTGTCTTTCTCTAAGCAATGTAATAAGGTCGGTATAAGTTTGTGTTAAGAGATGAGTTTGGAATGTTTTTGAAAGCTAAACCTTCGTGGTTTCAACTTTCAACCAATCACTAATAATGATTTCACGAAATTCATTTGAACCCTAAATATGTGGTGTACTTTTAACTCATAAGTGCATGCCCAATTTAGTTAGAAGTCATATTAACTAGTTCTCGTAGTCTATTATCCATTATTTGTAAAACTCTCATGTTGTGTTTTTTTAAGAGAAAATAATTAAGTTGTTCAAAATTTTGCAAAGGTGGCTATACATCATGTTGATGTAAGATTTTTATACATAGTATTTCTATTTACATGTAAGTATATTAGTATCGTCTCCACAGAGACTAGTGCATATCACAAGTTTATGGTATAAAAGTTTGTTTGTTTAAAAACTACTCTAACTAATTTACATTAAATTAAATAGAGACGAGATAGGGCATATAACACTTAGGGTTAGAGTTCATCAACCACGCGTTACATATGTATTCTCATGATCACATAAACGGATTCTACCTTTTAATCGATATTATCACAATCACTCAACAACATCATTTATGTCCAAATAACGTTGTGATTTCAATTGTATCGTTTAATCGATGATTTCTCGACCTATTAAACGATCCAATAACATTAAGTTTTTGATTTTAAAGTGATTACCAAAACCTAAACCCTATGTCTAAAATAAAAGTTTTGATAGATTATTATTCTAACCCTAGATTCAAAAGTATCTTTCAATATCATTTCAAATCATAAATAAAACATTAAACACAAGAATAATAACAATATCAAGTAAAATAGCTAGAACCTTATATTTAATGATCAAAAAGATTACATAATAGCTTGATTAAGTACCTCTAAACCCACAATGGTAGATTTAGCTACATATTTTCATAGTAGCCTTGCAAAAATGGAAGAAAAGATGAATATTCCAAGACAAGATCCTTGATTTCTCTATAAATCTTGGGAAAATCCACTTTTAACACCCTTGCTTTGTGTTTCTCTCTCTAAAATGCCCTATCTCTCTCTTTAAAACCACAAAAACATCTAAGACTTATAAAACTTATCCAAGGAAATGAGAGAAAAAGTTATTTAAAGGTGTTTGAAAAGTGAAAACTCGCTATAGTGAGTTGCCTTGCTTTCCCACGCTGCACCACAAAATGACTGCCATGTAACCTCTCCTAACTGCTCTAACTCGCTTTGGCGAGTTGGCCTTCAAATTTCAGGGGCTTCTGGAGTTTTCTCGCTTTGTGCTCGATGTGGACTCGCTAAAGCGAGTTTGACTTGCAGTGAACTCGCTTTTGGCATGTTGAAAGCTTGAAATCCTGGGACTTTCTGCCATTTTTTTGCTTTGGGCGAGATGAACCCGCTATAGCGAGCTGGTCTTTGCAGTTTTTGATGATTTTTTGGTCCTTGTTTGTATTTTCCTTCACAAATGGGTAGAGTAAGGTACATAAAGCATAATTGGCATAATTACATAAAATTGTATCTTTTTCTTAGATAACTTGCAAAACAAGTCACTATAGTGCCTAAAATAACACATGAAATATATCACTTTACAACACTTATCACATGTCAATTTTTAAACGACCCATTTTATTTTTTATTTTTCAAGGATTTTTTTTTTGGTCAAGTAGCTTAGCGGCTAGAAAAATTCACCTTAAAGATGAATAAGTGGGGTGTTCGGGGTTCGAACCCCAGCCCCTACATATAATGTGCATTATCCCTTACCAAGTGAGCTACGCTCACAAGGACTTATTTTTCAAGGTTTAAAAAAAGGCAAAAAAATATTAAAAAAATGAAATTGATTGGTTGACCCTCAATAATGTTTAGCTCATTAACAAACGGGACATGCCAATCTAGTTCATTTATATATATAGTTGGGTCTCTCAAGCCAAATTGGACATGGTATTAGCCAAATTAGTAACTTGAGGCCACATGCAACTATTTTTTCTGGAAAAAAAAATACATAATTTACTTTTGGTTACAATTTTATTTTAATATTTAAAAAATAATAGTCATATTTTAGTCCATCTAGCATTTATTTTATGAAAGATAGTCCATGTAGCATATATAGCTATATTTTTCCTTTCCAAATTTTATTGATACTTTAAATTATTAAAAAAAAAGTGTATTTCGTCCTGATAATTTTCTTAGCGATTAATCAAGAAATGAAGCAAATAAAAAATCAAATATAATTAAATATTTATAATCGTAACAATTATAAAATAAAAAAAAAATATAAAATAATAGACGAAATACCAATTTTAAAAATATACTCTGTCAAAAAAAATATTAAAATGCTTGATGTATCCCATGGCCATGTCTGATCAATATTTTTTAGAGTTTTTTTTTTTTTGAGGGAAATATTTTTTAGAGCTATAAAATAAATGGAGTATTTTTTTATATATCATCCCAGTCATTCGTCTTCAATAGAGTATATTTATCTATTTAAAAAAAAGTATATTTATCTATCAAAAGTCAAATCCCGAAATTATAATAAAATTTAGCCCATCCTAAACCATGTTGCCCATACGAATATACTGCTGGAACCAGTCTCAATATTATTTCACCAAACTTGTTCAAAAAAAATATTATTTCACTAAAAATTAAAAGCTTATATTAATCTTGGTTGCCATAGATGTAACAGGTTATAGTGCATCTAGAATGGTTACAATCATTTTGTCAAAAAAAAAATAAAAATTACAATCACAATATATTAACGAAAGAGTTTTGTTTCTGTCATTTTTTATGACAACATGGGAACCCACGTCAGTATATAAAAAAAATGGATGACGAAGAAAAGAAGAATGTGGCATGCTTAATTTCCAACCTTAACAACAACAAAAGGATAAAACAAATAAAAACTACCACAAAGCTAAGAAATATATGGAGGCCTTTTCATTTTCATGTACATCATTATCATCATTTAAAAAAATAAATTAATGTCTGATCTGTATTGTTGCGTTGAGGCTTCAATTGTTGTACCGTATACATGCATGAATCTTAACATGTTATACGTCATCACTGAAACTTACTATCTATCTAACTAATTGCAATTACAAATCATTAGTCATTGTGATTAGAATATAAATAGATAAATACAACTAACTTGTCTGCGACTAATTTAATTATTAACCCAATCAAATATCTAAATATGCTTTTAAATTGATAAAAAACAGCGAATAGAAAAGTATATATGTAACATAAAAAACATTCATTTCTTTTTTCAACCACATCAGTTAGGAGAAAGGGGCAAAAAAACATCTGATTTATTTTTATGTAGTCAACTATATAAATTAATCACAGATAAAACAAAATAAACTATACAATATTGAATGTTTTCATTATTTTTAATCAATTCAAAACAATGTTTTTATTTTATGCATATCAATATTCAAAGATATGATTATTTATTGGATATAATCCACCCAATACTATAAAAAAATATTATATTATCTTATTAAGAGTTAAATATGTTTATTTTTCAAAAAAAAAAAAAAGTTAAATATGTTTATAGTTGTACCCAAAAAAAATGTTTATAGTTATAATTATTTTTATGCACATGTGAAACAAGAGTAATTATTTTTTGTTGTAAATTGAATATCATCCACGCGCAACTGTTTAGACTAATTTTTTTGAGTTTTGTAGGACTCAAATGAGCGGCAAAAATGAAAGTAATTTTATTGAAACGCACACATTCAAGCACTTGTACGCATGAATGAGAATCAAAGTATACAAGTACAAATGGTTCCATGAACATGTTACAATTGTCAACGGACACAGTACTAATTTGGACTCCAAATATCAAATTAAGTTCAGCAAAATACCGTCATAAAGGTCAATGCCTCTCCTGTACTTAAACACACAAGGACAGAAATACTTCAAAGATGAACCCAAATCTGCAAAATTCTGCAGGTTTATATTTAGTTCCACTCATTAATCAAAATTACTCCAATTACACTATAGATTATATATCTTTCAAGTTAAATCACTATAAAATGTTGTCCCCATAAAATTACGGATTTTTTGCTTAGGTAGTCACTACATTTTATAAGAGAGAAAAAAAAAGGTGTTTTTAGTCCATTCAAGCACATGCTAAAAATGTAGAGAAGAAATAATATTTATACAACAATTTTGTGAGAATTTTTGAACAACTCCCTCTTATACTCTCATTGTATTCTCACGCTCTCTCTTCCTCTTTCTCTCTCTCTAGTGTTTCGAAGTGTTTTTTCTTTTGTTTTTACGAAAATACCTCATATATACATAGGGTTCTCAAAATAATTGTTGTAAAATAGATGTTCAATTACCATTTCTCAAAAATGTTACGTACTTGTCAAAAAATGATCAAAATAGTTAAGAAAAATATAATTTGTTAAAAAAATATCTGTGTAATTTTTATCCATTAAAATCTCTCTTCTACCTTCCCTTAAATCAAACAAACCCTTAATAATAATGAACAGAGAAGGAAGAGCGGTAAGCTATATACATACGAGTATACGACAAACATGTCATCGATGTCCATTTTGAGAGAGAATTTTATATAGTGGGATTTATGAACAAGCAATAGATAAATGATTCACTTATTTTTTGTTTGGACAAAATAAGTCACCGGAATAAAAGAAATTAAAAAAACTTTTAAAACTCGAAAGTTAAAGGAATTTAACTATCATCTTGTTAGTCTTGTTTATAATTGTTTTTTTTTAGCGTAATTAGTTTTGTTTATAATCGAGTTTAGAGGAAAAATCCAAGTTCTTTTTATCATTTTTTAATTTTATTGTTCTCCTCAAGATTTGAATTGAACTAACATCCTCAAAATGAACATTGTATGTTGAGTAGAAACTAATGTCCACTAATAAGGCTACCAAGAATTGCACCCATATTCAAAGACAAACCACGATAGAGCCTCTGACATTTTAGGTATAGTTGCCTAGTTGGGGCCATCATCATAGCAAATATGGGTTTGTGACCACAAAATGAAGAACAATTTACAAAATTGATTTTAGGTACATTCTTGCATTGCACTCACAAACTTTAAACTTATTGTTTACTGTCATTCGAATTTATTTCACGATCACATCTTAATAAAAGCTAGAAATTTCATGCTTATATCTTCAGAAGCAATTAAAACTGCCCCTTTTAGCATGTGATCGGTTTAATGAACCTTGTGAATGAATTTGAACTCAAAAAAACATAGTGATAAATGTTTGGGGCCAACATACCAAGAATTCAGACACAATAATGTCAGCTTTTTTGTGGTTTTCTAATTTGCATTGCAGTTGGACATAAATGAATCAAATTAAAAGTTGTATAATTCAGAACTTAAGAGCAAGGACGCATTAGTTACTGAGAGTGTTGTTCTTTTTCCCACACAACACAAGTCAATGATGCTCTTTACTAGGAATGAACTTTGCTTCTTGACTCCGCAACAACAAAGGAATCCTAAAGGACCATGCAAATTGCAATGCATGAATTGAATGGAAATATAAATGACTCAATTTTATGTGGATTTTTTAAAATAAATATAACTTTTTATCTTATTTTAAATGTTTAAACGGCAAAACTCACATACATTAAATATTGACAAGTAGAGACTTGCATATTTGAGTCACACTTCAACATATTAAATGTCTCTCTAGCCTTTTACCATGAGAGTCTTACTTTTGGGACAAAATAACATTTTAATTTAAATGCTCATGTTTAAATTATTACCTTCATATTTCAAGGATGAATAGTCTTCTTTAGGCAAGAATGAATAGCTTTCTCAATTAGTGTATACCATATAGTATAGTGCTTGCTCCTTTTCTTTTATAATTAAGGATATTTGTACCAGAAATATATATAAATTTTGATGGAATTATTTGCTTTTCCTATATTATCCATAACTATATAACATTTCATTCTACCTATTTATTTATCTGCAATAAATACTAAAAGTATTATTGACAAAATAATAATTGAATGTTGTATTAAATTTTGAAAATGACAAATAAATAGAAGCATAATTTTTCTATAAAAGTGACAAATAAAGAATAACATAGGTGTTCTTTAAGTGCAACTCAAATGATACATAGGTATGAGTTGGAACCCGAGATTGTCCACTTCTCCAGACATAAGGCGTGCGAGTCTATCCATTAAATTATTTGACAAAGAAAAGCTAAGGGAGTATAGTATATGGATGCAAGAGAAGTGTTCTAAAGATTCACTCAAAATGAAATATGCATAATCCTTTAAAAGAAGGAAAAAATTTGAAGACCCCACTTCGCAACATCAAATAGATGACTTGAATTCTAAATTAATTAAAAGTGTGTTTGTATCACATTATCGGACATACGACATAATTCTGCAAGAATGCTGATCAGAGTTAAATTTTTAAAAGAGACATAATTAGAAGATTGTTTCAAGGCCATATACATAATTTTGTTTTAGCTATAACAACAGCACTAATTGCTAGCACATGGTTGCATGAAAAAAGTAGATATCACAATTGAACAGATCAGAGAAATCACAATCATGGTCCCTTTATAAGCAATGCTATATTGCTAACTCCTGTCTATTATTTATAAAGCATTGTTATGGTATAGGTAGACCTCAAACATTTATTGATTGCAATAGCATATCTATCATTCTAACCACCATTTGCTTCCTTAAAGGAACTAGTTTCATTTCCACTTACCAAACTACATCTCCTGGTCGGTGTTTAACATGTTGAAGCAATAATTTGAGGATGACATATAAAATCTAATCGGACTTAATGCTTGATTTGTTATCAACTGCATATTCAATTAAACTTTTTATGATTAGGAATGAAACTAGGTGTTTTAGGGTTTACAACACATATTTTGCATCAACCACTTATACTAGATCTCCATGGTTAAATATTCATTTAATAGCCACATAGACGCTCATCATTTATTAACTAGTTAAGATACGTTTGTATTGAAGATCTTATTTTTTCTTTTTTAAATTAGGGAAGCTGTAAAATATTTTTTTAAATATAATAAGTATATTTATTTTTTAGGGAAAACATAATTAGTATCATTGAAATGTTATATAATATTCATCATCACTCATTAACCTTTTAGGGTGTGTTTGGATAAAATGAGAGAGATTGCTTTTCTTTTCTAGATTATGAGAGCGATAATAAAAAAACAGAATAAAGTAAAGCGTGGTTGAAATGTTAAGACTTTTTTTTCATCAATTTTATAAATTACAAATACATGCTGAAATATAGTTTTAACCTTCTGAAATCCATGAAAATCATTCATCCAAATGTACCCTTACGAACTAAATCATAAAATTATAATCTTAATTATTAAAAACATTACCAATAATGGATATCTTCGAATATAAACTTATTTTAAGTTAATGCGGCGTGCATGGCCCATTGCATGTAATATGTGGATATATATGGTTTAGCTTTTTGTCTACTTAAGAATGACGCAAATGGAGATTATGATTTTGATTTGCCTCATACATGAAAGATAAGAATGAAGTTGTGGCAAATCTTAGCGACATTCACCATTAACATTCGAATAGGATGCAATGATTTTTGCTTACTTTCGAGCCAATCATTCTGAGCCACTTAGGTTGACCTAGTGGTATTGGCTTGGAACATGTGTGTGTTCCTCTTCAAGGTCTCATGTTTGATTCTATCTGGTGCCAATTTAAGGGGGTTAATTTAGCTTCTTTAAAAAATATATTTTAAGATGGTGTTTTTCATTCGAGTTTAAAGACTACTCATATCTCAATTATACTAAGAGTCAGCGGAGTGTAGGACTATTATTTCTAATATTTGTTTGCAGCCTTATGTCTCAGATAGTTGGCAGTGGCACCCTGATCCTGTCGGTGGTTATTCGGTGCGTTTAGGGTATGCGATTCTTACTTCTTAGGACCATCAGTTGCTGGATGATGCTCAAAGTTTGATTTGGCACCCTCAGGTGCCGTCGAAGGTGTCAATTCTAGCCTGGCGATTACTTCGGGACAGATTGCCAACCAAAATCAATCTTCATGATCGGGGCATTGGTCCTGTCACAGACATCTCCTGCGTTGGAGGGTGTGGTCATATTGAAACAGCAAATCATCTATTTATTCTTCATGATTTTTTTGGTGATATTTGGCAGTAGGTGTGGTCTTGGCTTGATTTCTCAAGAGTCGACCACCAAAATATTGGTGCTCATTTTATTCACTTTGCAAATTATTTAGTTGGCATGAAGACTAGGCGCTCTTTTCTTCAGCTCATTTGGCTCTTATGTGTTTGGATTATCTGGAAAGAGCGTAACAATAGAATCTTTAACAATGTTATTACTCCTATTGAGGAGCTAGTGGAAAAGGTTAAGTTCCATTCTAATTGGTGGCTGCGTGCTAATAATGCCGCTTTCGTGTATGGTTGTCAGCAGTGGCGGTCGAACCCGTTGTTATGTTTGGGTATCGACTAATGCCTGCTTTTGTTTTTTGTTCCGCTGCCTTGTAACAAATACTTGTTCCGTTTTGCGTTTCTTTGGCACGCCTTGTGCTAAAGAGGCGTTGTGTTTGGTGTGAATATATATCATTATAACTTCTTCAAAAAAAATTATACTAAGAGTATACACTAATAGTATAAAACAATTGAAAAATGCGAACTTATAAAATAGTATTTGGTAGCATTTTTCTTAAAATATTTTATTTCAAAACACCTATTTAGAGAATTTTCAAATATATTAAAGGAAATGCTAAAATATGGTTCTGCTCCCTCCAAATATGCCTCGTATTGGTTTTAGTCTTTGTAGTTTTTTTTTGTTGTTTTTGGTCCCTGCAAATATGTCTCATTTTGGTTTTGGTCCCTAGCCCCATTTTTGATGATTTGCACACGTGACACATGATGACTGAACCCATTTATTAGAAAAATAGTCCCTGCAAAATATTTTGTTTTTGAAAATAGTCCCTCCACTATTTTCAAAAACAAAATATTTTGCAGGGACCAAAAACAAAAAAAAAATTACAGGGACTAAAACCAAAACGAGGCATATTTGCAGGGACCAAATCCATATTTTAGCCTAAAGGAAACGACATAGTAATTACATTATCTCTCTCTCTAAATAGTCCTCCTTACAACATTTATGATTAATTAATGCAATTTGTGCCCCCTTATCTTTACCATTTACAAAATTGGTTTCTCTATTTTAAATTTTGATGTTTTTGTTATGTCTATCAAATATTTGGTCTAAAATATGGTGATATTACTTATTTTAATGATGTTTTTAAGGAAATTATCTTACGATTTCATCATCCAATCATATACCATGTCGTTTAAAACATCAAAAAAAATTTGTTCAAAAATGTGACGGAAGAACGAAAATGGGATCAAATCCTTAAGGCTCCGTTTGGATAACTTAAAAGTAACGGAGCGGAATGGAACAAAACGGAATGAAACAGAACGGAGTGGAGCAGAACAAAGATACCATTCCATTATTTGGATTTTTCATGACGGAATGGAACTAATTTTTCATTCCATTGTCTTGGAAAGTCGACAGAACTAAATAGTTATAACTTTTTTATTCCAATTTTACCCTTTATTTAAAAAAACATAAATAGGTGGAATAAAGAGAAATATAAACTAAAAAAAATATCCTTCAACATCTTCATAGTTGATATGTAAAAGATCTTGAAGAAATTTTGAAGAAAGGATTCAAGTGTAACAATCTAAATTCTTAATAAGTATACAGATATAAAACCAAGGAAACTGCAAAACGTAGATACAACTTTATGCGTTCAGGATTTAAAATATATGCATTCATTCGTGATATAACATATGCATTTGAAACATGAGATGAGATTTGTATACAAGCCTATATTACTGGGTACATTTCATGATATAATAACATGAGATGAGATTTGTATACATGCCTAAATTGTTTCTTGTAACAGTCCTAAATCGTTTTTTCGATAGCTTAAATTGACGGGCACAATCATCATAAACTATCCAATATTCATAGAAGTTTTAACAAGCTTGTATTTTTTATCATAATAGAATATATTTTTTTCCTTTCGAATCCTTATCTAAAGGACTGCAAAATAATAAATAAGTAGCTAGTCAGAAAAGTATCATAATAGAAATCGTAACTGTATCCATAAAAAATGTAGAGGGACAATGTTGTAATTGTATTATTGATGTCTTCTATTCCATTGGATACACTTCAAATTGAGGGGATGAAAAATTGACTAAATGAGTGGTATTGGATGGAATGGGTTCCATCACACTCCATTTCATTCCATTCATTTTTTACAAAACCAAACAATGGAATGTGGCTCTATCCCACCCCATTCCATTACATTCCATCACTCTCCACCAATCCAAACATAGCCTAAAATAGTGAAAATAAGACGAATAAAATTGCTATTAAGCCAAAAAAAACTGTGTAAAATTAATTTGGAAGACAAGTTTTATTTTCTAATACATCATCCTAAGAGTTTAATATTAGTAAAATCATTTTAAAAGTTCATGGGGCAGTAAAATGTGGTGTTAAACCTAACGTTTTTATATATTTTCTTTTATCAATATTGTATTTAACATATTTATATTTACATCATTGTTAAAATTTTGTTAATTTATCTTGCAAAAACATATACCGAGTATTTTATTGCAGTTTCGACAAAAATATTAGTGATTTTGTTGTAGTTGTTGGGATTTTCATGTAAAATTAAATATTCTTGGGCTCTTCTTTTTCTATCCTACTGATTTTTCACGCGGACTGCATATTACGAATTATATAGTCCAAAAACCCTAAATTATGTTTAAAAAAACCCTACAAAATCTTCCATTTTTTCGAATTTTATATCCCGAAATAAGGTACGTGAGAAAGTTGACGGGTGGTAAAAGCCGTACTCAATATCCTTTCAGATTTGGCCCCTTACTCAATCAGTTTATTACAGCCCATCTACAATACAAGCACAAATATTTAGCCAATCAGAGGTCCCTCAAGAGGACTTTCGGGTTACTATTCACACCATTGTTTTGGCTGATAGATTTCACGTCTGAACATTTTACAACTTTCAAAAGTGAATTTCCAAATTATTTTCCTGGTTATGTAAGTCTTTGGATTTATCTAAAACCCTTATCCAGGAGCTATGTTTTTGGAATGATGTTAAATACACCATAGCTATATAGTTCATCCACCACATAATTTTAATAATTATAATCCTAGATTATTTCACATTAATGAATAAATATCACTACATTTGTTGTCTTATTTCTCACATTAATTTTTCTTTCCAGCTTTCCCCAATCAATTCACAAATCCAAATATTACTACAGTGCCGTTGCCTTTATTTTTCAATTTTTTTCAACTTATTAAATTCCAATTGTGGCCTATCATGTGTTGTGTTATAGCCACCACTCCCCAAAAAGTGATCTCTCCAAAGATGACATATTAGAGGGTTCCCACTCTCTCTGAGTGTCAAACATTGACAAACACATGCTTCTTAATCCAATGTACCTGATTTATATTTTCATGTAAAAAATAAAAACATATTAGAAAAATATGTACTCTAAAATTATGATAATTAAGACAGATTATATACATATACACTGGAAAATATTTTTATCTGAAGAAGATAAAACGGAAATTAATTTAAAAAAGAAATGCTGCTTCTTACTAGTGAGTTATTTGGATTTTCATAATTCCATCCATTTTCAAATCCTGCAAAAGAATCCCTCAGCTGCCATCACAAACACTAACATAGAATTCATTCCTATCCATTCCAAGAACAAGAATGGAGAACGAAGCGCCCAAACATCAATCTGTGTTATTATAAAGAGTATTTTATGACCAATTATTATTATCCCTTACAAATTCTTTGGTCGTAAAAGAATTAAAGAGGGATTTCACATTTTCCCTCTCTAAATTTCCGTCACTAATATCATTGTAGTGAGATGAACAAAATCCATTATTTTATCACCGAAAACCACCCATGAGGTCCATTACATTCGCCATTCTTTTCTACGGTGTATGTTTTTCAAAAAAAGTCAAAATCAAATGCAAAATTATGCAGCAATTGAATTACCACCAAAGTGCTGAATATTTTTTCTCCTTGGTGCTAAAGTTAACAAAGTCCACTAAATCTCCAATTAAGCATGGTGCATGTAACGCCAATTATATTGTTTGTTCCTGTCAAATTTTCGCACACAATTTTTTTTTTCTTTCTAGTTTTTTTTTTTTTTTCAGATTTTGATTTCTTAACTTGTTTGTTTTTTTCTTTCAAGAAAACTTGTTAAGTTTTTTTTTGTTTTGAATTTGTCATTTATTTTTCAAAATGCACTATAAAAATATCACAAGATGGATAAGCCTATAGAACAAGGTGGATAAACTGTCAAAACTGTAAGACAGTTATAATCTAGTTTCTAGATTTTGGATCAGTAAGAAGAAGAAAGAATAGAGAGAATTATTGTATGCAATATGAATTTTATTCATTTGTAATGAGCTTCACAATATAAAGCCTTATATAGGCACAAAACTAGTCACTTACTTCTGTAGCAAGTAATCTCACTAACTAACTAAACATGAAACAAACTATTAGTTACTAGGCAGTTATTGATTAATATTCTAATAAGAGTAAGGGAGGGGAGGGATGGGGGAGAGAGAGATTTGAATTATACTTCAATAGAGTTAAGCTGGTGGTTATCCTTATTTATTAATTTTGTTAGGTCTGCAACAACTTAACCTAATATTTTCCCTCTCATTTGCTGTATTAGGTTAGCAGTAATTTAACCTAACAAATTCCATCTAAAAAATGCGTCGCACCAATTTCATTCCTATCCTCTTGCCTTTTTTTTTTTGACAATATTTTCTACCCTTATCCTTATTTATTAATTTTGTTAGGTCTGCAGCAACTTAACCTAATATTTTCCCTTAGGTTAGCAGTAATTTAACCTAACGAAGACAATTTCCTTTGAATGTATCATTTGCAATGACAATTAATAAAAGTCAATGGGAGTCGCTTAAACATGTTGGTGTATATCTACCAAAACCTGTGTTTTCTCACGGACAGTTGTATGTTGCTGTTTCAAGAGTTACATCCAAAGAAGGACTAAAGATATTGATCACTGATGAATGGTGAAGATATCAATGTAACGTCTAACGTCGTATATGAGGAAGTATTTCGCAATGTGTGATGAAACTAAATGTCAATGTACTAAAAAATTCATATTTCTTTTACCGAATTATTGATAGGATTACCTGATTTTCTTTTCTAATATTTTCAGATTTCATACATTTTATAAAGTGTTTTATTTTATCTACTATGGATTATCACGTGTTATTTTTTCACCGTTACCAATTATATATTGCATTTTATGATTCGTATGTCAATCCCTTTACAATAAATCCGTCCGGAACACGGGTCAAAAATCTAGTGGTAATAACTTTCATCCCGTTATCTAAATCTTGATCACATGTTGTACTTCTACAGAATATTTCATACGATCATTTAGCTTAACTGTTGTTTCAACTCAGTTTTTGTTTACTTCATCCAACTAACCTTCATTTTCTAACCACTTCTAGGATGATGTTAATTTTGAGATTTTTTTTTAGCAGTAGAGAATATAATTTTTATTTTGATGAAGTCTGAATGTTCTTTCGTAGAGAATATAATTCTTATTTTAATGTAGTTTGAATGTCTTTTCAAATGCCAAAGAAATAGTTATCCATTTTGAATGAGTAGCTTCTAGACTATGTTATGTGGTTATGTTAGTAAACGAGACACTAGTGCAAATCAGGGATACAAAACCTATTTTTTTGAGATTTAAGACCTGTTTTTTGCCGGGGTTATATCATTAGGTGTTGTAAGTTTGAGATACGACACCTGATTTTTATTGGGTATAAAAACAACATATTGTACCTATTTTTTCTAATAAACTGGTGTGATATATGTATTTGTAACCCCACTTTTACACTAAAATAGGTGTAAAACCGCACATATAACACCTGTTTG
>Ga0315914_1000683_pt1 | contig 45551 bp, 14 predicted proteins | sample MpolenodulesMG_FD_203920 | JGI IMG/M metagenome (GOLD analysis project Ga0315914, IMG submission 203920) | Medicago polymorpha root nodule microbial communities from Los Angeles, California, United States - elongated nodules | ecosystem: Host-associated > Plants > Roots > Nodule | place: USA... | reverse complement strand
AAATTGTGGTCAAGGTGTTTCTTGGGATATTAGGATGTTCCGGCATGGCAGTATATTTGGCTGTTATAGCTTCTTGTACTTCACAAAAATAAAGAGGGTGCACACCTTTTGGCTCTAACAAACAGCACCCGGAAGTAAACATTGCAATTGCCTCAGTAAAGCACTCCTGCAGATCTTAACTGACAAAATTATAATGTATTCCTTAATGTTTTTTTGATTAATTAATGTATAATTTTCTGACCCGACCTCACTCTTTGATAAACAATCATTCTTTTCATTTCATGTTTTCATCATTCTCTTTCGATGCGAAGGGTAATGTTTGAGCTCAGATTAGATGTTAAAAAAAAATGTATTCCTTGATTCTCAATTTACCGATCTTCTTCTCATTACTATTACTAATGCAGCTACTGAGATTTTCTTTTTTCGTTGTTGTAATTAACTGTTGTGGATTTCATTCTTCCATTTTCCAGAGGATCATGAGACTATTTCCTTGGCTTTGAAGGTTCGTTTGATTGGACACCATCTTTATGGTTTTACTTCACTGAATGTTTTGCTGCAGAAAGGGGGAAAACCACGGGAGTATGGTTGTCCTGTGTTCTGATTCTGGGCAGCCACAATTCATTTCTTTTTAAGCTATGCCACGTGTGTTTAAGATTAAAGATTTAGTATGAACTGTTCTTTGTAATGTTACTCATGGATAAGTGAGTTTGGAAAGTTACTTCCCCAATTACCAACATCACTCAAAATTCCCAATTTGACCAACACCACCCATAAACCCCAATTTGACCAAGATCACCCATAAACCCCAATTTGACCAACATTAATCATAAACCCCAAATTGAATATAAAATCAATGATATTTCAACAATACATAAAAAAAACACAGCCATTTCAATAAGAATGATAGTTTGACACATACCACTCATAAACCCCAATTTGACCAACACCAAGCATAAACCCCAATTAGACCAACACCACTCGTAAACCCTAATTTGACCAACACTGGCCATAAACCCCACACCAATATAAAGACAACAGATCCATAAGAATATAATAAATGAAAGAAACTGCAGATAAAAAAACAGAAACGAAACAATATTTTATATCCAAAAAATACAATGGGATTAGGTCAAAATCAATTTTCAACATTTCATCAGCAACCAAACAAACAGCCAGCATCAATAATGAGTAATACTAAACAGTAGCGATTAGATAAAAATACTAATTAAAAACCCTAAAAATGATAGTTAACGAAATGAACTGAATCTAATTGTAATCAGAAACAAACAAATCAAATCAACCTACGAAACAATAAATATCAAACCCTAGATAAATAACGAACTCGGATCAACGGTGGAACATAGCAATAATGAAGAAAAAATCAACGAAAGGAAGGGAAACTTACAGCGAGAAAGCGAGTTGAATCGGCGATAGAACGAGCGAACGAACGAGTTTTTGAAGGAATGAAAACTGAGTGAAGCGCGGCTACTCTGAAACCCTAGCAAGGGAGAGAGTGTGGGAAAAAGCAGAGAAGCCAATGTTAAATTTTTGTTTCTCTTTTCCCACTTTTTTATATTCGCTTCTACCACTAACACACGTAGCGACACGAATCAATCTCTACCGTTCATTCAAATATTGTTAATCTCCGCCCTATGATTATCTCATCAACGGCTTTATTTTCATTTTGAATTCTTTTTCATTAAATTAAATTAAATAGGGCCTAAGCCCAGTTGTATTTTCTCTCTTCCGTAAACTGCACGCCATATTTTCTGCGCGTGCTTTTCAAGCAGGCGGATTCATGTGGGGTGCAAATATATGATCATATGATCTATTTTTGGTTACAAAATATGATCATATGACAAGATATACTTTTTATTTTTAAGGAGAAGGAGATGATATGATATACTGTGAATGAACTTTGCTAAAAAAAAATTGATATACTATGAACGCACTGCTATTTTCTTTACACAAAACTACTACTATTTTAAAAAAATCAATCTCCAACAAAATTTCACATCTTACACAAATTAGGACAATCAATAAATGTTACTACTTTTGATACAATTGTTTTTGTTTTTACTATAATGACTTTATTAATTTAATATTTCATTTCGTATGTTTCTCTCTCCGCAATAAATATATAAGGGTAATATTAGTAAAACAACATTTAATGTTGCATTGAACTTTGAAAGTGGCAGTTAAATAGGAACAAAAAATTTCTCTAAAAGTGACAGTTAAAAATGAACGGAGGGAGTATATACAAAGATCGAGACTCTAAACCCATACAACCCACATATTCACCTTAAAAGGTACATATCTAGCCACTAAATCACTTGACAAGAAAAAAAAAGACGTTCAAAGTAACAATTTTCTTTTGTTTTTGCTAAAGATAAGTGTATTTGATGCATTGCTCGACAACTTTCCATGTCGTGGGAGTTCAAACCTTACATCAGATTCATCATCTGAATGTTGGTTCCAATGAAATAGGTTAGACTCCAACAACTGTAAGGAGATATAAGCATGACTTGATGGTTAATGATGACACGTTAAAGAGTGAAGTGATGAGAATGTCTCGAAGTTGATACACATTTCCAATATAATACTAATAAATCTATACTATATATAAAGGAAAATGTTAACAAGTGCTCTTAAGGCATTGTTTAGTAACTTTAAATAGTAAGTATTTGTCAAAGTTTATGAAATCAATGCATTGGAAATTGGAGTTTTTGACTTTTTTAAAAAACAATTTCTTTATTAGGAATCCTTAAAAAGTGCCCTAAAGGCACTCGTTAACAAGACCCTATAACCTCTTTCGACTTTTTGAGTTAGTTTTTTCTCTTTTAAAAAATGTCCTCAATTTTCAATACAAATAACACATATAACAAATAGATAAGGATAGATTTTAATTTTAAAAAAATGTAACAAACACGATATGGATATATATATATATATATGTCCACTTTTTTTTTCCTCTCTATCCTTTAAAAAGTGTAACGAACTATACGAGTATATCTATACTTACTTTTTCATTGTCCAGATTATACTTTTATACAATCTTTTCTATAATAAAGATCGTTGCTGGTGTTATTAAAAAAATAAGAATTTAAATTATATTTTTTTTGTTATATTGTTGGTGTCATTAAAATAAATAATCATAGTTAATTTGATTTGTTAATTGTTATAATTTGAAAGCAAAAGGCATTTATATTTTTACTTTTAATCAAATTCAAAATTTCATAAAAAAAACACTGTTTGAAATTTTCAAACATTAATGCAATAAAAAGAGCGGAAAGACGGTCACATCCTTTTCGCCAATACTGATAATATTAGGCTAAAATATGGTTTTAGTCCCTGCAAATATGACTCGTTTTGGTTTTAGTTCATGTAAAAAAAATTGCAGAAAAAGGTCCCTGCAAAATATTTTATTTTTTTTAAATAGTATCTGACCTCACTTTTATGATGATTTGCATACGTGGCACACGATGACTGAACCCATTTTATATAAACAAATCCCTACAAAATATTTTGTTTTTTAAAATTGTCCATGGAGGGACAATTTTATAAAACAAAACACTTTGCAGAGATCTTTTTCTACAATTTTTTTAACAGGGACTAAAATCAAAACAAGACATATTTACAGGGATTAAAACCATATTTTAGTCATAATATTACTAGAACTTTTGATCCACTTCTGCCCACCGCCACTACACATCTAGTTCCATTGCAATCGTGAAAAAGAAAAAAGCTAGCTACAAAGGGCAGCTTCAAAATAATACATGTCTGCCCTCACTTCAACCGCAGTTCCTGACATTACCTTTGAAGAAATTTGATAATTTATCTAACAACCAATATCATTTTATCTCACCTAAAATTATTTTTTGCTTTGTTCTTTTTAAAAAAAAAAATATATAGGAGCAACTTTAGTATCTAATGTCATTCAAGGATTACTAATCTTCAAATAAAATACAACAAGTGTAATCGAGCTCTCGCTTCCCAACTAGGAGCACACATATACATGAAACAAAGTGTGATCCCTTATTTGACAAATAAAATACATGTATACAACTAATCGATAACAAATCCTAGAATTACCATGTGATTTATCTTTTTGTAACAAGCGTGTTTTGTTTCGGTAATCAGGGGGGAGAAACTCTAATATGGGAATTAGTCTTAGAGCGAGTTAGTGTCAAGCCAACGTGTTTGGATGCTTGAAAGAAATGTCATCATGAGTTTAACTCAGTTACTAGGACAGATGCATAATACATATTAGAGTATAGTGAGAATAAACTAGAGTTACTTAGTGGTAACTATAGTAGAAAGTTAGCTAGGGAGTTAGTTACTCCTAATCACTATAAATAAGCTACACCTATGTACTATTTCACATCTCTTATTCATTTCTATCTTTGTGATGACTCCTAGAGAGAATTACACAATTTACCTTTCCATTGCATTTGACTCAGAACCATGGAATCCTCTGATTCATAACATGGTATCAGAGCGTTATGGAAATAGCTATTTTGATCCGGTTTCTGACGAAGAAGATGATTCTGATGGTGATGAAGAAGAAGACCTTGAAGATTTCGCATCAGCAACATCGAGTTCTTCAGCTTCGCAAGTTTCAGTTGTTTTCGGTAGTTTTAGCGATTCGGTTTCTACTCATCCTCCTTCACCATGGATCACACCGGTTATTGATGGATTCACCATCAAGATCGGTGACGTTCCTTGTTTTCTCGTTGGTTCACGTTGCAGCAATCAAAAATCTGCTTTTGATGCTTCAGAAGAAAATCAGAAGGTGCAAGATCGTGATTATGAGTTAATCGTTTCTGCCAAATCGACGAATTCGACGAATCGCGACTTTGAGTTCATAGTTGCTGATGCTGCGATCAAGAATTTGAAGCATCTCACCATCGATACCGTTGTCTCATGCCTTAATCACCGCCAAATAGGACCAAGCCTTAATCGGAAAACAAGACCAAGCCTTAATCACCGTCAAGAACAATTTTCAGTGCTTCGATCTACATGACAAACACATCGTCGATTTCGATCCCGACGGAAGAATTGGTTCGTTCTTTCTATTCTCCATTTTTGCAGTTCTCCGACAAATTCAATTCCGTTTATGGTGGATACCTTGGGATCGAGGGAGACATAATTTGATTCTGGTGAAACTTTCTCTTCACAGTTTCTTTCCAAACTACATCTCTACCTTGACTCTCACCTTTCCAAAGTCACGGTCACGCCAAGAAACAAAATTCTTGATTTCATTCAGTTCTAGAATTGGTGAATTGATCGTTCAACTTCCACTCAAAACCATAAGCGAATTTCAATCAGAATCAAAACAACTCAAACCGTGTCTTTTGGAAAAGCCATTTTTGGTTGCGTGTTTTTCGAATCGCGTTTACAGAAGTGTGTGTGGTATCGCAAAATTGTGCTTGAAAACGCGTTTGGCAGCGAAAAGCAATTTCAGATGGAATTGCTTTCTGTGTGTGTTTTTCGCTTTTGCATGGTCACTTATCAGAAATTCTTTCACACAAGAAGTTCTATTGGAAACACGTATTTGAATAAAGCTTTTGGTTCAGATGTGTTTTTCTTATATCATGTTTGCTTAATCATTACATAAGCTCTTTTTCAATAAGTTGATTTGGTTCAGAAGTGCGTTTGGAAAAAGCTTTTTTGGTTGCAATGCAAAAGCGCTTCTGGAATAAGCTGGTAAAGGTGTTAAGAGGAAGAAGAAGTCAGATACGCATACGAGAGGTTTGAGCATAGAGTTTACAGCTTTCTCACATGTTCTCATAGCTTGGGCCTGGGTTTCATCAAATTGTCGGCCTTCTATTTGGGCTTCTTTTGTTTTCCTAACAGTTCTTGTTTTACTTAGTTTACCCCTTAGTTTACTTAAGCACAACATTATAGTGAACATAAACTGCAATGTTCATTGCATTTCAAACTCAAATTGGTGATTTTTCCCATTTTGAGTTTGAGGGCGACTATTAGAGTATAGTGAGAATAAACTAGTTACTTAGTGGTAACTATAGTAGAAAGTTAGTTAGGGAGTTAGTTACTCCTAATCACTATAAATAAGTTACACGTATATACTATTTCACATCTTTTATTCATTTCTATCTTTGTGATGACTCCTAGAGAAAATTAGACAATTTACCTTTCCATTGCATTTGACTTAGAACCATGGAATCCTCTGATTCATAACAATACATGCGAGGTGCAATATTCAAATCTCGACTACCACAGAAAAATATGCTTGAAAGAAATGTTGTGAAGATTTAAATCTTCGAAGTAAAACACATGTGACTTTGACTAAGTCTAGGGAGGCAGAATAGTGGGATATTCCATAATCTGCCGCTTTCCACTCACTATTCGGTCCTCCACTCATCCACTCCTTCCATGCCTCCATAATTCATTCACTTCTTCCTTCTCACTTCACAACCACCAAAGAGAACTATGTAGCTCTGATTCTATAAGTCTCTCAAGGATAATTAAGACCAATGATTCTACATATTGAGCTAAAATAACAACACTTCACTCATTGGCTCAAGGTCAACGACATCTCCATCAATCCTAAGAGTTCCTCATTATCATTGTCATGGCAAGGAGAAACTATATATTTACCACAAGTACAAAATGAAACACTCATTTTTAAAGATGTTGAATTTGTATTTGTATCCGAAGATGTATATATCAATTTAAATAAATAAATATTATTTTGTTTTAGTAAAAAAAAAAAATACCAAGACGTACGGTTGATTGTTTGGATGAGTGTGATGTGAACATAACAGAAAGACGGAAATCTCTTATAATATAAGAAAGGAGTGCATGCTACACCAGAGTCCAACAAGTGGCTCACTGTATGTGTAACAATTGGCATAAGCATTGCTTGACAAGTGGGTTTGTGACAAGTGGCAAAAATAAATTATTGTTGCTTGCTTTTTTTTTGTTTGTAGAAGAAAAAGAAAGTTCACCTCTCCATGGTGAAGATAGAAGATAAAGGAGACATTGTTCTCAATCTCTTTTGTTACTACAATGCAAAAAAATGTATCAACCGAACTAACCTTTCAATTTCTTATTTTTATTTTTGTATGCTTGACTTACAAAATTAAAATTTCATTTTTTTTGTCATTTTACGTTAGATCTAGGTTGCTGTGATTCTTATGTTGAAGGTTGAAGATCAACAAGACATTTCTCCCAATCTCTTTTGTTTCTATAGTGCAAAAAAAAGGTATGAAAGTAACTAACCCTCTATTTCTTTTCTTTTTTTTCCGTGTTTGACTTACAAAATTAAAGTTTAATTCGTTTTTGCTATTTCATGATAGATCTATGTTGTTGTAATTCATATGTTGAAGGCTAAAGATAAATGAGACATTTCTTCCATTTAATTTTGTTTCTACGGTGCAAAAAAAGTAATGAAACTAACTAACCCTTTTAATTTCTTATTTTTTTTATGCTTTACTTAAAAAATTAAAGTTTCATTATATTTTTCTATTTCATGTCAAATCTATATATGTTGTTGTGATTTGTATGTTGACGGTTGAAGATAAATGAGACATTTTTCTCAATTTATTCTGTTTGTACAATTCTAAAAGATATAATATGAAACTAACCAAGCCTTCAATCCTTTGTTCCAAGTTTACATTTGTCTTTAATCCATGTTTACCATATGACATTGAGTTGAGTTTCTTGATAGTTTAAGGTAAAACACCTTTCAGTAGGAATTAAAAAGCTTATTCTTCCACTACACTCTACTTCTTTTATAGAAGATCCTACTACGTTCTGTTTGGATTATTTTTTTTCCCTTTTGCTTGGATATTTTCACATGAAGTAGAGTATCAAGAAGCTTCACAACCAAGATGAAGATATTGTATAACATAAGTTAATAGTTGTTTTTCACTTCCATTGATTTTGTTGAATTTGTTGTTGTTCTTTTAAAAAATAATTATGTTGCTATTTTTGCTCTTACTTTCGTTATTACCAAAATAATATTTTAATAATTTCTCTTCTTTTTTTTCTTTTTTTTTTGCAGATTTATGGACATATATAGAGAAATAAAACACACAGAAAGGGAATTAAGGATAGGCAATTAAGGAAAGATGAATAAGTGAAGAGATTGACGATAGTTGTGCTTGAAGGTTGCATATGTGTACTTCTCTTAAAAATGAAGAATGATTGTGTATGCTAGAGTGATAACTACACTAGGAGATGAGTTAGATAGGTCAAGTTAAATAAAACTATTTGTTTGTAACTCTCAATCAGCAAATTACTGTATTTTGAGTTTTATAACTTCCATTAAAAAAAATTAGTAAGTTTTTTATTTTATTTTGAAGAATGGTAAGTTATTATTATATGTTGGATCTTAACAAGTTGGCAAAACTAAATGTGTACTATTTTTATATGTTTATTTTTAATATAAAGAAAATGATAGTGAGACATGACCTCTTTCAACTAATTAAAATTAATGTTCACATGTTAACAAAAGTGGAGAAAAGGCTAAAACGTAGGTATGCAATGTACTAAGCTATTGACTTCTTTTCTCATCTAAAGGAAAACTCAGTGTTATTATTAGTTTAAGAATAATTCATTATGTTTTATGTTTGATATATGTCACCTTTAAATAAATAAAAAAACTATGATGGTAATCAAACAAAATAAAACTAAATGATAAATAATTAAGCTAAGTCTATATTTTTTTTTTTACTCTTCACCCTCAAAGTTTTGACAAATCTCTAGACACTAGGTATATGATTAAAAAAAAAAGGAATTTGACCTCAACAAAAAGTAATTTTTTAAACTAAAAAAAATATATCGAATTAAATAATGTACGCTACATTGAATATTATTTACGGTTAAAAAAGTTTTTCGTATCTATAAATATATCGAATTTTGATTTTAGTCTCTAAAAAGTTAAATTGAATTTTTACCCTCAATTTTTAATACAAATAGCACATATAACAAATAGATAAATGTAAATTCAAATATTAAAACAAAATGCAACAAATTTTATATGTTTGATTTTTTTCCTCATCATTTAAAAAACATAATGGATGAGAGTGAATTTAAATATTAAAAAGTCTAACAAACAATAGTTTTTTGTTATCACACAAAATATATCGTGTAACAAACACGAATGAATATATGACATGTTTTTTAACAAACTAGATTAAATATATGTCACTATAATTATTATTTTTAGGGATGTCACTATAAATATCTATACTATATATATAAAGAAAACTATCTCGTTCAGCACTTTTGGGCTGAATTTTTCTTTTCAAAAATACACTCAATTTTCAATACAAATAACACATGTAACAAACAGATATATAAGAATAAATTTAAATATTAAAACAAATGTAAACAAACACAATATGAATATATATTTTTTTGTTTTTTTTCCTTACATCATTCCAATTATACCCTTAAACAACTTTTTCTATAATAAAATTGTTGTTGGTGTCATCTACTAACAATATATGAAAGTTGAAGTATAGCAGAATTTCATAATCGTCCTCTTTGAAATTCATGATCTCCTTAATTTTATGTGCATAATGGTCATTTTGCAAAATTTAATTTAATTGTTTTATTTTTTAAAATTAATCATGGATAATGGTCATCTGTAACAAATTTCCACGGATAACTATGAAATTAATTAATTTGTTAAAAAAATTACAGATAATGTCATCACAACTCTAACAAATTTTCATGGATAACTATGGAATCAATTTATTTATTTTTTAAAAAATGACTTTTTTTTTACCAAGTTTTCAAAAAATGACTTAAAAATTTGTCTTTTTATGCAAAACTAATAAGTCTTTGGAATACTTTTAAATCATGTTTGTTTTTAATTAAAAAAAAAGGTGTAGTCAGTTTTTTCTCTAAAAATAAAAAATGTAACTAATTTTCACTTCCATGGATAAGTTGATATAACAAATTTCCTCTGATATTTGTTTTTGGATGCAAAATTAATAAGTCTTTGGAAAAAGAAAAAAAGTTTATGTTACTCTTTTATGTCATACGTATAGGAAAATAGTTTATTCTGATCTCTTTTAATGTTGTTAATTTGTATATAATTTTTTTAATAAAAACGATACATTAATGTTAATATTATCAAAAGAGTCAGGATCCGTTGACATCAGCTGTCAACATATTCGTTGACACCAAATTGCAACTATCTATTAATTGTTTGTTTAATTAATTCGGTGAGTATCTCCTTACTTCCCCACCGAAGCACACTCATTTCTTCTCCTCAATTTGCCTGAACAATGTCTTGTTTGTATTGGGTTTTTGTTCAGTCCTCGTCAAAACGAATGTGGGAACAGAGATCTTTGTAAATATAATAAATAAAAATAACATGATAGATTGATAGTGCACACAAGCACATGAACAAAGACTTTTTATTGCCGTGAACTTAAATATTTTGACGATCACCATGGATTTGTCAAAGAAAGGCTATGAGTTTAATGAGTTGATGTCTAGAACGTTCCTCCACAACATAATTGCCTTTTCCACCTTTAGTAATTGTTTACCTCATACTAATCCATTCCCATTTCGATCTTAATGTTAGAATGCAAATCAATTCCAAGAAGGGGGAAAGAGAAGATATTAATTTGTGTAAGGTTTTACTAGGATTGAAGTTAAAAGATTGTTTCTTTGAACGGCCACCGAATCGGGAGGCAAAACTGGACATTTATCAGTAACAACGATAAAATAAAAAAACCTAGAACACCTAAGTGCAAGGAGAGTCCACCAAAATTATCATGTAGATAAATGTTAGCCGTTTGATTAAAATATTTAGACGGCAATGATTTGGTGTCAACGAATCCGTTGACATTAGGTGTCAACGGATCCCGACTCTTATTAAAATAGTCATTAGTTTTTAAAATTCAAACATATCAACTTTCTCATACTGGTATACATAAAAATTTGATTTTGAAGATATAAGCACATAAATTATACAATGAGTGTGGTGTAAATATTTAACGGTATTTTGGAGAAACAATACAGTGATGTCGATATTTTAAAACTAGTCATGAGTTTTCCAAATTTTATCATATCGACTATCACATATCGTTAAATAAAAAATCTATTCTACATATACAAGCTTATAAAATCCTCAAAAAGTGTGGTGGAAATATTTATCGGTGTTTTAAATATAAAATAAAAAGTTATTTAATAGAAACACTACATTGATGTTGATATTTTGAAAATAGTCATGAGTTTTCAAAATTTTATCATATTGAATTTCTCTTATATGTATATAAAAAATTATTTATGCATATATAAGCATATAAAATCTCCAACGGGTGCGGTGCAAACATTGAACGGTCTTTTGCATATAAAATAAAAACTTATTCAAGAGAAAAAATATTAATGTTTATATTTTGCCAATATTAATGAGTTTCTACAATTTTATCTTATCAACTTTTTCATATATTTACATATAAATTTATTTATGCAGATAAAACGCGTAAAATCAGCAACGGGTGCGATGCAAGCATTGAACGGTGTTTTGCATATGAAACAAAAATTTATTTAATCGAAACATTACATTAATTTTGATATTTTGAAATAATCATGAATTATAAAATAAATAGTTTATTGAATTTCTGAAATATGTATATAAACATTTATTTTCATGTATATAATAAATAAATTCCACAATATACGCGATTCAAATATTAAACATATTTTTCTACATATAAGAAAAATATATTTAATAAAAACATTATATTTTTTTTGGTAAAAAGAGATTACTTTTATTAACCAAAAACACAGTTAATACAAACTTTATGGAAACAAGAACGATAACAACAAAGAAACAAGAGCTAAGCTCGACAAAAAAAAGCAAGAAGAAGGTCCCAACAGCTCACAATCTTAACATTAGGCTCAACACAATCTTGACATTAGGCTCTTCAGTTGATTGATTTTCAACCCTCTAATGTATACAACCTCTTTGATTTGGTGGAGGAGCTTCCGAGCTGACCGATGATGATTCTGAAATATTCTGACATTCTTTTCTTTCCAAATCATACATTGTGTTACACTCACTATCATTATATTAATGTTGATAATATAATAAAAACATTATATTAATGTTGATAATTTTCATTAATATTTTTAAATATTTGACGATATTAACAATGTATTTATTTTTTATACGATTACCACAATTTTGCGTGACCCGTACGAAAGCACGGGTCTATTACTAGTTAAAAAAAGAATTTAGATTTTTTTATTATATTGTATTATTGTCGGTGTCGTTGAAATAGATAATCATGGTTAGTTTGATTTTTTATAACTTGAAAGCAACAAACATTTATATTTTTTTAGTTTTAATTAAAATCAAAATTTCATAAAAAAAACACCGTTCATAATTTTCAAACGTTAGCGCAATAAAAAAAGTGAAAAGATAGGCACATCAATAAAAAATTATCGTTATTTTATTTTTATTTTATATACAGAAAAACCAAAATATGTCAAGTTGATAAATACTTTTGTTATATGTTTTGATGTATGAATAACCAATTATTTGTAGATAAATAGATGTATGAACAATTTCATTAATATTTAAAAAATTAAAATTTGTAATCAAAATTATACAAACAAATATAATAAAATATACACACACGTTAGTGTGGTAAAAAGAGCGGACTGATGCAGTCACACATATAATATTTCTCGTTATGTACTATTATTTTCTTATTTTAATGTTATAAGTTAAAATATTTCATAAAGATAACCTGTTTTGGTAATAACTTGAAGATTAATTAACTCCTGTAAATAGTGTTGTGTTTACCCTCGCTTACATGTCCCGTGCTTACCCTCACTTACATGTCCCGTCGCATATGGACGGAGAACTCACCTTGCAAGATGAATCCTAATATTCTCACTTACTAATATACATTCATATCTATTCATATTTATGTATATAAATATAAATATTATATAGCAAGTACTTTAGCATAACCTTTGAATAATCATCTACTTCATTCATGTCTTATCTCAAAAATCAAATGCAAAAATACTTAGATACACCCATTACTTATACTTGATCACCAATATGACAAAATTCACTCAATCAATAACCAGATTAAGAGATTCAAAATTAACATAATCTCAATTCAGCTTTAATATCATCATTTCACACAAGCAAATCATCAAACGCCACATATGAATGTAAGGACTGCCAACATCAACTTTAAAACCTTAAAATTCTTACTTATTAATCTATATAAATTTAGCAAGAATCAATCACATATTAAGAATTAAGAGTTACAATTTAATGATTCATTTTGATCTTATGCTTTGAATCTTTGTGTTTTTTTTGTTACTCTGCTTATAGAGAAGTTATGGGAGAAAAATAATTATAACTCTCATTTGTACAAGAACTGCTAGTCGTAGATGTTTTGTGATATGATATCACGTATATGTTTTAATGCTCTTTGGGAGAGAGATTTCTATCTATTGACAATCTTTTAAGCGTATGCAAAATTTGTTCAAATCGCTAAATTTTGAAAGTAGACCAAGTTTTTTGAATCTTAGGAAGTGGGTATCAAAAAATGAAATTTGCATGATTTTCCTTAACTGTGTTGAATAAGTTCTCGCTAACTCATGCAATAAGCCATATGACATTATGATCAACAAATGTTGGGTTTGCCATCGAAATTGTCCTTTCTTTGATAGAGGTGAAAGGAAGGTATTACGGTTTACATAATTTATTGAATTAGGACATGATCATTAAAAAAATAGAGAAGTAATAGAATTTAATTTATCAATATTAAAATTTTGCTGGTGTGACTATAGTACTAATTCATGGGGTATGTTGATCTTTTAGATTTGTGGTTTATCTTCTACCATCATCATGTATTTGCTTATACTTTTATACCAAGATTTTTGGCTTATTGATTGGTTTTTCTAAGCACATACGATTGAGGAGTTTCTCTAATCACTTTTTTAAGGCTTAATAACAGTTTTGACTCTTTAAATAACACGATCTTACGATTTTGGTCCCCTAACAAAATAAATTATAATTCAATTCTCTAAGTATTGTCCATTTTGCAATTTTAGCCACCTAGATCAATTTTGACTCATTCAATGTTGATGTAGCACCCACGTCACTTAAGTGAGGTGCCACATGTTTAAATGTTTTTTTTTTATTTTAAAGCAATGCTGGAATTAATAAATGGAAAAAGAAAAAAAAAAAGAAATGGAAAAAAAAAAAGAAGGAAAGGCACGTGAGCCGCAAAAGCAAAAGCCAAAATCAAACTCCATATAATCAAAACTCTTACCTCTCTTCAGAAATTCATCCTTAAATTCCAAAACTCTTACCTCTCTTCTTCCCCCATTTCTATTCTCATGTCTCAATTTTCATACTTATTGTTCACTTTGATTTTCTTCAAAAGTTTTGATTTTTACAATATCTACATGAGGTTCGGTTCGAATTGTTTTACTGTGATAAAGTTTTGTACCCAAAGAAATCAATATTCTTTGTACCTTGCACTTTCACCAAATTTTGACATTGATTTCCACACTTTTTTTATTTGGCATTAGTCCTTGCACTTTGTAAAGTATTTGGCTTTGGTCCTTCTGTTAAGTCCAAATTAAAAAAAAAAAACTAACAGTGTGCCACGTGGACCGATCATTCCATGCCACATGGCACACTAAAAAACAAAAAAATATTCATGTTTTTTAATTATTATTTTATTCATTATTCTTTTACTTAAATATGTATATTTAGAACTTATCTAATTATATAATTTATACTTTTCGCTTCAAAGTGAAAAAAAGACTTTGACTTTGATTTTATAAAAGAAAGATATTTGTAATATGAGTTTTTTAAGCTACGTTGATACAAAATTAAAAAAAAAAGTAATATATAATTAGCCTCCCGTAATTATGCTTTGTTTTTTTTTTTGAGTAAATAATTATACTTTGTTTATATATCCTAGTATTTAATATTTTAACTTTTAAGCTATTTCCCAAATATTCTTTAGAAAAAAAAGATATTTCCCAGATCTACAACATTGAATTTTTTTACAAAGATTTTTTTCTACAGTTCTAAATGACTGTGCCATACAATTAAACCTTATTATTGTCAAAAAAACAATTACAGCTTATTCCTTCTTTAAAAAAATTTTATTATATTTTTATATAATTATTCTTAATAAAAAAACGAACAAAATAATAATAAAACATAATAATATCATTGAAAAGTTATTTTTAAAGGTTCATGAACCAATACCGAAGTGCAGGGACTAATATTAATAAATGTTGAAAGTGAAAGGACTAATGATATTTTTAAATAAAAAACAATAAATAAAATAATAATTAAAAATCTGTAATAAAAAAAAAGTTGTCCTTTAGTGTGCCATGTGGCGTGGGATGATTGGTCCACGTGGCACACAATTAGTTTTGCTTTTTTTTTTTATTTTATAATTTGGACTTAATAGAAGGACCAAAGCCAAATATTTTACAAAGTGCAGGGACCAAAGGCAAACAAAAAAAAGTGCAGAGACCGATGCCAAAATTTAGTGAAACAACAGGAACCAATGACATATTTAAGCCAAAAATAAATAAATAACATGTGGCACCTCACTTAAGTGATGTGGGTGTCATGGTAGTGTTGAATGAGTCAAAATTGATCTAGGAGTAAAAAATTGCAAAAGGGCAATACTTAGATGGCTGAGTTGTAATTTATTTTGTTAGAGGTCAAAATCACAAGATCGTGATGCTTAGTGGGGTTAAAACTGCTATTAAGCTTTTTTTTAATTAAATGTTAAATAACAAAGTATTTTGAACTAAGATATACTTGTGATTGGTATTTGAAAATATTATTATACATCTATTCTTGTGGTCTGCTAAATCACAATAATGACACAAAACAAAGATAGGTGCCAAGGGGTGGTGGTCCCGTTGATGGGGTCAAATCCATGCGTTCGAAGAAGAAAGATTTGAATCTCATCGCGACAACTCGTGTTGTTTATTCCTTTCTTAATCCAGCATCCAGTAGGTCGCTGAATATGAGGTATACATCCAATCCCAGAGCTGATCAAAATGTAGATTCAAATAAGGGAGCATCAAATTTTTATTTCTTCATGCATATTTCCATAAGGTTATGGTTCTCGGTACATATTCAATAAATGCATTTATTAAACTTTTCCACAATCGTGGCATTATGTAATTTGGCCTTGTACATGAATGAAAATTGTTGTATACACATATTGTTTGGCTGAAACACAACAGTAAAATACGGAAATACCCCTCGACAGTTAACTGTCGAGGAAGTAAACCGACTGCAGTTAACTACCGAGGAAAACCTCGGCAGTTAACTGTCGATGAGTTGTTTCATACTTTTTCTCTTTCCACAAGCACATGACTTCACCTTCTCTGGTAGTGTTTCTTTCACCTCTTCAAAACACCATTTTTGTTTAACAAACACCATTTTCATGTCTCCTCTTTATTCCATCTACAAGATAAATGGGTTTTTTTTCATCGTCATATTGAAGGTAAAGAAATTCAGCGACCATCAACTCTGTAACAGATGGAACAAGAGACATGCCCAGGTAAACAATTTGATTTCTGTACAGGTAAGAAGCTAAGTCTTGTGGAGGTTGTTCCCATGCGGTCCCTCTTGAGAAAGGAATAACCTATCCAAAGACAAGAAAAAATGAATAAGAAATCCGCATAAATAATATGAGTAGCGTATATTTTACCTCGGTGTGCCATAAATTATTGTACATATGCCATAAATTATTGACAAGAAAATGGTGTTTGTTAAACAAAAATGGTGTTTTGAAGAGGTGAAGGAAACACCACAGAAGGTGAAGTGATGTGCTTTGTGAACGAAATGGTTGTTAACTGCCGAGGTTTTCCTCGGTAGTTAACTGCAGCCGATTTTAGACTTCCTCGACACAGTTAACTGCCGAAGGACATTTTAGTATTTTACATGTGTTTTTCAGCCAGACAAGATGTGTCAACAACAGTTTTCTACATGAATTACTATATTTTATAATTTCCTTTACTGTTTGAAAAGAAGAGTGTTTACTTTACAATTCTCGATGAACACTTATATAAGTTTCTAGAGCAAGAAGATGCAAGACAGAGCTTTGAATTTTCTCATTGTAAAAGAACGTTTCAAAAATGAATTTGCTTTGTGTTGTACAAACTTATTAGGAGAAAAAAAAAAGTTTAGTACCATTGTATGTGTCTGTTAAGTGAGTTTTTTTTGAGCAATGTTAAGTGAGTTTCTACTCTTCATGATTTTGTTGTTTAATCAAAGTGCAATGTCTGTTTATATTTCCTTGTTGCTATTGTGACATAATTGCGTGGTTTTATTACTGCTGAGTTGATTTAGATTAATTTTATGTCATATTATGTTTGAAGGTTTCTCTAAAAAGAATAGAAATCAAATCATATCATATGATTCAATGAAATTAGATAAATCTGAAAGTGAAACTATTTAGTGATATTTTTAGAGGCTCATTTACAATATTACTAGTTAGTAGTAATTGGGTCACCGTGAGTTTGACTCAATTGGTAGAGACAACATATAATATATGTAAAATTCATGATTCAAACCCTGGCCACCACAAAAAATAAAAAGCTAGTAGTAATTGGAATTTCATCTTAGCGCATACATTTTGTGCGTAGAAATGGAGTTTTACTATTCGTTTGGTTAGGTTACGTAGGGTGCACAAATTTTGAGGACAAGATTTATAAAAAAAAAGATGGGGAGGGTGTAACATCCCCATTTTATTTACCAAATATTTATGTTTTTTTTTTTTTGAACAAACTAAAATGATATATTATAAACAACAGTGAATCACCCCGCACAAGATGTGCAAAGGGAGAACCACCACATAGTATTTACTGTTATTATTATTGCTACTATTATTAATATTAGTTATCGATATTATTATTATTTATTATTAATAACCTTCAATGTATAACTATTCATATTGTTGACAAAATTATATATGTTATTGATTATAAGTTAGTGTTAGAAAATTAAGCCAATTAGAATGTTAGAGTGACACAAACTCATTTGGTAAGTAACCCAAAACTAAGAAATGATTAAGATGGAATTACTACATATAATTAGGAACTTTTCAGTAAAAGTCACAATTTAATTATCCATATATGGTCCTATACTTTTTTTTTTTAAGAAAGTAAATCAATTCATTTCATTGGCCAAAAGATATCAAATACATGAAGGTATATACATCATCATAAATAGAGGGGCTAGGACCAGACGGGGCTACCCTCGTTGATTCGTAAGTGGCCCCATTAGCTTGCCTCCTATTAAACTCGACATGAGAGTTTTGAAAACCATCCTGAAATATGTGTCTATAGGCAGTAATAATACACTCAAGTTCACTATCATCATCTACCCTTGTACGAAAGGAATCCACGACCTGTTGTGAGTCTAAAACAAAGTCAACATTATCAAAGTGGAGGTCTGATACTCATTGCAGCGATGTATGTAACTCTACTGTTTCTCCTATCGTAACATCGCATAGAAGAGAAAACCACTCAGTTCGCGCAGACACAAAGTCACCAACATCATCTCTAATACACACTCCAATACCAACTCAGTTAAGTAAGGAGGAGAAAGAGGCATCAATATTGCATTTGTACCTACCCCTCGTTGGTCTTTTCCATCGAATCATATCATGTGTGTTTGGCTCTTGATGAGATACGGTTGAAGTTGTGCCACCTGCGTTTCTAATGGTTTGCGCGGCTCTCCAGTCTTTCAGGAGAGTCGTCGCTCTAATCAGAATTTAATCATTCATCTTATCTCTGTGTTCCATAACTTTAGGTTCCTTCGCTTCTAAATGCTCCACATAATTGTAGCAAAAAGAGTGATTTGAGAAGGGTCAAGACTGGAGAGCAAAGTAAAGACCACTGGGTCCATATTATAATTTTGTCAAAGAGCTCGATCAATATTATCCCAAAGACGAGCCTTACGCTAAATATGCATAGCAGTGGGACACTCTAAAAGGGCATGAACATTATCTTCATAATTGTTATCACAAAGCACACAATTAATGGGACAATGCATACCTTTATTGCTTAAACGAGCTCTGGTAGGAAAACAACCCCGACAAACATGCCAAAGAAGATTCTTAATCTTTGGGGTACTTTTAATCTCCAAATAAGTTGTCATCGGACTGGTAGGTGGAGATGAGAGTTGTCTGCAATTTCAGTAACACAAATTCTATAGGCATTATGCACCGATCACATGCCATTCTTTTCTGCTTTCCAGATTAACTTATTTTCAGTCACCTGGGGTTGTAACGGTGTATATATGGTCCTATACTTATTCTACCCTCATTGAACAGGAAAAAAAATTAGAGAGAAAAAGAAAAAGAAGGGATGTGAGATATATTTAACATAATTATTTTGAAAAATTATGTACTTACCTGTCTTTCCGCTAGTCACATATAACATAATTGTATATTACAAGATGATAATAGAATCATCTGTCTTCTTTTTCTCTCTCTCTCTCTCTCTCTCTCTTATTCTCTAGTTCTCTTTAATCGTGTTCTTATTAAGAGTTTCATAACATATTATACATTAACTTTTTGCATATTTCAATCTATTATTATAAATTAGAATTGAAATATGATACTATTATATATAGTTAAACTTTCTAAAAATTAATTTTTAATACAAAAAAAGAGTTTAATCTTATTAATCTATTAGTTCGTTAGTCTATTTAAACTTAGACCACGTTACTTATTTAAAGATGTTAAGATGAAATGTGTTTTTAAACAGGCTAGCTAGCAAGTCATATCAGTCTTTCGAAAAGACAGACTCAAGCATAAAAAATTAGATTATGACATGTTGCAGGTGAGACTTGAGCCTTAAAATTTTTAATAACCAAACTTACAAAGCCTAACTCGACCTAACTAATTCCCACCATTGTCCGCACCTGCACATTTTTGAAGAAATTCATAAGACTGGTTTTACCCTACTCGTTGTGAATTTTTTTTAAGATAATCGATGAGTATTGTTGGGTCACGAGAAGAGCTTGAAGCACATAAGTGAAAAAGACACTACATTTTTATCAAAAGCAGTAAGACAATTGATCCACTTATAAATTATGGAAAATACTAACAAGTGTCCTAAGGACATTGTTTAAGCATCTAAAAGTAGTAACTATTGCATTGAAAATTATACGATTATGACTTTATCATGTGTTGGACTTACATTTTCAAGAGATAATTTTTTTTTAGGTTTCTTGAACATTGCCCTTAAGGTACCTGTTAGCGAGACCCAAAAATTATTCATCTCCACTTTTTTTTAACTGACGTAAGGCTTTTACGTCACACTTGCTATCTATGAGTTCAAGGTGGTCCTAGTAATTATTAGTTAATGTCAAAGTCAAAGTCAAGGTACCGCGTTCACATTTTTTTATTTTTTTTTGAAGTACCGCGTTCACATTACCTCACACCAATAGAAAACATTATCACTCCAAAATTCTTCGGCATTCACACTTCATTTTTCATTCATTCACAAAAAACAAACACCAAACCTCTAATAAAAAAAACCAAATCATCCTCTCTTTTTTCAACTCCAAAAGTCTTTGGTGTTCACACACTAAATCTCTATAACAGAAACCAGTATTACTGTATTATATTACTCTCTCTTCTTCTCACAAAACTCAAATTCTTAGCTGTTCACACTTCATTTTCATAACTTCATTCACAAGAAACAAACACATGGAAATGGATATTGGGTCCACTCCATTTCCCAATCTAGATGTTCATTCTTTTTTGTTCCCAGAAATAGAACCCAATGTAAACACAAAGAAAAGAAACCACCCTGAAGAAACTTCACAAACTCAATGGAACGAGTCACCAACAAAGAAAACACGTTTATGGGCTAAGGACCGTTCCCATAACTGGTGGGAACTATGCAGCCAGCCAGATTTTCCGGATGACGAATTCCGGAAATCTTTCCGTATGAGCAAAGAAACCTTTGAGTTTATATGCAGAGAACTTGATTCAACCGTCACCAAGAAAAACACCATGCTCCGTGACGCTGTTCCTCTCCGGCAGCGTGTGGCGGCTTGTATTTGGAGACTTGCCTCAGGTGATCCTTATAGGCTTGTTTCAGAACGATTTGGTTTGGGTTTATCCACATGTCACAAGCTCGTTCTAGATGTTTGCTCTGCAATAAAAACCGTTCTTATGCCAAAGTTTATTCTATGGCCAGATGAAAATAACATGAAATTGGTTACACAAGAGTTTGAAGGTCTTTCTGGAATATCAAATGTTGGTGGTTCAGTTTATACTACTCATATTCCCATAATTGCACCTAACTCCAATGTGAATTCTTATTATTTCAATAAAAGACACACTCAGAGGAACAAGAAAAATTCTTACTCTTTTACTGTTCAGGGTGTGGTTGAGTCTAAAGGGATTTTCACCAACGTGTGTATTGGTTGGCCCGGTTCTTATTCTGATGAACAGGTTTTCGAGAAATCCGATTTGTTTAAGAGAATTGTGAAGGGAGATTTGAAAGATATTTGGGTTGTTGGAAATTCTGGGTACCCTTTAATGGATGAAATTTTGGTTCCTTATACACATAAGAATCTTACTTGGACGCAGCACGCGTTTAATGAGAAAGTTGAGGATATTCAGAGGATTGCTAAAGATGCATTTGCGAGGCTGAAAGGGAGGTGGTCCTGTTTGCAGAAGAGGACAGAGGTGAAAATTGAGGATTTGCCTAAGATTTTAGGTGCTTGTTGTGTTTTGCATAATATCTGTGAAATGAGGAATGAGAAGATGGATCCTGCGTGGAATTTTGAACTTTTTGATGATGAAATGGTAGCTGAGAATGGTGTGAGATCTGTTGCTGCTGTTCAAGCTAGGGATAATATTGCTCATGATTTGCTGCATCGTGGCCGTGCTGCTGGCAATACTTTTCTATAGGTTTATGTTTTCTGTTATGTCAAATGATTTCAATATTTTAGCTATGCCATATTAGTCATTCATATTACATAAGAACAAGATTGTACATTAGTGGTGGGTCATGTTATGGGTATATTGTGTGGATCTATTGTTAGATCGATATATATAGTTGTTTTACTTGAAAATCAAAACATATACACATTATGTGCCATGAACATAGTTTATTTGGTGGACATCCATTTACAATAGCGCGGGTTTGAACTCACAACTTTCCATTTTATTCTAGTTACTATGAACATTGTTTATTTGGTGGACACCCGTTTACAAGAGTCGCACCAAACACAACTTTCCACTTAAAAAGTGTAATATTCTAGTTACTATGTTACTTGACTAAATACACACACAATATGTAATACCATATATGTTTGTCTCTTTTATATTTTTTCGACAACTTACGTATACTTTAAAAATCAAATGACAGTGAGTTTCTGTTGAAAATCTACGGTGAATGGGTGTTGGTGTAAGGTGTTATAGATGGAAACATAATGCAAATCTAAGGATGGCCGGAGCATTTCAGTGAGGGCAACATATTGAGCATATGTCAAAGTTGTTCGCGACAAAAGCACAAATGATACACCCTGCTGAACTCATGATGTTCTTGAATCGCACTCTTTGAGTGAGTGTGTAGACTTCTAAAGAAATTTAGTAAGGAAAGAAGGAGAAGTTTAAAGGGAGAAAAAACCTTAATATTCATCATAATCATTGGTTCCGGCACGTATAATGCGAATACATCAAGCTAGCAGAATAACAAACTTGCAGAAAATAGATGAGGAAAGTACAGAAGGAACAAAACAGTTAATATTGATCACACTATGGTGTGCAATTCACCCACGCCAACAAGGCTCTATATTTTTCTTTCCGCAAACATAGTCTTTCATCCACTGAGACTTATTGATCCGGCGTTTGGAATGGAACTGGTCCACAATCACTGTCTCAACATTCTCATTTGGCCTTCCAATATTGTCTCGAGGACATTTGCTACTAGGGGTTGTACACCATGGCTCCTATCTGTAGTAAAGAAACTCGGCAACTTCGTTCCGCCTTTACATATATACTTCATACAATCACCTGTACATTATTTCTATCTTCTACTCATTTGTTTTGCAGACGCCAAAAACATTAGTCGTCTATTTGTGTGAACTCTAGAGCATTGGCATCAGGATCACGAGTAAAAATCGCTGGTCTTCCAGAACGACTAAGTGTGTAGGGGACACCTACAAACAAAGCAGGAAAAAGCAAAGAGAAAATGACATAGAATAGATATTAGAGAATCTCCTTTGGAAAAACAAAACCAGCCATTTATAAGCCTGCAAATCATTGTCTGAAACACCACAATCCCGAGGTCTGTCATGCATTAGTCTCCTAAATTGTAGGGGTCAATCTATTTTATCTTTAAAATAACTAACATTTTTAACACATTATTAGTTTAGAATGGAAATTATCCCTGAGTACTATAGTGATCAAGTATTTCAATTTTATTAATCATTTTAAAGTGTTTTTAATTTCAAGAGGGAAATTATTTGTTCATCTATAATTCTAAAGGCTGACTCTATTATTCTTAAGACTAAGACTCTCTTTGATAAAAAGTCTATAAAAGACTAAATACAGTGTTCAACTAAAACTAGTAAACAACAGGATGGCAAACAAATATTTTAATTACTACTCTTAAGTGTATGAGAAAATTTCAATTAAGATAGTAAGGGTAAAAATGAGATAAAAAATTATACTCTCAAGTGCATGAGAAAATGCTATAAGCTACTGAAAAAGTGCTACAAGATTGTGAGAGAATAACCATTACCAAATAATCATACAAACTTATACATTATAAATTATCTAAATCCAAGATTTACTACTTATTTTAATTTAAAGAAGTAGAGAAGGAATACCAGCTTTATCAAGGATTGCTTTGAGCTTAGAAACATCTCGGATTGCAATACAAGTGTGACGATCTCGACCACCATGTTGAGGTCTTCCGGTTAAAGGGTCAGGATTTGGAAGTTCCATCAAGTGAATCATCTCAGATCCTACCCACAACCAAGTACCCCTGTATGGAAGCTTATCATGAGGCCTTGCTTCATTTATCTTCAGACCTGTGTTTCATTTAATTCATTACTTATTATCAATCAATACACTTCTAGCCAGAACACAAAAATATCAGTTTAGATTCAAAGAGCTGCAGGCATACCTAGAACGTTTTGATAGAAGTCAAGTGATCTTTCTAGGTTTTCACATAAAATTCCAACGTGGTGAACACTAACAACCCCATAATCTGAAAACTACCAAAAAAAATTATACAAATTGCAATGGCAATAATAACACAAATAAGCATCAACTCTCAAAACAGTTAACAAGAGTCTTCCAAGTATTTTCACTGGTCCTCAACTAGCTTATTTTTATAAGCTATTTTTCAGTTTATGGAAATAAATTATAATAAATTTGTTTACAATAAGGAATCTATGATTTTGTCCAAAAAAAGAAAAAGCGTCTATGATTGGCTTATTTGAGTTTATCTACTCATATAACTATCTGTGAGACCGTTAAGAAAAGCTTATAGAAATAACTTATGATATGTTTGTAGAGTGTATATAATATGGACCTCTCAAAAATGGGTCCAAAGGTGAACAATAGAAGGGTTTGCCTTTAGACTGGGTCCATATTAGACAACCTCATGTTTACAAGCTAATATATTCAACTTATTTTCATAAGCTCTCCTGTATAGCTTATAAAAACAGCTTATACTAAAAAAATTGACTTTATTTTATGTTTTGTTAATAGCTTATACATAACTTCTTATATGAATAACACATATGTGCTTACTTAAATTGCTTATCCAAAGAGTGCCTAAATACTTATTAAATAAATGTTTATCTAAACAAATCATAAAATTCTGAATGAAGTATAAACTAGTTGCATACCGCTTTGTTCATTGGAAGAGAGTGATTCGTTGTTAATTACATCACCTTCAACAGCTGTCTGAGCTTTTACCGTGATGCTGGGAGCATTCCATCTCTCATTTCTTACACTGACATGGTTAAATTTGGGAGAAAAACTGACATAATTCAACTGCAACAGAAGAAGGAAAATTTTAATTATTAGATCACAAATTAAAAATCATCAATAGATTGATTGATAGAGTAGTAGAATTAAACACAGAATAAAACACCTATCAATGATTATTAGATCACCAATTTGCAAAATTACCTTATGGTGCAGAGGAGAGATAAAGGAAGATACTTTGAGAAGAGACGCCATGGCACACCACCAAGCAACTACTAACTCATCTATCCACTTTGTTTTATGCCATACCTTAAGCTCACTATTGATTGGCTCACAAATTTCAGGGCAAACAAACACTAAACAGTGGCCACATATTTTTCCCTTAATATTATTATAGTTAAGGTTTTGTATAAATGATATTGCACCACGCGTAAGTCATTAGATCAATAAATGTTATCATATTCCATATGAAATTTATTAATTTGGTAGTGATTACTAATTTGTGCAAAGTACAGGCCTCGCTCACCATAGTATTGATATATAGTTAAAGGAAAATATTTAGTTGCATTTTTTTAGGTGTTCGTTGTATTTTTTTTTAGGTGTTCTATATACGGTTCCGTTTACATTTAAAAATAGTTTAAATCATTAGTACAAAGCGGTTAGTAGTCGGATTAAGTTTTTCTTCAATGTCCATGTAGACGAATAAAGACTAGTCAAATTAAGAACAACCAAATACAAGTGAGACAAATCTTTCTCTGGCTCAAAGATATGAAGAAGGTTGTGAGAATGTCTTAGCCAATCTAAAACATATAAAACTTGACAATTAAGTTATAAGATTCATGTTCATGTTTTTAGCATTATTAGAAGTGACAATGCCCGTGTGCATAAGGGAAACAAACGTGGGGTGTCACGTAGACCTAATAACGAGATAAAACACAAACCACATGCGAGAATAGCCAAATAAGACGGGTGATAAATCCTCGTCATAACATGTACTATCTTAGTGGTTTAAAGAGTTTTTTGTCAATTATTTTAGGAATTTGGAGGTTTCTAGTCAAGTTATTGATAGTTAGTGAAAGTATGTCATCTATTGAAAATAACCATTGTAAGGCGTCATATTTTCCTAAACAGACAACTATGTAGGGTGTAGTGTCTTTTTGGTGTTAACCGACATGTAAACCCTATCAAGATGGTGCTCTGTGGATGTTACCAAACGAATTATGCTCGCAATGAATAAATGAAGTTTGGACAACTTGGAGAAATTTTGTCTCAATCCCCATTAGCAAGTAGAAGTTTTTTTCTACATGAGAGCTGAAGAATTGAACTGCACAGGGAAAATTACTGTTGGAGCATGCGCATCGGGCTTTGTATTGTGCATAATGCCTTTTCAATGCACCGCGCTCTTGAGCCAATGAGAATTTTTCAATGCATTAAAGAGTATGTGTGTGAGGTGAATAAATATTTGCACACGTGCATGGAGTTGAAAAGTTTTCTATATAGTCTAACTTCAGTCGAATGCAATGGTCTCAAATTATGGCATATAGAAGACATACTAAACGATTCAAGTAATTTTCAACCCTTGACAACAAGATTGAAGACATATACCATCAAATTAGATGATGAATCTATATGAGAACTATTTAAATTATGTATTATGTAAGTCAAAGTATATGCAATTCGAGACCTTGGTTTATTTACTATATTTTGTGTTTAATGTTTTTCTTTGTGTGATCACCATTTTTTTAAAACTCGATATTCGATCTAAGGACCAACTAATTTGAGTGGTCCAAGTCCATCAAGTTTAATTTTAAACAAAGGTCGTGATAGGGTGACAATGAGGAGGCATTTGAAAAGTTTGAAAACAAAGGTCATGATGGGGCGACAATGAGGAGTCAATTGATGGTGAAAGTCGTGACGTATTTAAGCTAGATGAAGAAATAAAGCAATACTGTGATTGTTGATGTGTTTCATCAAGTGGAAGGAACTCTACACTAAACACTTATAGCCCCTATTGAGATTAACGAGTTATCATGGTTAACCATGAAAAAAGAATAGTCCTAAGGCATAACTTTTGTTACACGATATTATTAATTTGGGATGAGACATGATATTATTTTGAAATAGTTGACCGATCAATGCATGACACCAAGATAAAAATAGGTCCTCGCGATATGTACAAATCGTTTCGTGGAATGACAATGATTTTGGTTGGTAATTTTAGATAAATATTTTAAATAATAAGGAAAAGACAAAATATGGTATTGTTATTTCTTCAATTAGTGTTGAGGCTTACTATGAATATGAGATTGGGGCATCTTATGTCCATCTTATGTATCCAACCATGCATATCTGTTCATGTCCTTGATAGATTTTGCATTTTTTTTTGTTAGATATTAGCTTGGGTGAATTTGGCTTCGGAGGTTTGCTAAGGTAAGTATAAGCTTTAAGGGTCAAAGAGCACTTAGAGAGGTACTTACCAATCAAGCACCAAATAGATTCTGACATTCACAACGAGAGTTGAACCCACTGTCTTGCAGGTGAGTCAACTCCTTACCAGCTGAGTCAACCTTCATTGGCAAACGTTAATACAACTATATAATTTATTTATTTTTTTACAAAAACTATACAATAGTATAACTAACTTTATAAATTATAACTTATGTAGATTTATATGTCAAATAACTTAAAAATACATTGATTTTGTGTAAAATGTATTTTTGTATGAATTAATTTTTAATTTAATTTTAAAATAAACTTTTTATTAAATTTTGTCGGTGCATTAATTCCACGTACTTGACACGGATATCATCCTTGTCTTAGTCAATTGTACATTAATTGTAATATTAAAATAATTCTTTTTCAAAATTAATAAAAGGAAATATATCTCACCATTCAAACTAAAATGTTTAAGAATTATGTTGTCAGTGATAAATGTTTCTCCCATGTTTTTTTTATATTGATGATAAGTGAGATGTATTTATTAATGTTTTTATTATAATTTATTTATTTTAATAAAATATGTTTCTCCTAAATATTGAAACAAATATCATTTTTCATTGGATTATTTAAAAAAAATCTCAGAGAAAGGTAGTTTCATTGCATCAAATAGATATGATGCAAGATAAAAGCAGCTGAACATCTTAAAAATTATTTTTAGTAAATGTAAATTAAATATGATGTAATGCGATAGTTATTCTCTTTTACGGTTTTTAGGAAGATAATAATATTTTTTAAGATAATTAGTATTATGCCTCAAAACATAAAATTGTGAAAACCGGTGGGTCGTTATTGTTTGGTGTGGAAAAAAGACACAAAAGAATAAAAAGAAATAGTGAACTTTCAAACAATTAATACGAGGCATAATTATATTTTTGCTCGTAATTAACTTTCATAGTTAAAGAATAGATAAATATCTATTTAGTGCTAACCTTTTGGTTTTATAGAGAGGTGATTCAGAATCGAACTCAAATTCTTCCGACGATTTATCATTTGGTGAAAGTCATTAACATTTAATTTTAATTGTTTGGTTGAATAATAAATTAATATATTATAACTATCGGTGACAAATATCTATCTTATGTTTTTTAAGTATTAGTGACAAATAATTATTCAATTTCCCTTCAATTTTTTTTTATCCAATTACATGAATGTTCTCCTATATCTTTTATGCATTAGTGATAAACATTTGACTCGAGGATTTTTTTTAATTCATTAGTAGTCTTAGTCAATCTTGTACATTAATTGTAATCTTAAAATAATTATTTTTCAAAATTAATAAAAGAAAAAGTATATCACCATTCTAACTAAAATGCATAACACAAGTTTCAATGTATCAATTTTTCTAAGCAAAATGTATCAATTGTTAAATTTCTTCTTATAGCCCTATGTGGGATTTTATTTAACAAAAAAAACTAGCTTCCATGTACATTCATTGACTATTTTTAGAAAAAAAGAATATTAATAATTCATTCAAATCCAACTTTTCAGGTTTTAATAGCAATTTTTTTCTTTTTTGGAAAAAATAACAAAAAAATGTACATTCATTGAGTAGTTTTAGAAAAAATAATATTAATAATTCATTCAAATCCAACTTTTTAGGCTTTAATAGCAATTTTTTTCTTTTTTGGAAAAAATAACAAAAAAATGTACATTCATTGAGTATTTTTAGAAAAAATAATATTAATAATTCATTCAAATCCAGCTTTTAGTCTTAAATAACAAATTTTTTTATTTTTGGAAAAAATAACAAAAAAAATAATCTTCCACGTACATTCGTTGAGTATTTTTAGAAAAAGGAATATTAATAATTCATTCAAATCCAAATTTTTAGCTTTAATAGTAAATTAATATTGTTTGTAAAATACAGCAATTAGTTGGTCAAAATATTAGTATATTTAGCAATTAGATATGATTATTTTAATGAACATTACGCGAATAAATAGATAAGTGATCTAAGCTTTTGGACACACCCACTCTGTTTGCAAGTAGTATAATAGTAATAGATAGTTTTTGGATTTATGCTATGGCAAATCCTAACTGCACATAGTTTGATTCTTTTTGTTGACCAAAGTTAGCTTCTGACACATTTCGTTCCCAATTTCCAATGTTTTTCGTTTTTTTTTCTTTTCAAGCGCGTTGAGTTACAAACCAAACCATAAGAGAGAAAAAAACACGTTTTTCTTTTCTCTAAACACACACTCATTACTGTAGAGTCATAGTCAAACGTACCGCGTTCACACGCTTTTTTCCTTCACTCATATAAACCCATTTTCTCTCTTTCTTTTTCTCAACTCACCACAAAAAAAGTACTAATACTCATTTTTCACATGGAGATTGATTCACTCACATTCCCTTCTTCTTTTGAAGATTATTCCCATTTTTTCCCTGAATTGGAACAACCAAATGTAAACACAAAGAAAAGAAACCACCCCGAAGATTCATCACAATCACAATCACAATCAGAGTTACATTATCAATGGATTGATGTGAAAAACAACAACAACAACAACAACTTCAATGATACTAATTCTTTAAACAACTTCCTTAATACTCTCATTCAATTTGATACACCACAACAACAAATACCATCAACGCAACAATCACCAACAACAACAATGAACAACTCCAGCTTTGAGATTGATTTTGACTTCGATGAGTTGACATCTTCACCTCCAAAGAAACAGCGTCGCGACAACTCAGTCGCAGTCGCGACTGCTACTAGTTCTTCAGTAATGGGGGGTCCAGTAAGACGGTTATGGGTGAAAGAACGTCCAAAAGACTGGTGGCAGAAATGCAGCAGTCCTGAATTTCCGGAAGAAGAGTTCAGGAGATGTTTCCGGATGAGCAAAGCAACTTTCGAGTTTATATGCAGAGAACTTGAATCAGCTGTTACAAAGAAAAACACTTTGCTAAGGGATGCAATTCCGGTGAGGCAGCGCGTGGCGGTCTGTATCTGGAGACTTGCCACCGGTGATCCTTTAAGGCTGGTTTCAAAGAGGTTCGGTTTGGGCATCTCCACCTGTCATAAGCTGGTTCTTGAGGTTTGTGCTGCAATCAAGAAAGTTCTTATGCCAAAGTTTATTACTTGGCCTGATGAAAATAAGATGAATTTGATTAAACAAGAGTTTGAGGGTCTTTTTGGAATGCCAAATGTTGGTGGTTCAATGTATACTACACATATTCCAATAATTGCACCTAAGAACAATGTGAATTCTTATTTCAATAAGAGGCAGACTCAGAGGAACCAGAAAACTGCATACTCTGTTACTGTTCAAGGTGTGGTTGATACTAAAGGGGTTTTCACTGATGTTTTTCTTGGTTACCCTGGTTCTTATAATGATGATCAAGTTTTGGAGAAATCTGTAATGTATCAGAGAGCTATGACAGGGAATTTGAAAGATGCTTGGGTTGTTGGAAATTCTGGGTTCCCTTTGATGGATGGAATTTTGGTTCCTTATACACATCAGAATCTGACTTGGACGCAACACGCGTTTAATGAGAAAGTGGAGGATATTCAGAAGCTGTGTAAGGATGCGTTTGCAAAGGTGAAAGGAAGGTGGTCTTGTTTGCAGAAGAGGATAGAGGTGAAGATTGAGGAGTTGCCTGGTGTTCTTGGTGCTTGTTGTGTTCTGCATAATATTTGTGAAATGAGGAATGAGAAGATGGATCCTGCATGGAATTTTGAACTTTTTGATGATGAGATGGTTGCTGAGAATGGTGTGAGATCTGTTGCTGCTGTTCAAGCTAGGGATAATATTGCTCATGATTTGTTGCATCGTGGTCGTGTTGGCAATACTTTTTCATAGGTTTTTTTATGTTTTCTGTTATGTCATGATCATGATATCAATGTATGTCATTATTTTGGCTATGGCTTATGCCTTACTGTTTGTTGTAGTCACATTTGAGAAGAGTAAGATTGTAACCTCAGTGATGTGATGTAGTGTGATATTAGTTCAATAAAAAAATATACAAAGGGGGGATAGATTTTTTTATTCAAACAGAAAATGAATGAATGAAACAGTTGAATTTTGTTAGCTTAAAGACTTTTTGTTAGAATTTTGAGTTCCATTTATTGTTAATTTAAATATAGTAAAATTGACTTTTAATATTCAAAACAAGTACGTACTCAGGTATGTTTGGTTTGAAGTAGATGTAACAAACAAACACCAATCCATGTTGTTTTGTTGTGTCCCATAGTGTTTGACCCTTGACCCTTGAAACTCTAGCTCTTTAGTTCCCTATCAAGATTACACATGTGCTTTTGTTGTTGAGTTTTGACTTTTGTTTACTTTGTCTTGTTGGGACAGGGCAGGGGTTAGGGACCCTTTCTTGAAATTCTTGTCTATTCCATTTAAAAACTGCACTTACTAGTTTGAAACACTGTTATGATTGTCGGCATAAATTTGTACATCATGGGGAATGGAGTATTGAACAACTATTTTCCTTTACCAGGCAGAGAGAATTAGAGTTCAAATTTCCTGCTATAAGAGATTATTCATACTTTGAACCTGAAGTAAAATTAGAGCTCACTCCAATAGTCTTTCTGAAATTTCTATGATCTTCTGGTTCTTCAAATGGATATGCACCAATTAGCATGACATAAAGTGTCACACCACAGGACCACACATCTGCAATCTATACAAAAATAGCCAAAAACACTAACTGAATCAACAATTTTTTTACTAAACAGTGAACTTTTTAATCGATATGATACTGTATTATTATATTTGTCAATTGTTAAACGATGGTCGTTAATAGCCATAAAAAGTGGTTTGAAACATGGTTTTTAAGAAAATGATTGATAAAATCCGAGATACCTTTCTGTTGTACTCCTTTCGTAATAAAACCTCAGGAGCAATGTATGCAGGAGTTTCAAATGTTGCCTTTGGTTGAGAGTGCAATACTGCAGACTGCCCCTGAATATTGAATTTAATGAAAAAAAATCAACAATTAATATGATATATCTCCAAAATGGATCATTTTATGTGAATTACTTATTAACCTTGGAGTAATTGAAGTTGCAAAATTTAAGCCAAGGGGATGGATTTCCATCCAAGAGAGTGTTTTCCAATTTCAGATCTCTATGACGAATTTAAGACATGAGCTTTAAATGAAGAACACAATGAATTCTGAGTGCTTGGATACCATTGAATGATAGTAGCTAACACCAGATATTAGCTTTTGGAATAAATATCTTGCATGTAACAAATATAGGAAAATTTTCAATGTGAATAACTTATTCGCATATGCGATTTTTTTAAAAGGAAATACAACAGTTCAATTCAAACACATTAATTCTATAACCTCGTCTTCACTAAATCGACCAGTTGTGCCTATCCTCTGAAGAGTTCACCACCATCAGCATACTCCAAGACAGTGGCTAGATGAGAAGGGGTGAGAAAGACCTGCAGAACAGATATCTCATTCGTCATTTGTGATAACTTATGAAAGCTCTGAATTGTACAAATTGGGCTTCACTGATGCAAATGATTATGACCTTCTTTCTTTCGGTAATGATGCACTACACCATATAACTTTTTGCGCAAGGGAACTACAAGTTATACATGGATTTCTTTATGAGCTGGTCACATTTAATTATGAACAAATCAAGTCTCTTTCCAGAAAAGTTTAAAGAAGTGTGTAAAATGAGATCAGTGAGCAATGCATAAAGTAATGCAGATAACCAAATATTACATTCAAAATGCCCCTCCAAACCTAAAGAAGAATTTTTTTTAAAAAAATAAAACTCTTACCTCTTTGAATCTGTAAATATTAGGATGCCTTGATGATATGTGGTTAATTATGTTCCAAGTTGAAGATGTTGAAATTCCTTGATTTGAGCTATAACATGTTGTCAGGACCTGTTTCTGAGACACTTTCTGGTTTGAAACTCATTGAAGTGTTGAATATTTAAAGTAACTCGTTTCCTGGTGAGTTTTTCCACCTTGGTGAATTTCCACGTCTACTTGCTCTCAGTGTGAGTAAACAATTCAATTCATTCACTGGTGGATTCAGTTCTCAAATTTGCAATTCTTCCAAGGTTCTTCACACAAAATCTCTCCCAAATTTGCATTTGGTGTTAATCATATTTACCTTAAACTCGTATAAAGAATGGGTAAATAGTATTTTTTTTTAAGAATCCAAATGCAAAATATAATAAAAACCAAACCAGTTAAGCACAAAATGTGCCTAATGGAAATGGTACAAAAAAATCATATTCCCTCCGTTTCTAAATATAAGCAAATTTTACCTTTTAGGTACATTCAATTAATGATGTATGTAGTTCATAACATAGACTATATACATCATTAATTGAATGAACTTAAAAAGTAAAATTTGCTTATATTTAAAAACGTAGGGAGTAGTAACAAACATGACAAAACAGAAACCACATTTACAAACTGGTGTAACCTATACAAAGAGACGACGTAGACCATTAATAATGAAAATCAATAGAGAAACTTGGTTTATGCGTCTTTAGCCACCATCAAGAATGAAACTTAATACTATTGAGAAGTTGATCCTGAGAAGCAGTGAAGGAAAAATTATATATGACAAATATTTTTGAAAAATTTGTATCAAACATATGAACAATAAATTGATGTCATCATTTTCATTATGGAAAAAACTAGAAATTATATCATTGTATACCTAAAGTAATGTTTAGATTTTTTTTCATTTTCAACACTGTTAAAATATTTCTCTTTGTAATTGAAAAAAAAATATGAAAAAAAATGCAAAATGCTAATAAGCACCTTTACGACTGTTTAAGCAACTATGGTAAATAACTTTTGTCTAGAAAGTAATATAATTATTACATTGAAATTACTTTGACTTGTATTTACAAGATAAAATTTATTTTTGTAGGTTTCTTAAACAATATGTTAAAAGCAATTGTTAGCATGACAAAAAAATATTGGCTTAATAGCAGTTTTAGCCCCCTAAATTTCTAGAAGTTGCAATTTTGGTCTCCTTAAAAAAAAAACTACAAAACTGCCCCCTAAGTTTTTCCCCTGTGGCAGTTTTGGCCCCCTAGGCAAATTATTTGACTCAGTCAACGCATACGTGGACACCACGTGTGTATTTTTATTTTTTTTAATTAAAAAAAATATTTTTTAATAAAAAGTAAATTTTTTTAATTGAACAAATAAAAAAATATATTTTTTTAATAAAAAAATATTAAAACAGTTATTTTTAAAAATAATAATTAAATTTTAATTACAAAAATAAAAAAATTATTTTTTAATAATTAAAAAAATACACGTGGCGTCCACGTGTGTGTTGACCGAGTCAAAATTGGCCTAGGGGGCAAAACTTAGGGGGCAGTTTTGTAGTTTTTTTTCTTAGGGGGCCAAAATCACAACTTCTTGAAACTTAGGAGGCTAAAACTGCTATTAAGTCAAAAATATTCAATAATGTATCTCTCACATTATTGTATATTTAACTCTTCACAACTTACATTATTCAATAATTTTTTGTGGGAGTAACACTAATTTTACCTAAGAAAAAAATTAAATCTATTCAAAAACTCATGAAGAAATTAGAATTTTACTGGGGTCAGCTGTCCCCAATTTACTTAACATGTATTTGTGCCTGCTGAGAAGACACGTTGTTGAAAACTCTCAAATTCTGCTCCTTCCATTTGACCCGAAGACACGCCTGCCACACCACTTGAAAACAAGAACGAATGTCTTTCTTGAAAACACACGTGCCAAAAAGATGTTGCGCGTGACATCTGAAGTATGATGGAACAACGGTAGTTATACCCAACCAACAACGAAGAAGATGCCCAATACTATCAAAGAAGTCGCATTCCAAAAATAGATGATTGATGGTTTCCTCTTTTCCACATCTGGCTGAGCACAAAACCGAAACAATTGGAATTACTCCTCTTCGAACTAAGTTGTCCTTTGTTGGAATTCTCTTACTAATCGTTCTCCATGCAAAGATGACACCTTGAGAGGCACTGCTTTGCTCCAAATTAAGTCTAATGGTTGTCGACAAGAAGCTGATATGTAGGCGTTAGAGTATGATATACACCTTTTACTGAGTACCCTTCAACGTGGTTATGTTTCCAAACTCATTTGTCATTTACGTTACCATGCAAAAAATCTCATCAAGCAACCTAACACAATCTACCAATTGTTCCTCTTCCCAAGCAAATCGTCTTCTTCTCCCCCCTCAAACCCAGCCCGTCAACCTCCCAACCTTCCATCCCCATTGTCGCCACTAAAACATTACGATCCTCACTTGGCTCAAACAAACGCCTAAATCTACCCCACAACACCCCAACCTCTAACATGTAGACACAACAGTCCCTCGATCTAGCAAAATTATAAAACAATCTTTATTGTGCACTCCGTTGATCAAAATAGTTCATGTCAATAAAATGTTTTCTTTAACGCCACAACCTTGGAGTGATTGGAGGGTTGATGCGTGGCGGGGTAAAACAAGGAGTACGTATGAAAGATGTAAGCATTTCTTCATCAAAAGTATTGTTCTTGTCAAAAGATTATTTTGACCAATCAAGTGTACAATCAAGGATTATTTTGTAATTTCACTACATTAACACTAATGTGACTACTTATTGTACATTTGAGGACGTAAATGACTATTTGTCATTTAAAGAATTATATGCGATTAATTGAAAGGAAACTTCAAAATTAATTTGCTTTTTTCTATATCACGTTTTCATTTTTAAAAAAAAAAATTGAAATAATCATAATAGCACTTGCATTACATGTGAAGCGTTAGTTCAATAGCAGAAGGTAAATCCAAGATACTGGATTCAAATTTCTTCAAACCAATTTATTTTTTTTATCAATAAGAGAAAAAAAAAACAAAAAAGAAAAGAAAACTAGAGTCTAATGAAAGATACTTTCATAGTATCAACTCCAAATACTAGCCAATAAAGGGGGATAAAAATAAAAAATTATAATATCATTATTAAGAGTAACTCCAACCAACCAATCGTCACAAGAGTTTCTTTCCCGCAAGGTGTGCATAAGTATAATGTTTCAGTCCCTGGTCAAGAAAGATCTAATATAATCAACAATCGCAACATATTGGTGGGTATGCGAGACTCCGTCTTTAATAAATTTTATTGTGGAGAGAGAATCATATTCACAAATTATATATTTGTAATCACGAGTCTAAGTTAGATCAAGACCATGGGATATATCCTAAAGCTCGACATTAGATGTAAAACCACAACTTTTGAAAAAACCATAAATCCAACCCCTAACGAATTCTTAAGAAGAACCCGAAACCGAACCGATCTAGATTACCAATAGAACTCTTCAAACCAAGTATCAGTACGTTCGTTTGTGATTTTTTGCGGAAGAAATATATTTTTAAACATAAAATCACTTTTATTATTTTAATATATTTATTATAAAATAATAAAAGTGATTTTTTTAGTTAAAAAATAGATTTCTTCAAAAATAATTTTGTAGTGATTTATTCTCTAAAATAATCTTGAACAAACATATCTAAAATAACACAGAGAAAACATGCACATTTGTTCAAGATTATTTTAGAAAAAAATATTTATTATAAAAAAAAGACCACTTATGTCATTTTTTAGTGTTTATTTGGGATTTTTTTCTAAAATTATTTTATCAGAAAATAAATTTTTTATTCTAAAATGAAAAGCTATTAGGATTAAAGATGCCTTTGTTTCAGTTTTAAAAAAAAAGATGTTGGGGTTAGAAGAATCTAGATTTTCTTTTTATAGATTTTAAAAAAAATTCTAAAGCTACTTACGTTTACTCTGTCATAAAAATCATTTTTTTTAATATTTGAAGCTCTTATACTTGACTTCCTTGTCATTAGAAAAAAAATAGATTTTGAAAAAACTACTAAAAATAGCTTTACATTTTGAGACTAAAAATGATTTTTTTAACAAAATAGATTTTTTAAAAATATAAAACAAGCACAAAAAATAAATAAATGATTTTTTGGTAAAAAATATAATTTTATTTAAAAAATATCCCAAACAAACGGGCCCTAACTTTTTCCAAAATCAATTTTTTTAAGAAATAAGGAGGTAACACCTGAATAAATTAAAAACCTTTTTTTAGTGATTTTAAGGATAGTAAATAAATGTGAATAACTTTAGATTCTTTTCCTTCAAAATCTCGAGAAAAAAATCAAAAGATTATTTCAAAGTAAAATTTATTTTTCTTAAAATTGAAGTAAATGCACCCGTTGTTTGTTTCTAATTAAAAATAATTTGTTGTTAAAAAATTAGTTTTACCTTAAAATAAAAAGTTATTCTTACTAACTTTTTAAAAATCTATTTTTACTAAAATCAAAGAAATTATGTATCAGTCTTAAATTTTTCAAAAAATATTGGTTTTTTTATAGCAAGTAAATGAAAATTAGTTTCAACATTTTTTCGAAAATCTCTGATTTTAGTCAAAACAAACGCACCAAATAAATGGTCATTTTATTCCGTCATAACCGCAAGATAGAAACAATAATTGTTACTCCCGCCATCTTAAATTATAGATTGTTTTGAAAAAAATTGTTTAAATTATATGTTTGTGAAATATAGGATAGAGGATGTAATAAATAAAATTGCAGTTTGGAATAGATTAATTAATTAATGGCTTAATAGCAATTTTAGCTCTCCAACTTTTTCAAAGTTGCGATTTTGGTCTCCTAAGAAAAAACTACAAAACCGTCCCCAAAGTTTTGTATCCGTGGCAGTTTTGGCCCCCAAGACCAATTTTGACTCGGTCTACGCTGACGTGACACCCTAAGTGAGGTGCCACGTGTTCTTTTTTATATTTTTTTTTTACCAAAAATTGATATTGGGGGCCAAAACTGCTACAGTTGCAAAACTTAGAGGCGATTTTGTAGTTTTTTCTTAGGAGATCAAAATTGTAACTTTGAGAAAGTTAGGGGGCTAAAATGCTATTAAGCTTTAATTAAGAAGATAATTGAGAAGCACATGTCTGTAACACAACACAATGCCAGATATACGGTGTCCAACAACTATATTACCAAAAACTCCTCAATAAACAAGGTACCATAATTTTCTAAAAGACATAAAACAGGAGGGTAAAACAGTAAATATAAAAGACAACCCAATTTCAGCGATGAATGATCCAAAACACCGTACTCTTCGTCGTCCACGGTTTTGCTTCGTACAAATTTGAACCTAGCTCATTCACCACCGTCGTCATTCAACGTTTCAATTTCAACCATTCTTCGATTTTCTCAATCCACGATTAAACCCCCTCTTCATTGCAACATTCAAGGTCTTTCAATTTTTAATTTCGCTCTTTTTTTTCAAATTCATTTCTAGGGTTTTATTTTTTTTTTTGCCAATTTTTAATGCCTTTACTCTCCCATTAAGGTTCTTCGTTATTTCATTCCTTCCATTTTATGTTGATTTTGATCTTAGGGTTTCTAATTCTTACTCCAAGGTCTCGTTTTTTTGTTTTACCAAATGAAAAGATAATTAAAAAACCATGCTTTTTTGAGCAAATTGAGATGGAACCAATAGGGTAGAAGATTTATCTGCTTGTATGAACTTGCTATCGCATAGAAAATACAAGCTATATACTTGCTTTCTATTTTTTGTTATATTTAGTGTACCAAAATTTGATTTTTATTTATTATCAAGCTATCGTATTGTATATTATGATTTCAATAAAGCAAATTCTTCTAGTTCAGATTTTGTATTAGTTTGTAATTAGTTGTCATTGCTCAATGTGGTAGTAGATAATGTATTGAACTGAGGAAGTGAATTTAAGATCAAAACGAAGATGGGTGTGATTTGTGAGTGTAGGAAACAAAATTTGTCAATAAGAGTGTGCACGTGATGTTACTGCTTGGCACACTAAGAAAATGGGTCTTGAATATATATATAGTTTTTTGCGGGGTTGGAAAGTGAGCTGATTATTGGAAATATTGATCGTCTGTTTCTCTTGTGAATGTGATTAATGGAGATTAATTAATGGGGTAAAGTTAGTTTTAGAAGTATTGTTAGCATACATGGCTGTGGTGATTGGTTTGCATTGAGTATATTGTTAGCAAATCTTCATAGCATATGTCGGTATGATGTCAGTTGAGTATATATTCATTTCTATGAAATCACATTTCTGTATATGACAATGATCATGGTGCCGGGTAACGTGCAATTGATCTGAATTGCATAACGTTGACTAATATGGAATTTGGATAAGTTCTTACATGGTTATGTAATTCACCTTTTGCCATTTATGCATGGGCATGCCTGTTGACATTAAGTTTTCTTTGTTAAAAAATTTGCAGTTTCAAAAGATACCTACATTTTTTTTTTGAGGGGTGGATAGATACCTACATTTATAAAAGAGCTGAGGAAGGAAGATATATGCTTATAAAGACTTAAGGTAAGAAGTATATTACATCTTAAAAACTTTATGGATGATTCTTCCCCCCCTCAGAATGTATTTGGAATGGAGCAGTTTATTTGTTCTGTTCTCCTTGATTCTACCTTCTTAATTGAATCAAAATGTATACTTTTTTAACCTCATGTTCAGTTTTGTTTTATTTATACATTGCACCCAATGTTTGGTCCTGTTTTAGTTCTAAAATAATAAAATGTACCAAATATAGATTAGAACCCATATTTCCATTTTGTATTGTCGCATCTTGTCTACCAAGTACCGACTTTACGATAATATAGTTCATTCAATTGAACTTGAGATAGTTAAAGTCATTTAGGAAAATGTTCATCTGCTACTTGGACTTGTTGTCATCAGTCTTATGCGAGTGTTAGTTAAATGAGATTTTATTTTCTGGATAATTTTTTTTAGTTGGAGGCGGTATACTATATGGAGCGATGATATATTAGTGATATCAGAATAAGGACATAGTCCTGTATAGAGCAGTTATACATATCATGTAATTTAATCCAGCTTTTTTGAGATTTATCAAGTAGATTGAAGTTAAGGATTTATAAAAAAATTTGGGTTTCCATTTTAAGTAGCTTTGTATGAGAATAGTGGTGCTAATACTGTTAATTACTTCTACAAATTTTGACATTTATGTGGACTTCTAATCTTTGGAAATAGTATATATGTCAAATATATTTAGAATATATATGTCAATTGAGTTTGATTTTTCTATTATGATTTTGACCTTTTCAGGTAATTTGTCCAATTCTTCTCTTGTTATTTAGATTTGCCCCTTACTTGAAGGATGTGTGTGAACTAGTGCAATGGCAACATCTAGCAAGTTTGATGCATCTTCCAGCAGCCCGGATAGACCTCTGTACGCTGCGCAGCGTGGATCCAACATAGCTGCTTCATTAGATAGATCAGGTAGCTTTCGAGAATGCATGGAAAATCCAATTCTGTCTTCTCTTCCCAACATGTTGAGAAGTAGTTCTCCAGCAAAACATGGGGATGTGGAGAGCTTCTTTAATTATGTGCATTTTGATCCAAAGTTACTAGTAATAGACCATAAGTCTAATCGTCATGTGGATTATAAGCGACATGTTAATGCTGCTCTTGGAATTTCACCTGATGAATCTCCATCTAGTTCTGCAAAAGGAAAGCTACTGCCATCCCCAGTACCAGAAGACGTCAAGCGTATGAGGGATAGTTTGTATTCAAGCACTGTGAAGGCGAGGTAGTTCTTTGTAGGTTATTTACTTGCATTTAAGATAGGTTTGTGTAATTAAGGAATAACATTGCATAATTATGCATTTCAACAGGGAACGTGTGAAAATGTTCAATGAGGCCTTATCTGTATTCAATGAGGTTTTCCCACCTGTAAACGTGAAGAAGAGATCTCGAGTTGAAGGGTTTTCCAATGATCGTTCTAGTGTCATGTTAAATGACCGCTCAGTCTTGGGGCCAAGCGTGGGTAAGGTTGGCGTTCAAGGTCATCATGTCACCGGTGGTTTTGAACTAGATCAGCAAAAGTCAGAAGAAAGGACCAAAAGTCTTGGCCCAAACAAGCGCCCTCGAACTTCTATGGTGGATGTAAAGGTATGTGTCTGACTTTTTTCCCCACGATTGTTTTCTAGTGTTAACACTGCACAATTTCATTCTTTCTTTTAATTCCTTTTAATGTTTTTTATTCAATTTTATATTGTTTTGGTTTGAATTTCACTCTTTTAATTCCTTTTATTGTTTTTTATTCAATTTTATATTGTTTTAGATTAAATACTGCATTTATATTAGTATACTATATATACCTTGTAGTATATTTTGAAACATTTGTTCTCCATATCTCCTGCTGACACGATAATTGGTTTGGTTAACTTCTCTGTTCTCAAAAGATATGTGCTAGAACATTTCCTCACTTGTGTGCTAGTAGATATATCGCTTCATATATAGAGCTTTTTATGCATAAAAAATTATGGTATATTTGTTGTATACAATTTGCATTAATCCTTAAGCTTTGTGTTTCATCACCCTTAGTTAGTTAATGCCTTTAGTGCGTGTGTGCGTGTGTGTGTGCGCGCGCATGTGTGTATATATATATATTTTTTTTTTGAAAGTGGCGAAATGCCGAAATGTAGATTTTCTTCTTGTTCTAATGAGGCACGGGTGTGTGTCGGTGGCTTTAAACTTGTGCTATTTCTTTTATATGTCAAGTCAGCTTTAAGATTAACATGGTGCGCACCGAACTGATCGTGTTTTGATAAATTCTAGATGGATGTACGCACCAATTCTCTTGTCAGGCCACCGGGTACTGTTGATAGAGATAAAGAAAAGCTACGGATTGCCAATAATGGTGTAGTTCAGAGTGAAGAGCGAAACTTACCTATTGTAGGTGATGGTTGGGAAACGTCAAAAATGAAGAAGAAGAAGCGTTCATGCATCAAATTAGATGTTTCTCCAAGTACTACATTGAATAAACCTGTTAATGGTTTCCAGGAAACTAAACAGGGAATGCAACAACGACTTGCTACTGATTCTCGGTCGAAATTGAGTAACGATTCTAATTCTTTTAGGTATGGAAGTATTGGGTAAATTGTTGTTGTTGTTGTATGAATATTTTAAGTGATTAGTGCAATCTTTGTTATCAAGTTTTTCAGTTTAATAGTTTTTGTAGATATTGAAACATGTTAGTAAATTATTATCACGTTTTTCAGTTTAATAGTTTTTGTGGATATTAAAACATGTTAGTAAATGGTGAAAGGATCTATTTCAAAGGAAGAGTTCTATTGTTAGGGATTTTGCTAGGTTCTTTCTTGTTTTTAGGACAATGGCTTTAAACTCTAATGGGAGATTTTATGTAACAATATATTTTTTATCATCATCATCATCATCAAATTCTTCTTTGTTTTGCTAATATTTAGATTATAGATATAATATTTTTCATGTATCTTTGTATAGGCTGGGAGTTTCTAATGGAACTGTTGCAGCTAGCAAATCAGATGGAATCTCTCAGACTGGGTTGGGCATACGTACTCCTACCCATAGAAACGGCCAAGATAATAATTCCCTTGTCAATGACAAGCGGGGCCGTTCTCTTAGTTCAGACAAGGATAGGGTGAACTTCAGAGCTGTTAACAAGTAAGCACGCAAGCTGTGCCTCCCATTTTCTCCTTTATATGATTTTTTACTTTGAGGACAAGATCTTTCCTTGGCTACAGTTTTATATTCTTGTCCCATTTCTATGTGCTTTTGGAGCCTTTTGATTAGTGATTCAAACCTCTTCATGTTTATGATTTGAATTCTGCAGTTGATTAAGTTTCCATATCATGTTTTATGCCCAGGGCAACTGTTCGTGACGAATTCAATTCAGCTAGCCCCACCTCAAGTGCTAAAATGAATACTGCTATTCGGGCTCCACGGTCAGGTTCAGGAGTTGCCCCCAAGATGTCACCGGTTGTTCATAGAACAGCTGTTCCTAATGATTGGGAGCTTTCTCATTGCACCACAAAACCCCCAGCTGGTGTTAATAGTTCTAGCAATCGCAAACGTGTGGCATCAGCACGGTCATCTTCCCCGCCCGTTGTCCCCTGGCAGAGGCCACAAAAGAGCTCTCGCACTGCCAGAAGAACAAGTTTTGTGCCTGTTGTTTCGAGTAATGATGAAGCTCCTGCCGTGGATGCTGTTTCTGATGTGGCTGGTAATGATATTGGGTTAGGATTCGTGAGACGCTCAGCTGGCAGTTCTCCTCAGCAAATTAGATTAAAAGGTGAACCTTCACCTTCGGCAGCTTTATCTGAAAGTGAAGAGTCTGGGTTGGCTGAGGTTAAACCAAAAGAAAAGTGTAGGAAACAAGAAGAGATAGATCTGAAAGCTGGACAAAATGTTCCAAAGGTGTCTAACTTGGTAACCAGAAAGAGTAAGCTTGTTTCTGGTGAAGAACTTGGAGATGGTGTTCGGAGGCAAGGCAGGACGGGGCGCAGTCTCAATGCCACAAGGTCACTGGCACCAATGACATCTGAGAAGCTTGGAAAAATAGGAACTGCGAAACAACTAAGAAGTGCAAGACAAGGATGTGATAAGAATGAAAGGTTAAAATGCTTCTATCTCCTGCTAAATTTTTTTTGAGCACATGAACTGAAGTCTTAAGGTTTTTATTGAATCCTTGCAGCAAGGTCGGTCGTCCACCAACAAGGAAGCTTTCTGATCGTAAGGCCTATGCTCGTCAAAAGCCTACGGCCATCAGTGCAGCAGCAGATTATTTTGGTACTAGTTAAAACATTAGAAAATTAAATAACACAATGTTTGTATGTTTAGTGCAAGTATCCTTGTTAATTTTTTTGTTTTGTTGGTTTAGTTGGGTCAGTAGATGGACACGGGGAGTTATTGGCTGCTGTAAAGGGTGTTATCAAATCTGGTATAAATCGTACTAAAACTTTATAACCATTCTTCCTAAATAATTTCCCCCTGATGGAGTAATTTAAAGCATTCTTATTACTGCAGCCTACTCCTTCTCCAGCCCATTTTGGAAGCATATGGAACCTTTCTTCAGTTTGATACCCGAGGAAGATATTGCTTACTGGAAGCAGAAGGTACTGATATTCGTTTTTTCAATGATAGAGTTCACTTTTCTTTTTAAAAGTTTGCGACAGATCAGCAGTCATGCCTGACTATTGACACTTAGTCACGACACTTCCATAGGAATTATGATGGAAATTAGTACATTGCAGCGATGCTTTAGATTTTTGTGATGGTGTCCATAGTATCTTAATTGCACATAAAGTAGCAGATTAACTATATCATGTGTAAGTAGTTATTGATGAGGAAGACCTTGTTGTGTTATTGTATGCGGTTACTCGTAGGTTCTGTTTTGTCCTATTAGATCATTGGTTAGTTCTATTGGATGCAATCAAATGTGTCTTAGGCTGCACTGCTATAGAAATTGGATCAATAAAATGAAACATTTATTCCCATCCTCCATTGCTCAAGGATCTGAATCTGAAATCAGGCTACAGTTTTGATGAGAGTTACAGTAAAAGTTTATCTCAATTCCAGGATTGCAGAGCCGTGGTCCCACTTCCTACTTTCTTAAAATCTGCCGTACGCTGCATTCCTCTCTCAACTTTTTTTATTCTGTTGTTTTCCCTCTTGTTAGATGTACCTAACAATGTAACTGTCACTAGCAGAAACTGACTCAGATTCTATTCTCTTCATTCCTATTTCACCTAACATACACCTTAGTTACTCTGGGTTTACTAGTATTACTACTGACTACTGAGATTTGTTGAGTGTCAATTAGAAGATAAGCGCAATGGTTCCTTTTGTTTTAGACATGTAGTTGATGTTAAAGATATGACATTGCAGAATAATGCAGCCCAGCCATTGACTGTTCTAGTAAGATATGACATTGGCACATATCAGCTTCTATGTATCTGAGGTCATTTGGTAGCTATATTGACTAGATGGTATAATGTTGAGCTGTATATTTTTGTTGTGAATTCGGAAAAAATCACACCAATGAATAACAAAGATGTGTGGAGCAAAGGAAGTGGCAATCAATAGATAAAGTGTCTCCAAGCAACAACAGCAAAAACAGACCTAAATCTAAGTGTAGAGCAACACCACAAGCATAATCAAAGCAATAAAGATAAGCAATGAAAGAAAGGAACAAACACACCAAGATGGTCACCCA
>Ga0315914_1000681_pt1 | contig 45575 bp, 28 predicted proteins | sample MpolenodulesMG_FD_203920 | JGI IMG/M metagenome (GOLD analysis project Ga0315914, IMG submission 203920) | Medicago polymorpha root nodule microbial communities from Los Angeles, California, United States - elongated nodules | ecosystem: Host-associated > Plants > Roots > Nodule | place: USA... | reverse complement strand
CAAAATATCTCAGATTGTGTTCCAAAATATGTTAGATTGCGTTCTAAAAATATTTTCGCAAAACTTGGGGACAAAGAAAGCACCTTTAAATAATGATTAAATTAATTAATTAATTTATCATTTCCAAATAATATTTTTCCAGTGCTTATTTCGTTCACACAATTATGTACCCCATTAATTAAAGATACACCCCCACTATATAATCTTAGGTCAAAAATTGGGGTATGACAAATTTTTTTATATTTTAAAATTAAACAAATTTTAAAAAACATTTCTATCTTTCTTTTGCCAAACACATGAAAGTAGGAGTGTTATTTCTAGGAATTATGCTTATGGGAACACCGTTACGAGTAATATAATTTCAAGTTGTGAAGCAAACAAACCTCGTGTATCTGTGTCGATGGTCATCGTCATCTCTGACCTAGTTATATATTTGCAGTAAAATAATTGTGAATGTTACGGTGCATTATGGATCACTTGTTTAGTTTTTTTTTCTTTTCTTTTTTTAACAAATACTTCGAGGTCAATTATATGGTAAACAAATAACGTGGTTTTAATATTTTGCATCATGTATAAGTTAATTTTTGTTATTGTATCAATAAATTTCACAACTATTGATCCAATTGTGGATAAGACATGTGAGCAGGATACAATACCATTTTACTTATGCATCTTTAATAAATACAATTTTAAAGAGTAGTGATATTTTAACAACCATTTTTGTACAACCTTTGAGACAACTTTGTTGTTCTCTCTTCTCATTGGTCAAAAATAATAGAGAGAGAAAGTTGTACAAAAATTGTATCAAAATGGTTGTACAAATATCATTTCTCTATTTTAAAGTATGAAAATCCATTTAAGCGTCCGACATCCCTCAACAGATGTTCTTCCATAAACATTGGTCAAGGATTAAATTTATGACTCAAATACTTAAGAGAATCACTTATTTGTCAGTTGTGTCGTATTATATTGATTGATCACTTATTCAGATGTTTACTCTAAAACAATTATAAATTACAAATATATTCACCAATGTTTAAGAACCAAACCAACTCAAAGTCACAATTCATTTTTGGTGGAGTTGATGCACGTTGGTAATCATAATTTATCAGTTTTTAGTCCTCAAGAGAAGTGAGCTTTGATGATTGAATAATCCAATCATGGGGTAAATAGAGTCAGAGTAATGGTCATTTATGTGAAAATTTCTCTCATTGAATATATTTAAAAAAAAATGGGGAGGGAGTGAGGATAACATGAAAATTTCGTGAATTGTTTGGAGCTCATTTGTTTACAAAAGGAGTATGAAGGTTTGGGGGTGAGAAATTGAAGGAATTTAATATAGATTTGTTAGGCAAATGGTGTAGGAGGATGTTGGTGGATAGAGACGGGTTTTGGTATAGGGTTTTGGTGGCGAGATATGGTGAGGAGGCATGGAGGTTGGAGGCAGGGGCCGGAGTGTTTCATCTTGGTGGAGGGAGATAACGAAGATTAAGGATGGAGTAGGAGAGATTGACGGGGGCTGGTTTGAAGAGAGGGCATCGAAAGTTATAGGGGATGGAACTAACACTTTCTTCTGGTTGGATAGATGGGCGGGAGATGTTCCTTTATGTTGGCGGTTTGCTCGTTTATTTGATCTCACAACAAATGAGTTTAGTATTGTGGCAGATATGTGTGCGCTTGGTTGGGAGGTAGGAGGAGAGGCGTGGAGTTGGAGGAGACGTTTGTGGGTGTGGGAGGAAGAGATGGTAGAGGAATGCAGGATTTTATTTAATAATGTTGCTGTGCACATAGCATCTTACCATGCTCTGATATCTATGGTTCCTCTCATTTTTATGCAACATAGCATCTTGTCTAGCATAAGCAGGTTCCTTTGAAAGTTCCCATTGTTGCATGGTGTTTGTTGAAAGATAGGTTACCAATTGAACTTAACCTCCAAAGGTGAGGGATTGTTCAGGCCGCAGACAACATGTGTGTTTCGGGGTGCGGCAATGCAGAGTCGGCAACCCATTTGTTCCTTCATTGTCATGTTTTTGGATCGCTTTGGTATCATATCAGGTCTTGGATTGGCGTGTCTGGAGTAGATTCTGAAAACATTCGTGAACATTTTCACCAATTTATTCATTATACAAGTCATTCAAAGGCTCGTCGTTCGTTCTTACAATTGTTATGGCTTCTATGCATTCGACTGATGTGGAATGAACGAAACAACAGACTGTTTAATAACACTGAAACATCTATTGAGCAACTCTTAGACAAAGTTAAATTTCATTCGTTGTGGTGGTTAAAAGCCAACAAAATCACTTTTGTGTACGATTCTCAGAATTGGTGGTCGAACTCTTTACTCTGTTTGAGTATCGATTGACCTTGCTCTTGTAAATATACTTTATGACTGTTTGCTTGTCGGGTTGGACCTTCTAGTACACCTTGTAATGAGGAGTTTCCAACGTCATTGTTAATATATCTCATTTTGATTTCTTAAAAAAAAAAATTATGTGAAAATTCAAACTCGTATACTCTAAATTGGTTTTTTGTTATCTAAGTTTATTAATCATTTTATTTAAAATCAAGTAGGTTGAAGTCCTTGTTGGATAAATGACTTATCATTGAGGATGTTTTATTAAGAATATAAACAAAGTACTCCATCCGTCTCACAATAATTGTCTTTTTACAATTACTATTTATTTTTCTCCAAATAATTGTTACTTTAAAATATCAATGCAGCATTTATTATCTCTTTCCTTTATTATACCATTATTTATTGAATTTCATTCAACTTAACTACTCTACTAACTATAATTAATAAGAGTGTTTTAGTAAATAATATTAATGTTTACCATCAAAATCAACACAATTAATCATTTATTTAATATTCGTGTACAAACCTTAAACTACTATTATTTAGAGACGGATAAAGCAACAACCAGACCACCATATGCATTTAAAAAACACATGAAAATAAATTAAGACCATATTTTCTATCAAAAAAAGAAGATATATTGAAATGATAAATAATATTTGTATAACCATTTTGGTACAAATTTTAACAATTTTCTCTCTCATACTCACATTATATTTTTATTCTCTTTCTTCTTTTTTCTCTATCCATTGTTTTTGACCAATGAAATAAAAGAAAGATTGTCCCAATAATTGTCTAAAAAGAGTTGTACATATATCATTACTCCAATAGAGGTATATTAGTAGAGGGCGGCTTAGTGGTCCCCATGGAAACGTGTCGAAATCTGAATAAAGCAAGGGGTACGTGGACGAATGAAAATGTGGTAACTGATCGGATCTGAGTGAGTGCTCCCGTCCACGAACCGTGATTTCTCGTACCCACGCGTCGCTTCCACCTTCATACCTTTATTTCAAATCTTTAATCAACAATTAATTAAAAATAAATAAAAATAAAAGTTCCTTCGCTGGTGAGTGGTAAAGTTCGACGGACGGAAAAAGAAGACTCTAGAAGCATACGAATCAAATATCTCTTTCTCTCATTTTCTCGTAAAAATTCGTTTAATCCACTTCTGATTTCAGGTTCGTTTCTTGTTATTAATTTTTTTTTAAATTTAATCTATGTTATGCAACTCACTGATAGCTCTTAAAGGATTATAGATCTTCAACTTTCCGTTATTTGTTGAATATTTTATTTCATGCTTCAATTTCAGTATAACAGAGTTGAGAATTTTGATTTGTTTTACTGGCTTTTTTACTCAGTATGTATGGGAATGAGATTTATTTATTTATTTTTTGACAATTGACACAGTGATTTTGTTTATAATGTTTGTATAGAAAATTACTCAGTACGTATAAGTAAGACATGATTCTCCTTTAGATCTCCAGTTAAATCCCTGTTCTATTCTATCCAACTCAATTGTAATTGCATTGGCGGTAAAAGTTATGGAAAAATTTCGTTTTATTCTTATTAATTATTAAATTGGACCTTATTACCATTGATGGGATATAATATAAATATAGTTTGGTGGTGATTGACGTTAGTGAGTCGAGTGATAAGAAGGTCAAGGATTCGATCCCCGCCCTCAGCAAACACAAACAATACTAACATTTTCTGTTAAAAAAAAACTGAGCTTTTTCGTTTGTTTGTTGAGCTGTTGAAAGCGAGTCGTATTTTGTGACTTTGAAATTGAGTACCAAAATTATCGATGAGGCATTGGTAGGTGGGACTGTACATGAATTCCGAATTTTCACACATATCATGTCTGTAGCATTTGACACAAAATATGATGGGATTGGAGCAAAGAGTGTGATTTCTTTCTTCACTGTTCAAATAGTTTCCTTCTTAGTTGACCCATGTGTTGTTTTTACTTTTTTTTTTTTTTTTGTATATTCTGTGATCGAGAATCATCTTTGAGGACTCATTTTGCAATAGAAACACGATAGTGTCTCAATTCACAAGAGTGAGGCTGTGTAGTTGCGTACATTTGATCCTAGCATACTCTAAATAGCAGGGCCCTGGTGTATTGGGCTATTCTTTCTTAAAAAAATGAATAGTGCTAGTTTCAGCGAATTCCTTTTTAGCGAAATTAGCCCGAAATCATTCCCATTGGCCATCTGCCCATGTTTTCCGCCCAATTCCTACTTAAAACAGCCGCATGTATTCTACACATAACTCTAAATAATGACAAGTAATCTTCGTGAAATTTCCCGAGTGGTTTTCTCGGGATATATAGCAGCGCCCTAAAAAAATATATATTCCAATTTATTGCCGAACTTGTTCTCTAAAAAAGAATGCAATTTTTAATGTTTCAACTTTGGATGCATTTGGTTAATATTTGGAAGGACGTGTTTTTATGACATGTCTTAGTTTTATGTAGAAGCTATTTTGAGCTTTTGGGATAGATAAGTTGTTACATATGATCAGAGCCTTAATGGCTAGGTTGTCCAAATTTCATCCTTTTTGTCCCCATTCTTCTATTTAGTTTAAATGATTTTCAAAAAAAAGGCAGGCAGGCTATGCTATGCATTGTCCACCTTCCAAGCTCGAAGGGCTTTTATTTCAGGGTGTCTAACTGAGAAATTTTCATGGGATTATTATAAATATATTTCTCAAACATTGTCATTGAAGGATAAATGCTTTTTTCCCATAATTTATTTGAGTCACTTTTCTCTCTCTGTATATTTTGAAATATGTGAAACAATTAGAAAATTTATTTCTTTCTTTAATGGATTTGGTGATATGTTTGTGGGGAGTTATTATGTTATTGATGCAGGTTATTGCAAGTAATTGTTCTAAACAACTGTTTTGGTGTTACAGCTTCAAGATAACATGTCGGATGAATTTGTCGAAAGAGATAGCGGATAGTGCTCTATGCTGGTGACAAACTTAGGATCAGTTTGCAATACAGTCCGATAGTAAGACATTACTTCACAAACTTTATATTGTATCAAAAGAAACGTTAAACTGCCGATTGCGTGAGGAGCCATTGTGCTCAGGGTAAAGAACAGTACTATGAAATCGGAACAAGAAAGAATGGTGGAAAAGGGTTCATGTTCCTGCAAACCTGAAGATTTGTTTTCTCCTTGTAATATTGACTCATGCAAAGAACAGCAAAGGTTAGCATCGGATAATACAAGTATAACTGATCGCTATTTCAAGAGCAGCAAAATAGATTCTTGCAGCAATGCGTTTTGTGCAAAGGATACTATCTTGGGAGACAAGTGTTTGGTGGAGGATGATAACGTATCTCAATATTCAATGAATCACATATCTCAGTCTGACAATGAACTCAGCTTTCTTGATACTGATGGGTGGCTTGATATAGACAACTTTGAAGATGTTGATAGGATGATGTTGTAAGCAATTTTCACGTGACATAAGTTTTTTTCACCTTTTGCTCTGTATGAGTTACTAATCAATGCACAATGATTGCTATAAATACCTGAATATGAACTTTTTAAAATTGCAGAAATTATGACTCAACTTTTGGAATGGAGAGCCTCAATAATGAAGATGAATTCTGCTGGCCCTCATTGTCACATGGAACTGAAGGACCTGATGATGAAGCGCTGAAATCGGACTTCAAGTTTTCATCCGCTGAAGCTAGTTCACTAAAAAATATACCAGACTATAATATGGACCTGAATGACAATATTGAAGGTTTGCCAATTCTTGACTGTGACAAAAAACCATCTCCTTTTGATAAAAATCTGGGGTCTGAAATGGATGTCGATTTTGATGGGGTTGCTACTTCATTATCAACATTTGGCGAGTCAGATGTGAAGTCGAGTATTACAGATGACCTGATGCCTAAACAAAAGGTTGTTTACCCCATATTTTATTTAAAAGATTCATATTTTACCTTGGCTTCTGCTTTTCTGAATTTTAAAATACGTACCTGCAGTTTCTGTGAACTCTTTTACACATAAACATGGTGACTTGTATGCACCCACCAAATGAACCTTGCAGAAACATATTGCATAATAAGTTTGAGATCTATCTCTAAACATGCTAGAGTTGTTGTTGCCATTGAATTTATTATTGAATTCTGTTAATACATGCATTCTATGATGAAGGCACTAGATCAGATCAATGTTGTCAACCAATTGTTACTGTTCTGTGATATGCGATTTAGTACATAGTGCAGGCTATAGCACTGTGGCATAATGGAGTTGGAATAAGTGATTGTCAACACAGGACTTGGCTGTGTTTGACATTTCAATGTTATAACTGATAATGTCAGGATTTATGTATTTTATAGAATTCAATTCAGCTGATATTTGCACATAGTATACATCCATCCATTAAACAGAGGCTTAATTGTTTTTGAAGTTAAAGAGGCTTAACTGGAGGAGGTCCTGGAGAAAGAAAAGAAAGATCAAAGTGACTATGGATAATATTTGCTTGTGTAATATTTTGTGATGTATGTTATGAAGATAAATAAGACAATAATATCAATTTATACTTATATAGGACTTCTAAATTCTAATCCTAATTAATAGAGTTGCAAAGCATAGTGTGTCAATGGGATCAAGTGATTACATTTTTTTTTACAGGAATCAAGTAATTACATGTTCAATTTGATATTAATTATCTTTTACGGTAGAAAATCAGGCTTGACCTCTACTCAAACTCAGCTGTTTTATTTTTGGCTGTTTTGTAGCATTGATCAGGTTTATGTTTTATCTTAGAGTTATATTGTAAAAGTAAACTACTCCGACTGCTCTGTCCATTTAATTCAGGTGTACTTATAAACTGAAATTAACTGTCTCTTGATTTTCATATCATAATCAGTCTCGTTGTATGGCAGATACAAGGGCAGCTGTTAAAGCAATCAGCAGGAAAGAGAAAAAATAGCTGTCTAAAAGATGGTGATTCTGATCATCCTTATGCTCACGTGGAGCAACATGCAAATCTAAAGCAACCCTATGAAGCCTCTTCCAGTGGGGTCACTTCCCAGGATAGCATTCACAATCAAAGACCAAACATGGATTCTGATTCACTAGGATGTGTACAGATACAAACTCCCCCAATGCACCCAGATTACAGTCATACTTCAAAGTATACTTCCCTCCTTCCTGCCTCATCTGGATCAAGGTCTGAACATAATGGATATCCATCCCCTTCATTTAAAGAATCATCATTTGTATCAAATATGGAGAGTTCTCATGGTCATCCTTTAGAGGCTGCTGCCTTGAAAACAAATGATAAGAAAGAAAACCTATATCATTGCAATGATGCAAACCATATGAGTAGGGGTTTCAAAAGTGAAAATATGCAAAATTCTATGCCATTCAAAAGTCCAGGTTCAGCTCAGAAGGTAGGACGTCAGTTTGAAAATGTGAATGAAGGCCATAGTGAAGTTGGAGAAGTTAGCATAGGATTTTCACCAGAAATAGAATCATCAAATGTGCATGAAAGTTCATCTAGGAGCTCTGCACTGGACGAAACATCACCCGAAGCAGCTAGCTTTCACCAGCTGCAACAGGTTCTGGATCAGGTATTGGAATATTTTGCGATGTTAAAGTTTGATTATGTGGTCTTTATAACTGTTTCTTGAACTTTGAAGTCAAAGTTAACACACCATGCATTTGACTGATTTCAGTTTCTTCATGATGATTGAATTCTGTTTTTCGTGTTTGTGTTAGCATTATTCTTTCATTCTGCTTGCCATATAAATGTTGAAAATATGGTGCTCCCAAAACACATAATGGTAGTCATCTAACTGATCTACATCTTACCAGTTTCTGGTTTAAGGAGGTTTTATTGTGGGTGGTTCAGAGTAAGACTCTTCTTTAGGGGGGGAAAGTTATTCCATGTGGGATTGACTCCTCTAAAGTGAGGATTATTATTTTAAAGATTAGAAAATCAACAACTGTAATTGTGATAAAATACATGAACATGTATAGTGAAGTTGTTAAATTCTATTAGTGATTTTCAAATAAACGGTATACCGATACTTTTTATTCGAAATCTTTCGCCACGTTAAATAGTGGTGCTATAGTGCTATAGTGGCTCAGAAGCCAGGAGAGAATCAATTCTCTAACTCTCAATTGAGAACACTCAATTTTATAAACTTCCAGGATGACATTACCTGAAGGAATTGGCCTTAATCCTAGAGACCAATTTACAGTTGAAATAATAGTAGTAATTAATAGAATTTAATTAGTATGCACTGACAGTGTGTAATTATTTTACACATGCATGCAATGATGTGTTGCCACATCAATTAATGAATATGAAAGCATATGAGTAGTCAATATTAGGGTGGTGCAATGGAGAAACTAGCATTATAGGGTGGTCCAATGGAGAAACTAGCATTGGTGGTGGGAATGGAGAGGCTATGCAATCTTGATATGTATTATCAAGTTATGCTAACTTATTCTGTATCATATAGTGTAGCAGAATTTGAACAAATCGCTATTATTTTGCGGTATGCTACTTATTAATATTATTACTAAGTGTTGTCAAATAGTGGCTACTGGCACTATAGCGTATCTGAATTTGAACAGACCTGTGATTGACAACACTATTTCACTCATTTGATATCATATGCTTTTGTAAACATAGAGTTCCCTTGATTGCAGTTGGACGTTAAAATCAAGCTATGCATAAGGGACAGCCTCTACCGCTTGGCTAAAAGTGCCGACCAAAGACATGTTGATGTCAGTGCAAGTGGTTTAATGGGTGATGATGGCGAAGCATGCAAAGGAGTAACGACACAGGATGCAAACAGGTATGGCTAACTTATTCATTTTTGATATTTCTGGCTACTAGTCAACAACCATCGACACCCTGAAATGCTAATGCAACATACTTTTGAGTGAAAAGTGAATTATTGATTACTTCGAAAATGAAAATATTTTAAGGTCCAAAGAAAATATCATGATCGAACTCTGAATGTCAGGTAAAAATAAAACTTGTATGATCAGTCATGCTGCTCTCCTCCCTTCCCACCTTTTTACTACTCATTGGAAATGGAATCAAAATTTGCTGAGGAAATAAAACATACTGTATTTACATTGCAAGAGTTCTAATATGTTTAAGAACTCAACAAATTCTTTAAACAAGTTATTCTGAAACACTATATTGCTTCATTTACAAGTGGTTATTTATTGTTTTTGTTTGGTGGAGGTTCATTTATTTTTGGGTATATGGTGCAAGTTCATTTCTATTTAAAAAATTGTCATGCTTTGTAAAGTATAACTAAGTCAACCTAAAGATGTTCATTTAATGTGCACTTCGTTTCGACTTAAGAAGAAAATTGCTAAGTGTCTAATTTTTAATTTTTCATATAAAAAAATATCAATTTTTCATTTTTGTTAGTATAATAATAACACATTTGTATACAGGTGTACGGGATTCATGAATTTGGAAACTAATACAAATCCCATTGATCGGTCTATAGCACACTTGTTGTTTCATAGGCCCTCAGATCCATCAGTGTTGCCCCCAAGTGATACTTTACCTTTAAAATCCAGTTTCATGGTATGCAGTCCTGAATTACTATAAAGTTGCTTGAATGCTCAATGAAGTAGATAGTCCCTTTTTGTTGCTAGTCTCACTTTCTGTTTTAACTAACAGATACCTGGACCAGTGACCAATCCACCAATATTTGCTGAGAAACAGGTTTGTCAGGAAGAATCTTCTGCCGGAGTAGAAAATCAGTCTTAAAAGGGAATCGCCTAGTGATAACTGGAAGTCTGGTGTACAGTGTCTTTTCAATGAAGTCATCCTCTATTGTATATATAGTTATTTGGCTTACTCAGATCGATTAATCATTCAGTTTTTGCTTTGATGCTATTACACTGATGTATATTGGGCAAATAGTCTTACATATGGTAGCATATATTATGTAGAGCAATGCTACATACACAGCTCTCTTCACCTAAAAGATATACTTTCAACTTTGATGGTGCAAGCTCATCGATTTGTGTCTTTGACAAGCCAATCAATGGTTTGAGTAATTGTCACATTTTTTATAGGGCTGGGAAAAGGAATTGAGATTAGAACTCCAAATTACCAAAATAGTTTTCTTATTGTGTGTACTGTCGATCACCACTCAGTTACCCGCCAAAATGATAAAACAGTTTTCTGCACTTAAAGATTTGATTGGCTTGTTTTATGCTGATCTGCCTTGGTGTTTGGTTTGGTTATTTACTGTTTAACGTTATTTCTTAGAACTAAAAACAATAGTTGCAAAATATAGTTAAAGTGTAAATTGATTTTTTATTTTTCGGTGTTTAAAAATTATTTGAGTATTACTCAAGAATGTAACGCGGGTATTGCATTAACTGTTTAAATATTTCTATAACTAAACAATCTTCGCAAGCTATTTTTTACTTTTTGCTGTCTTCAAGGCTCGAGCACTTAATTACAAGGGGAAAATGCTAACAAGTGTTATAGGAAACTTGTTAAGAAGTTTAAAATGGAAATTTTATTTTGGAATTTTTTTTTATATAGAATTTATCAATTACTTTTGAATCTTTAGCATGTGCAAGGATACTTGTTAGGATATCGTCAATTATATTTCTCGAGAATCGATTTTTTCTTAACATAAAATCTTGCATCTGGTTATGGAGGTAAATATGATTATAATATTTCAGAAAAATCATAAGGGAATTACTTCTAAGTGCTCTCGTCCTTCGACACATTAAAATAGTGTTGCGAGAAAAGTGACCATGTTTTCGATTTAGTAAGAAATTTTTCATTTAAGGCTTTTGTTCGGTTGTTTGGAGGGAAATGAAGAGAATTACCTTGGAGAGAATACAAGGAAGCAAAGAATATGAGGATATTCACTATTTTTAGAGTATTTTTTTAGGTTTTTTTGAGAATTTGGAGGGGATGGGAGGCCTTTGGAGGGTGAAAACTGTAGTGAAAAATGGAAAAATCTTTTATGTTTTTTAAAGTATTTTTTTTAGAGAATAAAAAATTAATACTTATGATTATTATACTTTTAATTTTTAATATATTTTAATAACATAGACTAAATTTGAGGATTTCAAAACCCTCCTCCAATATAATTTTTGAGTTCTTCAAATGAGAAAGATTTTGTATTATGAAAAAAATGAACCCCCAAAGCCCTCATTTCGCAATAAACTTTTTGTTTTAAGAAAATTTCTCAATAATTTTTTTTTATTCATTCCTTCTTTTTCTTCAAACTCCTCTCTTTTTCTCCTTCAAACTCGCAAACAAAGTCTTATGGATCCACATCGGAGGGGTTAAGGCCAATGGAGAAAAGGAAAAACAAAGTGATTGATTACTTTTTAGTCACCATTTTATTTTTTGTTAATAGTTCTTTCGTTTTCAAATCCCTCTCTTTCTTTTTTTCTTCAAACTTCACCAAACAAAATCTGAATACGTCCCTCCTATTGGTATCTCTTGCCTTTTCTTACCTGACAGATGTTTTACTGTTCTTTAAGTTGTTTAGTCACTCGCCTTCTTGCCTGATCTTGAACCTTTGTATATTTTATGCATAGTGCACATGATTGTCATGATCAATTGCTTAGTCTGTTAAGTGTGTTTTCTTAGTATATGCTATCTTTCAATAATTTGTTAGGTGTCCTTTCCTTCGATATGTCTCTTATAGTAGACATGCTCATCTATACTATATATAAAGAAAACACCATCTTTTAGTTCGTTTGGTTTTTTTTTCTTCTTCCAAAAATATACTCAATTTTCAATACAAATAATACATGTAACAAATAAATAAGAATAAATTTATGGGTCATGTTAACTTGTGCCCTAAGGGCACAAGTTAAGGAACTATAAAAAGAAATAAGAAATAAATCTTGCATTGAAAATTCAAATTACTAAACTTTTACAACATTAAATGCACAAGTTCCAGTTTTTTTCTTTATCGTTTAAAAAGTATACTTACTTTTTTATTATTTCAATTATACCCTTAAACAACAATTTTTTCTATAATAAAGATTGTTGTTGGTGTCATTAAAAAAAATAAGAATTTTGATCATATTTTTTTTGTTATATTGTTGGTTTCATTGAACTAAATAATCATAGTTAGTTTGGTTTGTTTGTTTTTTTTAAGGAAGTTAGTTTGGTTTGTTATAATTTAAAAACAAAAAACATTTGTATTTTCACTTTTAATTAAAATTAAAATTTCATAATAAAACACTGTTTATAATTTTTAATTTTTAAACGTTAAAAGAGCGAAAAAACGAGCACGTGAGTGCCTGTCTTTTCGCTAGTTTTATAATAAATTTTCCTCCACGTAGTTCTCTTTGAAAATAATATATGTTTTTTTTTTCTTTCTGTTAAACTATCATTTACTCTAACAGTGTTTGTCTGTTCTTGTATTTTCCTTGTTTGCATAAAAACGTGAGCACTGAGCACAATATCATGTACGGAGACATTTTGTCGAAGCCCATTTCTTGTATTTTCCTTCTTCGATATCCTGACACCATTTCAGCTACATTCTATTTTCATATCTCGTTCAATGTTAAATATTCTGTTTCTTTTGTCGTTTTAGACTTATATATGCATACTAAGATTTTAAATGTTAAATATTCTGTTTCTGTTGTCGTTTTAGACTTAAATATGCATACTAAGAACTTGTCAAAAAAAAATATGCATACTAAGAAAACTAAATTTTTACATAAAAGTGACAAGTAAAAAAGAACGGAAGAAGAATAAACAAGCTATGTGTATCTCTTGGAAATAAGTGGGTTTTCTCCGTACATTCTAATTGCTTTTTGGATACTACAACTTGAACTTGTTTCCATTCAATAACAGAGACATAAATATGTTTTGTAATGTTGTGTTTAGGTTTAACTTTCAACCCAAGGAGGTGAGAGGCTAACGGTTTCTTAAAAGATTCTTGGCATGGTTGGCAGTGTATGTGTGAACGGCTAACATAAATTATTATGTAGATGACAACTTTTGTGCTAATCGTAGCACAAAAGCCTCGTGTAATGCTCGAGATAGGACTTGTCAAAACTGTTGGAAATTTTTATTTATAAAAAACATAGACTTTATCAAAGTAACCTAAAACCCTAAACAAGCTGTATCTGCAGCTGCAATCTGACAAGTTTAAATCCAAAATTCACTACTCAAAATGACTTAACAACACAGACTGATCAGAGGGAATACCGTTGCATCAATTGCATGAATGTAAATGAAATGTTAAAAGTAACAAACTGACCAGTACAGCATTTGGTAATCTTGATCGGAATTCAGATTCGAGAGGGCAACAACAAAGTCTAACTTCAAATCACTACTATAATATTTGTAGTCATAAAGTCAGCTTTTACTTCTTTTGACATCATTAACAACAAACTTTTCTAAATTAACAACACTGTCGCAATCTTGCTGGGACATTCTACACAGCATAAAACCTACATAGGAAACACAGATAATGCTAATCAAAGTGTTGCCTTAGCTGCATCTCTGTTTCACTTTTCCAACTTGCATGAGATGATTGGCCCCTCATCCTTTTAGATTTTTCCTTGTCTTTGATTGTTGATCCTTTCTTCTTGGCCTCTGCACTTGGATCCGGCAGAGGGCGATCACCACATACAGGGCAGACCATTCCACGTGCACTGGAGTAGGTCTTGGGAATTCCACACTGCACGCACATTCTATAGAGAAAGCGAAGTGCTTAGATCAGACTACAAGTACAAAAAAACATAAAATCTACCCATACACATGATACAGTATGTGATGCCTCTACATGACAGTTTTGCTTTAAAGGAAAAACATATAAACTAGTATCATAAGTTAGTAAAATATTCCTCATAATACTGCGAGCAAGTTAGCTCAGAGAATAAGGGAAAGTTCATAGTTGCTGATTTTAAAAGCTAATACATTAACACCTCTTGGAAGATACACCTACTGCAAACTTGCATGGGAGTTTTATGCACAGACTACATGCAGTATACTTGGTATTTAGATAATGAAATAAAAATAATATTTTCAGGTCCCAACTACTACCTCAGAAAGGAATAATATATACCTCAAAAGCTCTGCAGCATCTTCAGCATTGGGATTGGTTGCAGTTGGCACCCGCTTGCCTGTTTCAGATGTGCTCACGGTAGCTGGTGTTGGTGGTTGGCCACCATTGATGTCACTTCTTACTCGCTCATGAATCCCAACTAGTTGAGCTTTTGCCTCTACAACCGCACCTGCCAGATATGCAACCACATTGACAAATATTAATGAAATGGGCACTTAAACTTGCCATTGCTGCATCGGATTTAACCCAATAAGAAATTAAGAGAAGATTCTTCATAAAAAATATTCTAACTGCCCATTAGTTATTTTCCTTGATAAAAGTACATTTAAGAAATCAGCTTAAGCATTATAAGCCAGATGCATTCGGTTCAGGAAAGGAGGACTATTTAAACTTGATGAACAGCTATGCAATTTATTTATTATGTAAGCACTTTGGCTTTTCAGTCTTTCTTTTTTGGTTGACAAAGAGCAGTTTATTAACTCATTAAAGAAAGTAACATTTGTAAAATATATCGTACATCATAGATTAAGTACAGGAAGTAACATTAAGGATTTTATGAACTTTAATCCCAATGATGTTAATGGCCAAAACTTGAGGAGGTGATCACCAATCAAATAGCAACGCATATACAAAATCTATATCTATATTTTATACAACAGAAACTGATGTTGAATGACTTATGGAATGATCAGTTACTGTACCAATCAGCAAAAGTTAAATCCGTATTGGAGGAAACTTAATATTAAATATAAAATCATTTAGATGTCTTCACTTGATAGATTAAGTTTTATGATTCATGATATACATCATAACACAGCTTTATTTCAGGAGCACAGCAGGAAACTGCATCCACCATTCATACAAATAGGGATGCCAATTTGCATCTGTAGATGGGGAAGAAAGTCCCCGTGATGTCAATATGTGTAAAAATTCTTTTATATGTGATGTTTACTATAATGTCTTAATATTAACTCTGTTTTCTATCTAAATTTTAATTTTTTTTACTAGTTATTTGATTAAAAATAATAGAAATTTAGTTATTTTTTCATGCTGATGGGGTCCCCAAAGGCCACAGGGACTGCGGATCTGCAAGGATGGGGATGGAGAAGAAAATCTCCCCATGGTGAGGAATGGGAATGGGGCACAATTTGGGCGGTGGGGACGGCCACCACATTGACACCGCTACATACGTGACAATGTTATCCCATAGTTATAGCATGGGAACCTCATTATTAGCGCACACAAAAATTCTAGCAAATTATTAGCGAGAAAAAAATATTAGAGCACTTGCACAATATGAAAAGTCAATAAACTATAAATAAGTCACTAATAATAGAGCAAATCAAATTATTTAGAAACATCATAGCAACCATTAAGTTTTAAAATCTTCAATCATGGATCATCAATAGAAAGATAATGAGAGGAGCCAAAGACCATTTGCATGATCACTACAGTGTGCTTCAGATGTACATTGAAGAATTATTCTGAGTTTGTCAACATCTTTCATCAAAGAGCAATATATCTTAGGCAATTCATTTATTTCACATCCACAATCTTTGATTAAATTCCAAGCTTCTTCCTCTAAAATTGGAGGCAACTCATAGTTATGGCATTCTTCATTACGTCATTTCCTTCTTTTAGTGCCTCTGCAACCACATGCATTGTCTCTTTAAGTTCAATCATTTCAGCGTTGGTCTCTTTATTCTTGAACACTTCAGATTTTTCCTTTTTGCCTCTTTAAGTTCAATTATTCCAATGTCGGTCTCCTTGTCTCTTTGCATTTAGGTGACATATTGCCTTTGTTTTCTTGTCTCTTTTAAAGTCTCATAACCATCTCCATCAGGTAGCTCGTTGGGACAGAGACAAGAAAACGAAGGTAATCTGTCACCGAAGAAGCCTTCATTGAACCTCTTCAAGATATTGACAACAATGCTGCTTAGAATGAGGTGAATTTGGAGAAATTTGATGCTTATGTTAAAGGTAATGACATAAACTATGATTTTTCTGCACCCAAAATGCAATCACTAGATCCTTCACCCATAGAAGGTTGTGGGTAAAAGGAAGAAATCCAAAGTGGTTAAGAACAAAGAGACCAACAATCGAGCTTAAAGAGACAATGCACGTGGTTGCAGAGGTACTCAGAGAAGGAAATAACATAATGAGAGAACGTCATAACTCATAACTTTGAGTTGGCTCCAATTTTAGGGGAAGAAACTTGGAATTTAATCAAGGATTGTGCATGTGAAGTAAACAAATTGCTTAAGATCTATTGCTCTTTGATGAATGAGGTGGACAGACTTGGAATAATACTTCAACGTCCAACTAAAACACGCAAAGCAGTGATTATGCAAGTAATATTTCTATTGATGATGTGTTTGATTGAAGATTTAAAACTTAGTGGATATGGTATTTGTTTACCGTTTAATTACTCATCATCTGGAATTTATCAGTTTTCCTATTGCACTAAAAAGTTTAGAAAGTGCTCTAATATTGGATATTTTGTGTTAGTTCATACGGAGTTTTGTGTTTATTGACTTTTCATGTTTAATTGTTTATGGAGCATTCATGTTTGATATATTATTTGGTTAATATGTTTGATTATACATTATATGTAGTTTACTTATAAAGAGAGTGGTTTTAAAATCATAACACACTATTGTAAGGATAACAAAATAAATTAGTTTCAAAATCCATCTCATTTGTTCAGTCAATCAAAAAGGCCATAATATACTCATAAACACAAGAACATAGCAGAGATTAAGTAAATAGAATACCAGTGGGCAAATCCCTCTTCTCCTTGCGATGCCGCCTTGAACCTCGTTGATGGTCATTTTGTGGTGGATTGAATTCTCCAGCGCTATGGTTGAGGAATTGAGGTGGTCCTGGAATCTCAATTAAGAAAAACAGAACAAAGAGGTTCAATAACTAGGAGGAGGAGCAAGATTTAAAAAACTTGAATTTATTTATTAGGGTTTATGAAATTAGAAGGAAATTACTTCGGAGAAAGCGTCGAAGGCAGAAGGAAGACCGGAAGCGGAAGGAGGTGGGGGATGGTGGTCGAATATGGATCTATCCCCCAAAGATGGATGTGATGCGGCGGAGGGTTCGGTGGAGTTGTAGTCAGCGTCGTCTTGGTCGTCGGAGTCGGAATCGTGGATGTGAGGTTGATCCTCTTCTTCTTCTTCTTCACCGGAAGAATAGCCTTGAATAAGGGACAAGCTCATTGTGATGATTGAATTGAACCCTAACTACAGTATAGAACCACTTCGCAGTTCTCACCTCATAAAACAAAGAGAAACAAATTTATTTGTGCCAACTTTTATGTATTAGACTTTCATTTTCATAATATTATTTTAAATTATTAACTAAGAAATCAGAAAATAGTTTTTTTTTTTAATAAAAGAAATAAGAAAATAGTTAAATCCAATTACATTAGGAAAGGATAATATAGGAGTTTATTCTAATTTTATTTATCAAAAGTACTTTATCATAATTTATGTCAAAATTGATATTTTCTATGCATAAATATATATACTCCTTTCTAAATATAAGCAAATTTTACTTTTTACATTCATTCAATTAATGATGTATGTGGTTTATAATATGGACAACATACATCATTAATTGAATGAATCTAAAAGGTAAAATTTGCTTAAATTTAAAAACGGAGGGAGTATATATATAAAATAGTATCACAATCATATATAGAAAAGTTAATTACGGTTTTGCTAGAAGCCACCAATGAAGGTGTCTTTTAACAACTCACACCTCAAAGTGTGATTTCCATTTTTTAGTTATAACTTTTGCTAAAAGATACCTTCATAAAAATTAGTTGGTGTCTTTTAACAAATGTTCATAGAATAACTTGCTAAAATACACATTTCTTCTAGCAAAACCCAGTTAATTAATCTTTACGACAGACAATACTCAATTTTCTTCTCCTCATTTTTCTTCTTCATCCGTTCAATAGGTCATCGCAAAACTCACAAACCTATAAGCAAATCTCAACTCAGGTGTATGACACTCAACTCAAGAAATAATATCTACTATAATAGTAATGTAAACAGAAAGGAAGGTGCAATATCTCTCCATCAATGTCATTTAAACGAAGGTGGTGTGAAGGGATACTCTAATGAACTGACTCATAAAGGTTTGATAGGAGGTGTTTGGCATAAACAACTTTTTGGGACTAACAATATGTCTAAGATAGTAGCACTTTCATTGCTAGCATGAGTTTTGAGCCTTTCAAATCGTACAAAATGGCTGCTAACAATGCAAATGCAATGACAGTATTCGTGAACCAGTAAAAAAATGTCCCTAATAATCATTGTAACTATTTCTTCTAAAGGCATGTTCATAGCTTAATGTTTTGGGAGTATAACTGCAACTAATATGTTGGGTTCATAATAATATTTTGTGTGCTCAAGGTGCTTTATGCCAGATTCAAATTATGTGATTATTTGTTTACTTTGTGTGGAGATCATATCAGAAAGACTTTACTTTTTATCTCCTACGTGATCATTTGATTACTTCCACGACCATAATTAGTTGTAGGTTTTAATAGTTTGTGTGCTATTGGTTTAAGCTTTTACCATTACTTGAGATTCATTACTACATTATTAGATGTAAATTGCATATAATGTGGTTTATAAAGAAGTGTTTCAGAATGTTCGTTAATTAATGTTATTAGTTAGTACTCATGTGGTGTTGTAATGAAGTTTAAATTACATTCTATTTAACATGCTTTTAATTTATTGTGCTCATATATTGTACTCATCATTGACCCGTGCGATAGCACGGGTTAGCGATCTAGTTAATATTTACGACATACAATACTCAATTTTCTTCTCCTCATTTTTCTTCTTCACCCGTTCAATAGGTCATAGCAAAATTTACAAACCTATAAGAAAAACTCAACTCAAGTGTATGATACTTAACATAAGGCAATTCAAGAGAAAAAATAGGTCTTTTCGAAATCAATTTTCAGCATACTTCGTGAAAAAATATATTTTCCACCACGATTTTTGACAAATTCATGGTTTAATATAATATTATCAAAGATCATTCTTCTTTTAACAAAAGCTTATTGATTCGCACACACATGCTACTTAAAATACATTGCATCCTATTTATTAGAACTTTATAGATAACATTACAAATCATTGAGAAACAAACCATGTGTCTAAAGTTCTGAAAAGACTTCACCAACAAGAATCAAAGTTATATAAGCTTTGTTGATAAGTTTAGACATGAAACCAGATCACCAACAAGAACGATTACAATATCCCCTATAATTTTTTAAGTACTTTTGAAAAAGTGAAATCATATTTATCAATACCCGGAGCTTTGGCAAATCCATGTCAAAAAAGCATTTATGACTTATTAGATATGATCTTTGAACAAACTAATTCTTGTTTAAGTTGATCTAGAATAAGCGACTTTCACACTTATAATTAGTCCTTTCTTTCGTGATTTCGTTGTTTAAGTGCGACGTTTATTTAGTTTGAATCGAAAGATTAGTTCCACTATTACATATTCAACTAAATCGACGACTTTGGTATCTTAAACGTCACGAATCCAAAGCCATGTACATTTTGGACACTTTAATTTAGTCATGTTTATAACTTTTGGGGTAGCACTTGGGTGACATAGAGTTGGATGACATTGGCCAATCACAATGTCACAATACTTGTGTTTCTCTCTCTTTCACAAGCATTGTGACACTCTGACTGATCAATGTCAATAATGTCACCCAAGTACTATCCTAAACTTTGTCGTATTTATAGATATTTTACTATTATATACTATTAATCTGAATGTTGTGAGTTTATTCGTAGATTCATTGATTTTAACGATTTTGAATATATATTCGTTGGATGTCTACCATTTGAATGATTTTTATTTTTTTTTACAAAACAAACAGAAAAGATTTCTTAAAAAAAATAGAAAATATGTACTACCTGGTGGTGCAAAAGAAAGTTAACTCCATCACCATCAATTTTTTTTTTTGAGGGGAATCCATCACCATCAGTTAATAAGCTATTTATGGTTGTGGAACACAATCATTGAATATCCACTTCAAGATATTTAGGCGTAATCCCATTCAATTCAATTTGAGATTCTATTTACCTAAATTAAAATGACTAATTTTACCAATCAAACAAAGTAACTTATAGTAATTTTTTGTCATGAAAAAAGAAAAAAGAAGGTGTTAGACTTAGACGGCATGTTTGACTGAATTGACCTTTGAATAAAAGGGTCATTAATTTTCATTTGATTTGATTCCTTCCATTCAGTCTTTCTTCATTCTTCAACCAATCCAATTCCATTTTCTCAACAAACTACTCTATTCTCCGGCCACCGTCACCGACGGAGCGCCGTTATCGTATTCCTCATAATTCGGTGCTTGTGAAGCTTTTCGCAACCAACCATGGATAAAGTCTTCAACAAGCTCCGCAATTTGGATGCATACCCAAAAGTCAATGAAGATTTTTATAACCGCACTCTCGCCGGAGGTGTCGTTACCGTCGTCTCCGCCGCTGTCATGCTTTTCCTCTTTATTTCCGAGCTACGTATGATACGATCCTTTTTTCATCCCTTTCATTTTTTGTTTTATTTTTGTAAATTTTGGAACTTTGAACGATTTTTTGTTACATGGTTGGTAAAGTTTGGAAATTTAGAAGGGGTTACTTGAATTCCGTAGGTTTTGATTTCTGGGTTGTTGAGATAATGGTTTCAATTTGTGTATATTTAGGATGGGATCATTATTGCTGTGGCTGTGGTTATCATTTAAGATCACTTTCGTGGGTTTTGGTTTCAATTTGCAATTTTGTTGTGTATTTAGCTGAATTTGAAGTGTTTTGGTTTTTCAATGAAGCTTATTTAATACAATAAATAAATAAAAAAGGCTTGAATTGAAGCTTATTTCTTCCTCTCTATTTCAATCATGTTAGAAAATTGACGCCCTTTGCTGTTACCATATGTTTATAAGAAATTAATGATTCAATGTGCCAACTGCAAGGCAATGAGAGTTTTGATTCAATGTTTTATGTTGTAATTCCTGGATAGTTAAGGGATTTCATCTAGGATAGGTTTGTTTGTTGTGTCTTCATTTGTGTGCATTGATTCACCTTGCAGATGTTATTTAACTTGCGATTAATGTTATGCATGTTTGGATTGGCGGTGAGATGTCGGCAAGTCCCCGCAGTTTTGGCAAATGCTACACTTTATAGATTCAACAATATCAAAGTGTCACCGTGATATTGAGAGACTCAACCGTCAATCCAAGCATGATCACAGGTTAAATAATATTGGCGCAAGGGGTATATCAAACTCGATCAGTGCTGCTGTAATTTAGTGCTACTGTTACCCTTTTATCCACTCAAGCGTATTTTTCTGCAATTTTCACATCCATAGGACGGGATCATTATTGCTATGGCTTTGGTTATTTATTTACTATCTGTTTTAAGTACAAGGTGTAGACCAGATCCCGTGAGAGTGATCTTAAAGACACAGTTAACCATGGCTTTTTTTTTCTTTGTTTCTGAATCATTGCTGCCTATATACATAAATGTTATCTTTCTCAGCAAACTTCAATAACTTTATCGGTTACCTTTTGATTGCAGGATTGTATCTCTACACTGTTACAGAGAGTAAGCTTTTGGTGGATACTTCGAGGGGAGAAACCTTAAACATCAATGTAATCATCATTGTTATATTTTTACTACAACGTTAATAGTTTTGCTAAGCTCGTTATATTCCAAGTCTAATCCATGGTCTGGGTCATGATTCATGGGTTGTACAATATTATTTTCTCATAAATTTATTAGTTTGGTGATTTATTGTTGAGCCAAACTGTGTCCATTATCTCAAAGTTTTTTCCTTCCAAACAATTTTTTTAAGGTTTTGATAGTCCATCTAACTTCATATATCCTATATGTTTGCACCTTTCCCCCTTTGAAATGCAGTTTGATGTCACTTTTCCTGCTGTTCGATGTTCAATACTCAGTTTAGACACAATGGATATTAGTGGCGAACGGCATCATGATATAGTATGTATTGCTCAGATTTCATTGTATCAATTAAAATTTCAGTTCCGATGCATGTACATACTTTTAGGTTCATTGCTGATTGCTTTGTATCAATTAACTCTGTTTCTATTTTCAGCTACATAATATAATGAAACAAAGAATTGATGCTAACGGTAAAGTGATAGAAGCCAGAAAGGAAGGAATTGGCGCACCAAAGGTTAGTTTAAATACTCAGGCAACCTTTTACAACGCACCAGTTGCTTGCTTTGGATCTGGTGGAGTAATTGAAATCTATTTTTCCTATTTTTTACCATGTTTGTACTACTCTTTTTTGCCATAATTAGGTTTTTGTTATACCGGGCCTAACCTATCCTTACAAAATTGGCTTGTAAGGTAGGGCTGCCACTCTTTATAAACTCTAGTCAGGCCTTATCTTTAACCTATACGGGACTTGGTTTTTCCAATAGCCATCCAAAAGACCAAGGTCTACATTCATTTATACAAAATTTACTTTTTTTTATTTCCTGTATATTTTCCCTATTGCAGATTGAAAGGCCCTTACAGAAACATGGTGGCAGGCTTGAACATGATGAAAAATATTGTGGTTCATGTTTTGGTGCAGAAGAGGTACATTTGATGGTGTTTATTATCCTTAAATTTGGTCTAGTTTTCTTAGATTTTTGTAACCACAGTAAGTGTTGAGTATTGCTAAGAATTGCAAGGAGCGACAAAATTTGGTGAGCTTTGGCTATAAGAAATTCTTAGTCAAAGGCAAAAAGTTCCCTTGAGATGCTAGGCTTTTTTATTTACTTGTGGCAAGCGATGCTGAAAAGCCCATGCCTCATTGAAGAAAGATGTTAAAAACAATAAAAAAAATTAACTGTTATTATTAAAAAGAAAATGTGTGTTAATTGACTCTGGAGTTTGGACATGAAACATAAAATCTCTCAAAATTCTTTCACCTATGGAATTCTTTCATGAGTTTTTTTTATCTTCATATATTTTTTGTTCGTTTTCTTATTGAGAAATAAGTGTGATTATTTGGATTTTTGAGTACCATTATTACCACTCCCGAATAATATAACTTTCAGGTGATTTTATCTGTTTGAATGGAGTTATTCAACTAATTTGGATATATAGTACTTTTTTTTACTATTATCCACCTTCCTTCTGCGTGGCAGTTTTTAGGCCACGGCCTAGTTTCTTTGCACACTACTGTCTACTTTCATCTGTGGTTATAGTTTTGAAGCCCTGGTTTTCTTTTGCAAAAGATGTTGACATGAACAGGAGTGCAATTTATGACTTTCTTAGCTAATTATTTGACATTAAGTATGCTTTGTAGATCCTTAATTTTCCTGCCGTTGATATATTCATTTTCAGTTGTATGTCTTATTTTCTTTTTGAAGAGCAAATAGATTATATAAAGAATTGAATACAAGAGGTAATACAACCCAATACAGCCAAAGAAACTATTCCCGTGTTTGGTTTGTTGAAAAATAGAAGGATATAATATTTCTTTAATTCTCTTAAACACTGAAATTATCTTCATTGCTACAATGGTAATAACATGATAAATTATAACAAGACTGATCTTGTTAAATGTGCATATATTGTAGACAAAATTAGGCTGATGCAAATGTCCATGGAGTTACATGGTTGGAATGCTGATGCTAGAAAGTTTAGTTTGACTAACATAGTTGTATTTGTCTTGTGTGATTTGAGAATCTATGGTTACTGAATTTTATGAGTAGCTATTATTTATGCTGAAGTTCAATTTGATTTTTATCGTTTTGACTGTGCAATCTGCATCGTAAATTGTATTATTTTCTGTTTATTTTGTACACTTTGAATTCCGTGAAACTTATACTCTCCCATTGTTTTATAATTTCTTTTGTCAATGCTCACTCTCTCTCATGCAGTCAGATGACCACTGTTGTAATAATTGTGAAGAAGTTCGTGAGGCATATAGGAAGAAGGGATGGGCACTGACAAATATGGATTTGATCGATCAGGTTGGCTTGACACTCTCATTCTATTACATAATCAATACTTGTTATTGTTTGTGATTTCAAATGCCGCATTTATGGGACCGTAGACATTTTATTTATGCTGTGGCTGAAGCTTGTTTATGAGGAGGGTAACAGAAGCAAAGAGAAGGCTCCATACTAGCTTTGCTTCATTGATTTTTTTCTGTTTTCTGTTTTGTTCAATTGTTAAGTCTCTTTTACATCTTAATTATTGAATTCATTCGTTTAACCAAATAGTTTTTAACTCCTATCAGTATAAATGACTCATTTATTTATCAATATGTATGCAGTTTGTAAATTGTCAAAATCATCATCCAGTTTTAGAGCTTGGCAACCTAACATTCTTAGCTTACTAACAATTTGGTTTTGCTTTTAGTGTCAAAGAGAGGGTTTTGTGCAAAAGGTAAAGGATGAAGAAGGTGAAGGATGCAATATTCATGGATCTCTTGAAGTGAATAAAGTGGCAGGAAATTTTCATTTTGCGACTGGCCAAAGCTTTCTTCAGTCAGCTATCTTTCTGGCTGATCTGCTTGCTTTGCAGGATAATCATTATAATGTAAGAGGGAACAGGATTTCTAACATCTCTTGCTTTATTTATGTATAATGTGAAAACTTTAAAAAATTTATTATGTTTTCCCCTTTGCTTGTAATCACATAATTAATTTTCAACGCATGTGTATGATGCAGATAAGCCATCAGATCAACAAATTAAGTTTTGGTCACCATTACCCTGGATTGGTTAATCCTCTTGATGGGTAATTTTCTTTCTTCTCCCGAAGTTTTATGGTTACGAGATTTATAAATTTGGATCTCACGGCACTAATGTATTCCTAATGTACTTCCCCTTTATCAGTAAATCTTGATTAAAAAAATTCCCTTATATTTAAGAAAAATCACTATAACTATTAACATATTTGATAACTAAGCCATTACTTGGTGGATAGTGTGTGGTCAAATGCCATTCTTTAACCTTATTTAGACTTATCTGTTGTGAAATGATTCAAATGAATAGTTAGGTGTAGCTGAACCTTCATTCAAATGGTTGGCTCCAAACCTAACCTTTAACTCAGCTACAACACTTGAATTGTTCTTCCCTACCCATTCTCTCTTATATTCTTGAACATAAAGCTAATTGACTCATCTACCATGCTGAATGTGAATGCTAGGCGACAAATATTGCATTCTGGTTTAGAAGACTTCTTACAGCATATTGCAAAATTTATTTAGAAAGGGAAGACATACAGTGTTCTGCTTTCTGAGATTTTTTATGCCGCTAGTTGGCGGTTGCATGCACAGATGGGTTATTGATATTTTGTCAGAAAGTGTTATTTTTGGATAAAATCAATGAGAAGGGCAAACTGGGCCAATGAACAGGGCTAATACTTGTCTCAAAATTGAAAAAAAGTAGTTAGTAGAGGATCGTGTTGAGCGTGTTCTCCTGATCCTCAGTGAGCGTTGGTATGGTTTTGGGGAGTCAGGGACTTCGAAGGCAAAGTCTGCCCCATTGCATGCCTAGCCATTAGATTGGGCCTATATGCTTGTAATGTGAGGGTCACCTATACTTTATAAGCTCTTTAGGCCTTGTATTTAGCTAACGTTGAACTTGGGTTTTTCTCAACATACCCCTAGCGCCTAACACTATTGAGTTTGGTACGTGAGTAATACAGTGAAACTTGTGTTTTTCTCAATAAACTTTATGACTGCAATCATTGCGGTGAGACTTTTGCAGAAATAGGAAACTGTTAATAATTACATGTATTTTGACTGTGAGTGCAAAGTTATTTTGTCTTGTATTTTGTCCCTACCATTTGAAGTCTTTCTTCTTTTCTCCTAATGCTTTGCAGGATAAAATGGGTCCAAGGAAATGATCATGGCATGTACCAATATTTCATAAAGGTTGGTACTTGGGTAGTATCAGAAAATATTTTCCTCATTGAAATTTGTTCACCTGCTATTATCATTGCCCAATTGCTTGATAATTATATTAAATCCAGTTGATATATTTAGCTTTTATATGACATTCTGAAATTTTGCTTGATGATTTTGATACTGATCTTAGCTAAAACATAAACTATTATTCTCTGGAAAATATAAACAATATCGATTTTTTTATATCATTACCCTTTTCCCACTGGTAGATGCACTTCTGATAATATGTTACATTACATGGTATTGCACTGTTATCTTTTCTTTACTTTTTTGTTGAATATACTGGGTTAACACTCATTTGCATTTTTTATATACGCTTTGTAGGTGGTCCCTACAGTATACACGGACATTAGAGGTCGTGTTATACATTCAAATCAGGTATTGTTAAATGTCATAAACATTCATTTCATGTTGTCATTCATTGTATAATGTCTTAGTAACATTGTAAATGTTATTCCACAGTATTCCGTGACCGAGCATTTCAAGAGTTCAGAACTGGGTGCTGCAGTTCCGGGAGTTTTCTTCTTCTATGACATATCTCCAATAAAGGTAAGAGTACTTCTTTTTTTTTGCAGCTAAACTGAATAAAAATGCTGTGAAGTGTTTTGCTTCTTCCCTTGGTAACGCTTAGTATGTGTTTTTACATGTCAGTTTGTTGCAGCCAGGCACAACATTAATGGTCTTAGTCTTTCCATAAGATATTACCTTCTCAATATTTCCTTGGTTAGGGAATTGTTGATTGCCACATTTTGTGAACATAATTTGCATGATTGGTTGATTCTCTGCTTTTCTTGCCTGATTTTGCTGTCACGAACTCCTGCATGTTAAATTATTTCATTTCATTCATCCTATGACATTTGGGCTCTGTTTGCATTTTGTATATTTTTCTAATTTAAAAATTGTTATTAGAGATGGGGGATAGGAAAAGAAAATTCAATCAAGGACAATAACATGATTATAACTGCCATGACTATACACTTTGGATGGAGTTTTGGTATTTTTTTTTTATCTCTTTTATTGAACAAAGTAAATTTGAGAAATATTGTAATCAAATTCAAAATCAATGCTTGCATCAAATCTTAATAAATTTTAACTTTAGAGCTTAAATTTTGTATTTTTTATTTAATTTGTAGAAAAAGAGGACTGTTGTTATTTGATCACTTGATAAATAATCAATACTTATGTATATTGTTCTTCACTTTGTAGAAAAAGTAGACTTTTGTTATTTGATCACTTCATAAATCAACGTGTTTAATGTTGCAGGTCAACTTTAAAGAGGAACATATTCCATTTTTACATTTCTTGACCAATATTTGTGCAATCATCGGAGGTAAATCATACACTTGTACTATTGTACATTCATTTCTATACATTTGGGACATCAATTTTTTGCCTCATGCAACTGATTAAAAACGGATTTCAATTTCTCTGCATAGGTATATTCACAATTGCTGGAATAGTGGATTCATCAATTTATTACGGTCAGAAAACAATAAAGAAGAAGATGGAGATCGGAAAATATAGATGATGGGGTCAGGTCACACTATCCTTCCTACATCGGTGCTCTAATGTCCGAGTTGAATCTGCTCATGACTTGTACTTGGTTGGTCAGTGCATACGCGTTTCATATAACACCATGATTAAGCCGAGCTGTAGATTCAGTTGATTAATGAATTTGTATTTTTTGGATCTTGAAGATATAGAGAGCTCTAGCCATTTTCATGTATTTTGAAGAATTTGAAGCCTTCAAGTTAAAATCTAAATATTTTGGTTTCTTTCCTATCTTGTTTATTAAATTTTCAAAGTTAACAGAGTGTAAGTTATTATCAATTGAATTTTCAAAGTTAACAGTGTAATGGTAGAGTTTTATCAATATTTGTTTTTTACATAAACATTCATGTCCGAGTTTGTTCGAAGACAAAGAAAGAGGTTGTTCATGCTCTTACTAGAGTGCCACATCTGTTTTTTTTTTTTAGAGAGTGACCACATCCTTGGTTCCCAAGTTTTGATTAATATGTAAAGTTTTAAATATTAAATAAATTTAAACATATATCTAAGAGATTAATTTATTCACATTTTTTTAGGGGTAATTTATACACACTCTAGAACTCCTTTGCGTTGTCATCAAATAATATTTCACGTTTTTGTTGCGTTATCTTGAATAAAAATAAATTATAATTCTCTGTTCGACAGTGAATTATAAAAAAAAAAATCACATTTTTGTGTGGTGAATAAAAATAAAAAGATGCCCCTAAAAAAAAGATAGAACATTTCTGGGTGGTGAATAAAAAAAAAAAAAAATTCATATTTCAGTGTGGTGAATGTTTTCTGTGTTGCGAACCTACATTCCACATTTTCGACAGTGAAAATTAAAGATGGAACGTAAGAAAATTTACCAAGACATGTCATTCAACACTCTTGTGACTGGATGTCACCCCTATTGTTAGTAGAAACCAAATATGCACATAAAGTGGAGTATTTTGATTTGTACTATTCAGATTTACTCAAATGGATACAGGGATGAGCAGTACTCTACCCATTGTCATCCCTAGTGGGTGGACTGAATTGAGAGTAAGCTGCTATTTTACAAATTTGAATGAGTAAATTGATTAACTCATAAATTCTAAAACTAAAATAATATTCACTTACAGTTCCACTATAAATATCAACAATATGGAATATCAATATCATAAATAGTATTGGTTATTTTACACCCATCTACAAGGAGATTTGAACGCAGTTTCCTTAAATTTATAAGATCAAACTTTTAGCGTTGAGTTGACACCTCATAGACAAGAACGTAAATTATTATTATGAATTCACTCGCCAAAACTTAGATCGTGAAAGTTTGTACATAATGTTTTCCGCCAAATGTGTAGAAAACAATCAATTATATAAGATACCACAATAATATCATAAATGTTGACTCAATGACCGAAGTAATATTTAAAAGGGAAAAAAAAAAGAAGACACTAAAAACTTGACCAACAAATTTAACAATAAATTTGGAAACAAAAATACTGCAAATGATTAACAAAATTGTATTATAGAATACAATACACAACTTTTAAGTCTCGATGAGAACCGGAGTTCCTCCCTGACTAGTAGAAACGTTGGAAAGCTTCAACTTGGTAGCCTCAAACTCTTCATTTTCCATCTCTTGGCTACTTAACCAAAGAGGTAAACAATGATCAATCAAATCCTTTCCACAATACAAGGGTGAACCTCCCTTAAAAATGCGGGTTCTCCCAAACCTTGTAATTGTTTCTAGGTTAGTATTAGACGGTTCCTCAGCATAACACTCCAATAATTCCCTTATAGCATTGCACCATATAGGTCTAGCTACCTTAAGAAAGTCATGCAAAACTAGTACCGGAAGGTTTACACTTCCCAGTTCAGATTCATGGTGTCCTCCTCTTCCATGATAGTCTGACCCTCCAATTTTCAAAAGGCCGTAGGCATCAGCCAGGTCACTATATGCTGCATACCAAAAATTAACAAGCAAGATCAAAATTAAAACCATGATTGATTTTACGTCTATTTGTGAATAATTTCCTATTACACAATTGTGACCACATGATGAATTGTAGTTGGCAGTATTCGGTCATAGATGAATGCTTTTGTTGTGCATATTGTTCATTTTATGACTAGACAGGGTTAGCCTCTATCTCACCAGCTAGCCCAAGTTGACGGTAGTGATGAGTTTGTCCGCAATATAACGGTTTTTTTATGTTCCAAAACCGGATGTTATTGTATATGCGTTTCATTGCAATATCAAAGATCACAACGCAAGTGTAACCATTACTACAACCCCTACTTAAACCCTTATTCCAAGTGTTGAATGTTATCGCTTCACTAATATGATTAGGCAAGAAGCATTCATATCATGGATTAGGCAAGAAGCATTCATATCATGGGATGAATAGAAGATGGCATTTAATTGTGTGAAATACCATGAATCAGTGTGATTTCATATATGGTCAACCACTAAGCCTAAGCTTCATACAGTCTATTTATGTTGGATCAGAAGGCAAATAATGGTGTTACTCATAGAACATTGTACTGTATTACTGTTCTTCACAATATATATATCCCATCAAATCTAATTATCATCCAATGTCCACAAAAGGAACACACAGAATAATGACTTGTGAGTTCGCTTGGTTATTATGCAAGTGTTATGGGTATTATACTCACTAGCTTCTATATATAAGTTAATTGCAAGACTAAAAAATATGACTTATGACACAATTTTGTTTAGTGACGATTGTCGCTAAGCTGTTTTGTCAATTCCGGGTTTAAAACTATTATATCGAACACTATGCATCACTTCACTTGTTATATTTCAAGTTATTTTTCATTCTCACTAAATCTTACAATTTGAGGCAATTTATGTTTCACTATTTAAAAATTAGCTTGGTGATTTGATAACATTACATTTGATTAGTACAAGTAGTAGAAATGAGCATGCTGTGCACTCTTCTGAATACTGCATAAATTATATTCAACCTTGTATGACAATTGACAAAGTAGATTCACCTTAGTTTTGGTTTTATGAGACGATAATTGTAAAAACTATAACATAATTTTGATGATTAAACAAATGAGAAAATTCACATACCTGCAAGCCTTCCATCACTTTTGTAGACCTCCATCCCATGAAGGCCAGCTTCTTTCAACCTCCTAATAATGGCAACAGGATTTTTTAATGCCCATGGATGAGCCAGAACAGCAACACCCCCGGTATCACAAATCATTTTTATTGCTTCCTCCACCACAGGTTCACTTCCCCTAAAAATACAAGATGCTTAATCATTTTCCTTAACTACACAAATAGTAGCTAGCAATCAACAAGTGAAGGCAATGCAATATTACTTGGAGTAAGCAGGTCCCCCATCAAAAAGATATCGAGCAAAGGCTTGTTTGAGATTTTCAACATAACCTGCTTCAACCATAGCACGGGCTACATGGAGCCTTCCGGGAGCAGTTCCACTGCCTGCAATCCTACAAACATGCTCCCATTTAAGAGCCATTTTTAGCTTGTTAAGCTTTAAGACCATGTTCTTTGCTCGAAGATAACGTCCGTCCCGTATGTTTGACAAAAACTTATCTAGCTCCTCAAACTTTGATGGTCCAATACTGCTGTAATATGCTAAAATGTGAACAGGTTCCTCTGCTTCAGTGTCTCCGCCACTGCCAGTAGATGGGAAAACATCAGAACCAATGGAGAGAAAAAAAAGGACTTCAAATGCAATTGATTTCGTGTATGCTTGGTTCCACTTTTCGAGGAGGTAAGTAGAATTGGTTTTGCCTTCATAATTCATTCTAACTTGAAATTAGAATTTGAAGCTTTTGCCTCTACAATTGAATTTTAACCTCAAATTTATCGTTCAACCTACTTTTATGTAAATGTATTCAAACATAAACCACGTTACATTCAACTCACTTTTACCAGAATCAATTTATTCAAAATAATTTTTTATCCCCATAGAACCAAACATGCACTTTAGACAATTATAGTTTATAAATTTCCACTTTCCCCCTCTCTAGTGAGAGGCAGCACAAGTTAACCTAAGTGCCAATTCAATTAACAAGCATCAAGAATCTTAAGTTTGAAAATTACCTTGGATAAAATATTGTACTAACTTCAACACCTGGGATTATCTTAATGCCATACTTACGAGCCGATTCTACAGCCTCGGGGATGCCTGCCATAGTGTCATGATCTGTCAGAGCAAGAACTTTCACCTGTTATGAGCAAATGGTATCAAATTTTAAAAAATGAGCCTAAACTACAAAGGAAATCAATTCTATTCAAAACCAATGCCTTAGACAAGCATCTATTAGAATTCATTGGAAAATGCAATAAATTCCACTTCCACTTATTTTAGAGGCCTCTACAATACAATTAACTTCCTACCAGCCACACCATCCTTAAATTGACTTCATTATCCTTAAAAAATAATAGCCATAATCATAAAATGATCCACATATTTCAAAGAGTTGTGGTATTTTGACACACAATTTGACATCAAAATCAAAATTCAATCGTAATTTAGATTATAACTCATTTCAAATATGTAATGAATATAACAAGGTGTTGCAATTCATTAATCATCCTCTGAATACAATTAACCACAATTTTAAACGTCCTAAATTAACCATGATTTTAAGTGTTCAAGCTCATGCTACTTAAATCTCAGTACAGTTTTTTGTTTTATTTGGACTATGAACAACATACCTTAAATAATTCGAACAAAAACAAATCTAAGAAAAACAAAACATAGTTAAAACTTACGCCATTGATGTGAGCTCTCTCAACAACCTTGGAAGGAGACAAAAAGCCATCACTACATTTAGAGTGACAGTGCAAATCAAACACAATCCTGTCACCATTTTTTCCCACAGGCTTCTGCACCCCAAAATCATCAACAAGAGATGAAGTAGCGAAAGAAGAAGGGTTATTCAATGAAACCCATTCAGTTACAAATTTAAAAGCCAAAACTTGTTCATGGGTCATCTTCTTCTTGCTTCCACCTCTGTTCTTATTCTTCTTCTTCTTCTTCTTATCCTTATTGCTCTTGTTTGAATTGTTTGTGCTTTGAATTGCGATACCATCTCCCATAACTGGATTGAGGAGTGGAGAAGAAAAAAGATTGAATTTTTTCTTAGGTTATTTCAGGGTGAGTTAGTTTGTTACGGGTGTTTGCCTCTAAAGCTATATATGAAGAGAAATGAGGAAGGGTAGGTTACCCTTACAGTGAAGGGATCTTTGGAGTCACAGGTGTCCTGACCCTTCAAACCTATATATGCTGTGACAGGTGGGTGTACCCATTAGTAGTTTTTGCTATATTCCATTTAAGGCTTACTCTTTTAACTTTTACTTAGCAGTGTAACTTTTGTGGTAATCAGAATTTTAAAAAAAAAAATGATGCATTGACATAAAAATCAAAACAATAGAGAGAGAAAGTAAAAAAATAATGTGAGTATGAGAGAGAAAATTGTAACAAAAATTGTCAAAATTGTTGTTCAAATATCATTTCTCCTAGCGGAATCTATCCGTATTTTTTTACCGTCCTTGCTAACATATTTGTTAACGCTCTCTATCTCATGAATAAAAGAGAAGAATATGTAAAAAAAAAAGAAAAGAGAGAGAATAAAAGACAAAAATATTACAAATATAAAATAATTTATAACTAAAACTATACGAAAAATTTAAGAGAGGTAGAATATCAGGTCTTTATTATTATTAGTATTTTTTGCGGGGATTCAAACTCAGATCTTGTATATATAATATACATTATCTCTACCAACTGAGTTAAAATCATGAGGATAATATATTTTTTGTTTGATAGAGTGATAAATACCACTCTAAATGAAAAATCGCAGGTTCCAACATAGGACACCACTGATATCTAGTCTTACAATTTGATCATTTACAAGTTGAATTGAGACTAACATACAAAATTATTCATTTGTCTTTTATCAACTCATTACGGATAATTCTAACCCCCTATAGATAATGTAGTTCCCCTTCAAAAAAGGGTTGTAGTCCCCTTAAAGAGTTTCCTTTTTCCTTCTTATTCATAAGTTCCTTTTACAGGTAAGACACAGTCAATCCCTAAATATGAACAATTTTTCTTGTAGAAATTTGAAAATTAGTTTGTTATGTCGTGGAAGATTGGCTCATTCGACTAAATATACATCCTATAGAGATTGAGGATGAATTGTAACAAAGGGAAAATGAATATAACATATATAGGGTATAAGTAAATAGACAAAATTGAAAGATGTAATTTGCTAAAGCATAAATGGATCAGATATAATAAAAGGGTCACACCGTTCTTCCTCCCGCATTTAGGTTTGAACTTATTAAGTGTGTGTTTAGTATTAGAGTGGGTATGTTAGAATTACGATGACTCATCATGACTTTGCAGAAGCTACGGAGTGTAGCTTTTGTAAATCACGGTAGATTATCGTGATTCTGACATATCAATGATGATATCAAACATAAGTTAAATATCTATTTGGATACATAACTTTGTGCTCTTCATTTTCGCGTGCCAAGACAACCGTTCCAACTTGAGAACACAAAAACTCTAATTTAAACTCTAATTTAAAGAGTTAGAAAAAACGTACATTTGGTGGGTATCCACCGTGAAAACTCCAAAATCAACAAAAACAAACACACGCTAAACAAATCCATGCTCATGCAATGTATTGGACAGTAAATTTAAAGATCTGGTTTAATTTTGCAGCATTTCATTATTTATCAATGCTCAACTTGAAAATTGCATGGCCAATGGTCACACAGTGAATCCACTGGCCAGGCTTTGACATTTCTGTCTCTTGGTTTTTAAACCACTTTTACTATGACTTTAAATTAGGTTGATATATTTGGTATCACGGTGGAATCAAATATACACTAAATAATACATGTTATTATTCAGAACGGATCCAAATGACAAGTACAAAGTGACATGATGCGAATCAATGTTTGGTCGTTTTAACTTTCACAGTAAATATTATCAGTTTCCGTACGCTGTAACCCCCCACCCTCTCTTCAACAGAAAGCTCTTTGTCCTCTCTCTTTCTCATGTTCAAACAAAGCTTCCCTTGTTTGTCCTCTCTTGGTGGACTAGAATTTTGTACCCAATGCTGACTCAATGACATAATAACTCATAAAGCTTTTTCTTATCATGAACTACATTGCATGCATGAGAGGGTGGGAGGAAAAGTAGTACTGTACTTCATTACGTTACCTTATACTCTATCATTTCGTTGTCTCCTTAATCAATGTCAGTTACATGTTTTGTGGAGTAGTAACAATTTAACATGTAGCTGTTGGCTCTCTATATGAATTCTGCATCTCTTTTTAAACAGTTTAATGAATTCAGTAATTTTAAATAGTATTCTTCATTGAGGTGAATTTGTGCCTTCAAGTCGGTGAGGCCTTGATGCAAAATCAGTGGCAGAGCTTGACTAATTTATTGAAGGGCCAACTAGGTTGATTTTATTGAGAGCCTACTAGCGTCTGTTTAGTTTGGGGTGGAGATAATTGATTTTGGTTAAAAATAATTTTAACTAAAAATGGTTTGTGTTTAGATGCATTCATGTAATAATAAGGTGAACTAATTTGTGCGAAAATCAATTCTAAAATCAAAAGCTACTTGCTTAATCTATTTGTTTCTACGTTGGCTAGCTAACAAACCACATCTACGAAGAAACTCTAATTTACACTAGTTTCATAAAATTCACGGTAACCACCCTCCGGATGCACAACCAAACATTGGCTATGTAATGGTGACAAAATAGCTAGAAGGTGTGGCCTACTTGTTGCAATCGAAATCAGATCTTTGCCGTAGTATGTCAACACTTGATTACAACTGAGCATTGTAGACCATATATCACGTTGCATATTTTGTAGGTACACTCAAACTAACATGCTTAGAGAAAACTTGGTAGAGCCCTGAATAGACCAATACATGCAACTCATTAACTATAGCTAGAATCTTATATTTGACAGGGCCCGCTACGTATGCAGGGACTAGCTATATACATTGCCAATTGAGGCAGGGGAACATTTTATTGTCCTGTGGATTAAAACATGCACCTGTTCTAAAATGGAGGGGATCGAACTGGTCTTCTTTATTGCAAGCTCTTTGAGTGCAGAAGTTAGTTGTTTGTTTGTGAGGATTTTGAAGTCAGCCTGCTATGTTTTCAAAATATCAGAATTGTATCCTTATGCGATCTCTTGTTATTGTACGAGTAAGCAATTATTTTGGTCATTGTCCCATTCATTCTTTAATCATTTTGATCCTCAAATTGCATATATTTCATTAGTTAGTAGAGTTCTTGAATGTATCTTCTATTAATCATTTAGTTTATAAATGAGGTTTCTCAATTACTAAGAGAGATAGAAATGTTCACCTTTCTTAAATGATTGTATGATGAATAAATAGCCAATCAAATTTCCAAGTACACGAGCCTTCAATTTAGCATCTAAATCTAAACTACATAAATAGACCAAGTAGTTCTAAACTATATAAAATCGGTCATTTTAGTCCGTACTAGTAAGACGTCAAAAGACTAAATTGATGGATTTTTATATACTTTAGAACTAAATTGATGAATTATTTCATATGATTTATGAATGAGGTTTCTCAATTAAAGAACCTGAATTCGACATGTAGTATTATGAGGCAGTCGTTTACGATAGCGATGCCTGGGGTGAAACATGTTGTTAGAGGTGGTACACTGCTATGCTAGTTTACCGGTAGCTACATTGCTGCATAAGAAAATGTAATATGGTTGGTTTCATTACTGGTAGCTACACTGCAGCCTGATTTGGTTTTTCTTCCAAGCTCTCTGGAGATAACAACAGCCAAAGTATTTTCCCAGAGTATAGCCCAATTTAAAAGGATTTAAATCAAAGCGGCATTTTGAACCACCGGGTTATAGAACTCAATGACATCATTTGATCCACATATACAACTCCATCTAGTGGGAAAAGATTTCGTTGTGTTGTCTTCTATCCAAGCTGTTCTGGTATGGAATATTAATGACCTCCGCCGATGATGTGTTACCTCGAGATTAGGCGTTTGTGTTTTTTAACAATGAGTTGCCTACATCTTCGAGCCATGTAAGGGAAAAATGCTTGGCCCCTTCCTCTTTTATGCCAGGCTTGTAACCACCTTTAGCTGTTCCCAGGCAGTTCTCCTCGATTACTTGGTTCGTGTTTGTTACCAAAAGGTTCACGGATGAAACTATCTCAAATGTCCCAATGGTTTATCATATGGTGCCGTTATGAGGACAATGATAACAGACCGAGAAAAGGAATAATGGGCCAAAGATGATATACATGGGCCATGAGGCAATACGCATCTCGAGCAGAATGTGGCTTAGGATCATGAAGCTTTAGCCAACTAACAGGGTGAATATTTCATGACAGTCCAAAGCCATGTAAGGGAAAAATGCTTTATGATGTTCCACAACCCATAATTGATCTTTAGTACAAATCATTATAAGAAGGCAGACCATAGTTCTCCTAAACGTCAATCTTTAAAATTTCTACTGCAGACCATAGTTCTCCTAAATGTTAATCTTTAAAATTTCAACAAATTTCTACTGCTGAAAACAGACACATTTAAGTGTCTAATATATGTGTCCTAATTCCCTTCCCATCATTGTTTCTAATGACATAGAATGCACAAAAAAAACCAAGGTCAATAGCTTCATTACAGCCATTGAGCTCCAAGCTTCAGCCAGCAACAAACATTGGATAAACCCTTCTTTGCAAACAAACAACTCATGTTCAACAGCCGAACATACATATAATAAGACCAACCAACTATATCTTAGTTTTACATCAAACAGAGGGACATGTTATATAAGAGTAAATATGATGATGACATTGCATTTTTCGTATCTTAACACCACTAAACAGACTTGAGACAAATACACACATTCAGGACACAATGTTCAAGTTGGTAATATACTAAAGAAGACCCTAGTGTACTATTGTTGTTGCACACAACCATTTCATACATCAAAATGTAAAGCTTCCAATTTGAAATTTAAGTTAATTCAATATCATGACCAAACCCCATCATCCAAAGTTCTAGTTATAAACATCTTTGATAAAACCTTTAACATTTCACGTGGTATCAACAAAAACAAGAGAAATGGCGCAAACATATGAAACTATGATAACGTGGCTCTCTTGTCACTAGTTCTCACCATCATCACCAATAGAGATTCGAAATGATGAGAAAATAACTTGCGAGGATAATTTGGTTTGCAAAAATCAGCATTAAATTAAGTAGTCAACCAATCTCATCACTTATAGTGTGTTTGGTTTAGATTCTAACCGACACAAAGCCGAGTAGAACATGTCCCGGGACAAATTTTACCAAAGCAAAAAATTGATACTTCAGTCAGGCATACAAAATCACATAGATAACATGGGATATGGATTTTGCGGGGAATATTATCAACATGGATGCAATAATATTAAATGCATTCACAAAAATATTACAAATGTAAGAAAACCAAAACAACCGAAGCTGACAGCTAAAATGTAGAGAAACCAAACGCACCGGCAAAACAACCAGCAAGCAAATTATAACTCAAAGAACACCTCAATCTTTAGAGCTAAAGTACAACAATGATTCACACCACACATGAGTAGCAAATTCACTCTTATTACAATCAAACAATAGCACAATGATTCACACCAAACGTGATAATTTTACCGAGAAACAAAGTTAAAACAGACAACAAATCAACCGGGAAAAAATATACACAAACCTAAAACAACATAACTAAGGGGCAACAACCCACAGCTATAAAGAATCTATAATTCAAACAGGAACTATGTTTACAGCTAGAGTATAAACTTTAAAGTTAGAATAGATATTGAAATGCTACTACCCATATACTATGCAGAGATACAGCAAGGGTTATCTTATCATATAACAATCACTTCGAAACGAGAAGTATTTCAGGTTTCTTGGCCTTGGTAGGTGTGTTGACATTTGAAGCAACAGCAGAAGCTGGAGTAACAGCATCCCTAGTCCTGTTATCAAGCTGAATGAGACTCCTTGTAGCAAGTATTGCTTGAGGCACCAAATCATGAGAAGCTCTTGCATACAAACACCTAACAGCAAAAGAAGCAGCATCTTTCACCTCATGAGATATCAATGGACCCATCAAACAATGTCCTAGAATTCTCAATGTAGGTTGAAGTATCTCCCAAGGTAAAGGAATTCTTTCCCCTTTCGCAATTCCCTTTGGAGATTCATCACATTCAGGATCATGATGAATCTCCAAATTTCTCATGTTTTCTGCAACCTCCTCAATCTCAACCACACTCTCACCATCACCATTGCTATTACCATTACCATTACTTAAAGCTAGAGTGTTGTTGAGGTTTTCGATTTGATCGAATTCTCTCCGGCAGGGGCAATCCTGACCGGCCCAACCGGCGGCAAATCTGCAAAATTCAAGCTTGGACCAGGAAGGCATATGTGAGATCTGAGAGAAGTAAGAATGAAGAGCAACGCCAACGATGGAGGCGCGTTTAGTGGATTTGACAGCAAGGTGAGGTTCAAGAGGAGGTGAAATTACACCAACAGAGGGGTTAGGGTTTGGAGAAGAAGATTTACGGAGGGGTGAATGGTAAATTGAAGGAACAGATAGATCAGGGATAGTAACAAGAAGAGGTTTACCAGAACGCGATTTGGTTTCGGCGGAGTAGAGAGCTAAGAGGACAGCTTCGAAACCGGCGAGGGAAGGTGGATCGGAGGAATGGACACGGGAGAGGTAGAGACCGGAGAGAAGAGGGAGGAAGGAGAGGACAACGAGACGGAGGTGAGAATCGGAGGAGAGGAAAGTATCGTAAAGCCAGTGACAGAGGGGATCGGAGTGGGAACCGGAGAGGGAAGAGGAGAGGGCGGAGTAAGCGGTGGGGGAGGAGAGTAGAGAGAGAGCGGGGCGTTCGGAGTCGGCGAGAGGAGAGAGAGTGGAGGTGTGGGTAGGAAGGATTGAAGAGAGGGAGTGGATTCGGGAACGGGCTTTGGAAACGGATTCCCACCATGAGTGCATTGCTTCGTTGGTGTTGGTGATTCTGTTAGGGTTGTTGTTGTTGGTGGCGGTGGTGGTGGTTACGGAGGAGGATGAGTTGGAATTGGAGGAACATTGTGGTGATGATGAATTGTTGTTGTTGTTGTTGTTACGGTGCTGATTCTGAAACTCCATTTTGTTTCTCCTCCTCCGATAGAGATACCTACTGCTACTAGTATTCTATTCAATTCAATTAACTACTGCTCCAAACTCAAAACTGTCACTCTATATATTCTAACTCTACAACTCTCACGCTCGGCTAACTTCACCGTTTTTGTTAATCTTCCAGATATTTCATCTTAACATTTTTTACTTCTTGTTGGTTAAGCATCATGCACTTGCACTTTTCACTCTTACCAAATACTAAGGATAGTCTTCTAGTCAATATTTATATTATCATTGAATAATGTCTCCAATATAATTACATTTATTTCTTTTTTTTTTTTTTTTTTGGGTGAGTTGGACTTTAAAACATATATCAAGGTTCAAGTAACACTTACAAAAATATTTTATCTAGATATTAGCTCGCGGTATAATTAAACTCACGTCCTTGTAGGCTATGAGTCAACCTTTATTGGCTGAATAACAAAATTTATAGTTATAATACAAGTTTTTTTTTTTATTTTTGTACAAAAAGAACAAAACTTTTGTATTTTACTTTACGAATTTATTATTATACTTTGTCAATGTACAATTATTTTACATATATATTCAATGATATTTTGTTAGATAAATTAATGAATATAAAAATTCATAAGTTGTCATATTGATGCGACAATACATTATTGAATAAGTATTTAAAAAAAACACATTTTTGAATATACGTGTGAAATAATTACATACATGGATGGAGTATAATGGTTAAACTATTGGATTAAATATGTTTTTTGATCCTTGTAAAATCGGAAAATTTTAACTTTAGTTCTTACTTAATTTTAATAGTTTTTTTAGTCTCTATAAAAAAAATACTTATAATTATAGTCCCTGGAAAAACAAATTTTCTTTAATTATCCTTAAGCTCTTAAATTTTTTAATGATTTTACGGAGACAAGTTTATAACGCTACGAAAGGTTCATTTACTGAAATTTAGAATTTTTCAACATGAAATGAATTAAATATGAATTTTAAAAGTTCAAGATAAATTAACAAAAATTTGGACATAGAAATCAAATTTTGAAATAGTTTTGTATGGAGGAACTTTTAATATGATTCTTAACATATTTAAAAAAAATTGATCAAAAGCTTAAAAGTTTAAACATAATTAAACTAATTTAGATTTAGTAGGGACTAAAATTGATTGCATAAATTTATTTTAAGGATTAAAAAACTATTAAAATTAAGTAAAACTAAACTTTAAAGGTCGCAATTTTATGGATACAAAAAACATATTTAACCATAAACCATTTATTAAAAAAAAAACTTTAAATTTTGACCTACAAAAATTTACATGGCAAGAGTGGCGGAGCTTATTTATATTTGTAGTTGAACGAAACGAACTACTACGTTGGAGACTCCGTCCCGACACAAAGTAAAGTACAATCGTTAGTTGCACTCATATGATACATCCTTGTTACTTCCGCCTCTGTTATAGATTTCTCTAGATTAACCCCCCTAATTTCAAGTTACACCCCCCACACCACTCGCACAAACTGCATTTAACACAGTTCATCACAACACAAGCTCACTTAACCTCAACAATGGCATCCTCTACTTTCTCCAACACAATCTCACCCACTTTATCCACTCCCCATTCTCATTCCCCCAAATTCTCATCTCTCAGATCTCTGCATCTACCTACCCAGTTGAAGAACACCCATGCCACAAAAAGATTTACAATCTCTTGTTCTTCAGAATCCACTGATGCTCCAAAAGAAAACACCCCAATTGAATTAAGTACGCTTTTTTGTTCCTCTTTTTTCATTTTCACGTTCTCCACACCCTCAACTTCTCATTTTAATGGTTTTATGATTTTTTTTACTTTGTTTCAGGGTTTCCTGCATTTCCAACCGTATTGGATATCAATCAGATTCGTGATATTCTTCCTCACAGGTAAAAAAGTTTGATTTTTTAAACTGTTTTTCACTGGATGCATCCATTTAATGTTTTATTTTTCTTCATTTTTTTGGTATTTATTTTAATTGTTGTTTTGGTGGGGTTTTGTTTAGGTTTCCATTTCTTCTAGTGGATAGAGTGATTGAATACAACCCTGGAGTTTCGGCTGTGGCTATAAAGAATGTAACAATAAATGATAATTTCTTTCCTGGACATTTTCCAGAAAGACCTATCATGCCTGGTGTTCTCATGGTTGAGGTAATCAGCCCACCCTTTTATAGTTTGTCTGTTACAGCTGTTTGTTTGTTGATATACGAGTTTGAAGTATTCAATGTTATGCCTTATGTTCCATGCATGTTGTGTGATTGATTAACTCAAATATTATATATACCATTTGAACTTTGAATATAAGTCTATTACAAAGTACTTTATTTTAGTTTATATTTGGATAAAGAAGATGATGAAGCTCCAATGCTGTCATTTGAAACTCTAAGAACTCGTTATGTTAACCTAGATTGTAGAAAAGATATTAGCTATTATTGAAATGCCCGTGTGATTGCTTGTATTTTGTAACTATAGCTTTGCAAGTGATTTGTGGTCAAACAAGCAGGTAAGAGATAGTTATGAATTTATCAGCAGTTGGTGAGATTTGTAATTTAAAAAACCATATTCTCAATATTCGTCTATAATATATTCGGGGACATCTTTAAGAGATATTTCTATTACACCCAACCTTTGTAGTTTCGTATATGCATCATTGAAGCTTTTGAAGATAAACTGGTTTTACTGCTACATCCTACAATTATAGGGATGGTAGTTTTTTTTTTTTTTGTTCATCCCTTTATGTTTTGCTTCCATTCACCTATTAAACAATACACACTTCCTCTGTCACATTTCCAATGTTGGAGTTTATGCAATTTCACGTTTATCATATTCACAAATTCCTTAGTCCTATCTTGTCGTAGACCTTCATCCTTACTTACATATTATTCAACCAAAGAATGAAAATCATATTTTGCAAGACAGATTCTTCTTTGACAATTTTAGACTTGTGAAGAAGTACAATGACAGACCAGCACCAGCTTGAGGGTGGAAATAGAACGTAAAAGATTATTGATCATGAGCATTTTCACACGTATTTACACTATTACACTATTGGAATGATGTTTCTTGACCCCTGCCACTCTGCTGTAAAATTTATATATGAAGATAAATGCGCAACTGTGAAAAACTTAATGTTCATGTGATCTCAACTGAGTGAATAGAAAATATATGTGTTAGTAAGGTTGCTGCTTGATCTGTCAAGTATCCTTCATATTTCATTTATGGTTTGTGTTTGATAGGCATGAAATTAGATTCTCTCTGGTGCATCTTGTTTGTTAGTGGTGATGAATGTGAGGTGTTTTATGCAGGCATTGGCACAGGTAGGTGGCTTGGTTATGTTACAACCTGAAGTAGGAGGTTCTCGTGAGAATTTCTTCTTTGCTGGGATAGACAAAGTACGATTTAGGAAGCCAGTGATTGCTGGAGACACCTTAGTTATGAGAATGACACTTATCAAACTGCAAAAGCGATTTGGAATAGCAAAGATGGAAGGGAAGGCATTTGTTGGAGGAGAAGTTGTTTGTGAGGGTGAGTTTTTGATGGCCACCGGATCTGCGAGCGAATAATTAGAGCAATCATTCCACCAAAACGAGAGTTGATTTTGCTGCATTTCTTTTGTGCTTCGAGCATTCTTATAGTTGTTTAACTCCAGATTTTTTTATTTGGTATGTTATTGAGTTGGAAACCCAAAACTTTGATCAAGTTAAGATAACTGTGTGCATGTGTTGATTAAAGTTTACAAATTTAAGTTTGAATAATTTCATTCTGCTAAACTTGATTTACAAAAGTAACTTTTTCCTTGCTTCCTTTTTCAAATGAATTTCAAGGCAAAGTTGAGACATGTTTTTAATGGAACTCCAACCGAAAGCCTTGCAAGAGGGTTTCTCAGTTATATAATTTGAATTTTGAAGCGTGAATCTATCTATTCTAAAAAAAAAAAAACTCACTTCTAATGACACAAGGCAGAATATCACACCCTTGATTTTGTCATGTTTCTTCACATCCACGTAAATCTTGTACAATATCTTTATTAGTTTTCTATTAAAGGTTTGTTTGGATCGACTTATTTGAGTTTATCTACTAGTATATACTCTCGTGACACTCTTTGAGAGAACTTATGAAAATAACTTATAACATACTCATAAGTTGTTTTCAGCTTATTTTCATAAACTCTTCTTATGAAAATAGCTTATACATGGCAGGAAAATAGTTTGCATAAATAGTTTCCATAAACACTTATTTTGTAAGCTGTAAAATAAGTAGTTTATCTAAACAGACCTATATCCAAACTAGTTAATCGTAGTATCTCTCAAGCTTCTTGGCTGTTTACATATTTTCCTCCCAACTATGTCCATATAATATAAGTAAGTAAGAAAATAACGGATTGCACTTGTGTGACATTAGCTTTTAGTGACATTGGCGACATTGTTTTTATCCCTCTTAATCAATCATCTTTCATCTAGGTAATTTATTTTAATCATTTATCAACCATTATCATGTAAAATCCAATAATATCACCAAAGTCACAAAAGCTAATGTCACCCAAGTAAAACCCCACCTTTTTCCCTCTCCTCCTCACCCGCGCCAATTCTTTTTTCCTCAACTCTCTCCCCACCTCTATCCTAACCTCCTCCCTCGAGATTTTTTCTTCCCCATCTCCTCTCATTTTTCTCCCTTAACATGAATATTTTTTTCTCCCTCACCCTTGCCAGCACCACGTCCATCCTCCTTAACAAACCTATCAAATTGCTTTGCATATTCATATTTCCTATCATATATATTTTGAAGTTATTATTGGAGTATTAGCTTCAAATAGAGAACTCACATAATACTTGCGTAAAACCCGTATAATACAAACACCGTGTCAAATCAAGCAACTATAGTTAGACGGATTTTTTGGGCAAGGTTAGACAATCCTGAATAAGGATTCTTCTTATATATATATGTGTGTGTATGTGTGAGTCAGGATCCGTTGACACCAGGTGTAAGTTTAATGACTTACACCAAATCTCAACCATTAAAATTAATAAATCATATGGTTCATATTAAATGAATTAAAATATAATTTCCTTTCCATGCACCTGCAGTGTAGCTCATTATTGTTACCGGAAATTAAACTCACGGCTTCACATATCTCTTCTTCTTTCGTTCAGTGCATATCACATGATCTAAGGTCTTGATAAAATTCCTAATTCCATAATTTGTTTATGTATTTATGAGAAATCATGGTATTGATTCATGTTTTATGAGTTCAAAGTAATTCAAAAAATTTGATCGAAAAAATGTATGGATATTTGCTAGTTGTGGTTATTGCTACATCGTTCTTCATCTGCATCTTTCTTAATCGAAAACATCGATTTTATATTCCATTCCACAATAATTTG
>Ga0315914_1000680_pt1 | contig 45583 bp, 26 predicted proteins | sample MpolenodulesMG_FD_203920 | JGI IMG/M metagenome (GOLD analysis project Ga0315914, IMG submission 203920) | Medicago polymorpha root nodule microbial communities from Los Angeles, California, United States - elongated nodules | ecosystem: Host-associated > Plants > Roots > Nodule | place: USA... | reverse complement strand
TTTGTTTGTATTGTGACCCAATTAACAAACAAGTTCAGTTACTCTTAATATAACTTTCACCCTCACAAATTCAGGGTGGATTTGTCGATGAAATTGATCAACAACTTGAGTTCATCAAGCAGTTCACAGAATGTATGTGATGACATCTCGTCATTACGTAATTATCTATGTAATTTGATCACATCTTTGAGTTCACAAGACAACTTATGCAACAAGAAAAGCAGAAAAACTGAAGAAAATACAAAGAATGAAAACGTGTCACGATTTAGTAAAAACGTGACACGATTTTGGAAGACCAAAACATGCTCTCGACATTGAAGAAAATGTGTCACGATGACCAAAACGTGACACGATTTGTGGAAACCCTAGTTCAGCAATTTGTTACTGAGAAGAAAACGTGTCACGATTTAACTAAAACGTGACACGATTTTAGGCGAATTTCTGTGCCTATTTAACCTGAAGTCTATTCTGAAGATAAGAGTTACGATTTGAGAAGAGCAGAGTGCGATTTTGAGACTACAAGACGGCTAGAAGGGCGATTTCTTCACTCTTATACCAATTCATGTATGTATTAATTCCTCTAATGATTATGTTATTTGTAAACACCATTATGAGTAGCTAAATCCATTAGAGGTTAGGTTTGAGATGATTCTTTGTAACCCTAATTGAAACATGTTGCTGTGAAACTCTATTTATTGTGAATGACAATCTAGTTTTTATTCAATTCAATTGTTGTTAATGCTTTTTATATCCTGATCAAATATAAATATGATTTAGTGAGAACGAATGACTACTGACCCTAGCTTTCGACTTAGACTTAATTGAATTGTTCTAATAAACATGGTTAGTCTAAGAATGGATAATCCTTTATTAGTGATATTAGGTTAACGTGCTTAAACCTTCAAAGATTATTAGACCACCTAAGGAATTAGGGGTTGTAATCCTAGAAGAGGGTCCTAACTCAAGGGATTGATTAGGGCTATTTTGTCAACTATCGTGGAACTAGAGAATCATTTATAAGAATAGGTGCAGTATACCAATTAGGGGAACATAGATGATCCGAAAGACATGATCTCATCTCTCTTCATATTTTCTAACCAAATCTTTATTTTATGTTATTTAATTTTATGCAATCAAATCAACTTTATTTTATGTTATTTAATTTTATGCAATCAAATCAATTCTACTGTCTAGGGCAAACAAAATATTTTATACATCCTAAATATTTACTTTATTGCTGAATTGAGATTAACACGATCCTCGTGGATACGAACTTATTTTATTACTTGATAGTTTTTGGTACACTTGCCAAACCTCTATCGGTATGCACGTAGATCATTACTTAAAATATCCACATACTAATCTTAGGAAGGAATGTGGCAGACTATGAGGCTCTAGTTAATATGACCTGTATCTTATACTAAGATCATCTCCAATTCTGTATGTATGCATAGTACTGGAATGAAGGGTTAAATTGTGTGTGTGAAATAATGCCAAGTTTGTTAATAGATGATACATGTGAGAATTGGTAGTATCTCTGACTCTGAGGCAGAGTTTGAATCCATAATAACTCTCATGCAGTGTTTCCTAAGCTTCTGTATTTGGCCTCAGTCCTAGATTTGAAACCACCAGAAAATGTCATTTGGTCTTAGATACATACACACATGGGTCATAGGTAGACCTTCTGTCTTTAGAATCTCAGGCCTAGTGTGCATCACAATATTTTAAGGAAAATGACTGAAGGGAATTTGCAGGGAGGTGGTGGACATAATTCAGGGAGATATTGAGTGCATGTTCGCTTGTGAAACTATCGGGACAATATTTGTCGTGATACATAGGAATACCCATATGATATATATGGTTTATGGATCCAATTTAATGTAGTTATATTTGGATCGGTTTTTGACATCCAAATTATAAATTGCAAAAAGAAAAGAAAAAAACGTTATTAACAGTATATAAGTTCTAATTCAATCGGCAAAAATGTTGAAATTGTTAGACCAAACCTTGATCAGAATTCAAACTCAGACTCATCAACTTTTATATGTGAGTTTTCAAAGGTTATTGTCATTTTGTCTATCTATATAAAAAAAAAAGTAATACTATAATAACATGGTAAAGTAATATGTTTGATGCAGAACAGAATATGTAACTTATACATAAGCACTTATGTAAGTACATATGCTTAATTTAAATATTTAATAAAATAAGCTCAATATCATTTGTAATGTATAACACCATTCTGAATTGTTATTATCAGCATCAAGGATCATATTTGATTGGCTCCACTTTAATACAATGTTCTATTCCAAAATAACTTATACTCTTGAGTAATTTTACATCACAAAAGAATCCAATAGAAAACTCATGAATGATTCTGCTGCACAGTTCTGTTGCAAAAACACATGAGCAGGTTACATTAAACAAAATGGAGAGGAATGATAAGGAAGTTATTGAACCACTAAAATTGCTCATCAACAAGAAAAAAAGAGCATCAGATTCAACAATATATTCTTAAAAAATTCTAATATAGTCCTTCCTTAGTATAAATTGATGACATTCTTATATTGGAACAAATTAATTCCTATGCTATAATGAATCAAAATTAAAAGACAAACTAATACGGCCATGATATAAATTTAAAATGTCAAAATCTAACTCCAGTGCTATTTTTTATTAGGGATTAATTTGGTCGCATGTAAATTGTGAAATTGGATGTTTAGTCAAATCAAAATTACCAATTATATTGATTTGAAATAGTCCAATAATCAAACGAAAGAGATTGAAAAGATAGAAAAAAGAGCAATGCATGTATAAACATTAAACAATTAATGAGGCCCTCTGAATCTGACTATGGGAAACATCCCTAAATGCATAGTTTCCAGGAACAGATACACAAAAACTCAGGACTCATCATATTTGACACACCCTGGCCAATTGACAGCGACACTTTTGCTTCTCAACAGCATTCTTCAACTTTGATTTTTTTTTTAATGACAGACATTAGGAAGTTAATTGTTATGTTAGTTTGTTTCTCCTTACCTTATTAAAAGACTTAAATCCTAAACCTCTAATGCTTTGACTATTAGCTCAAATCAGTTGAGCTACCTAACCTCCATTTCTTCAACTTTGATATATGTCTAAATACTTTCTAGATATAAATGTTGTATTAAAAATATTTATCCACCTTAAATTATTGTCACTTTAAAATATAAAAAAATTTATTTTATTTTAGATAATACTGTCATTTATTTAAATAGCCCCGTCAAAAAATCCATTTAATATTATGATGTTGAAAAAACATATTCTGTTCGGGTATTAAATTAATTAAATTAATTGAAGTATCATGGTAAAACTAAAGTATCATTGTGGAAAAAAAAACATCATAATAATTAATTGAAAAACATCAGAATATGGTAAAAATATTATGATATTTTTTCTTTCACAATGATGCTTTAGTTTTAACCTTGATTCTTCCATACCCGAACCTACATAAAAATCATCATCCAAACAATCATGACATTGCAATAAAAAACCACGCCTGTCGTTAATTATTCAATGACAATGTACTCATATGGACTACTTACCAGTTACCACATTTTCTTGATATAAAAAATATGTCGACAAAACTACTGCATTGAGAAGAATGACGAGGGTCGGGGAGTGGCTATCGGAGATTGAATCTAACTGGAGAAGTTAATCTCTCACGATATATATGATTTAAAGTTTGAATCTTAGTTGAGATAGATGTTAATATTTAGTATTCTATGATGTCTTAAATATGATTGCTTTTGGTTGAAGGAACTATGAGAAACTAAAACCGCACTAAACTTAAATGTATAGATATATATACCAATAAGTAAAAGACTAATTAGAAACTCAATATTAAAAACATTTAAAATTAGGAATTAGAAGACCCAAATTAACGCTAAATAGTAAACATAGAGAACAAAAATGTAAAATAAATTAACTACAAAGAATATCCAAGTCCATGAAAATGTAAAATCTATGCAGCACATTACTATATGCAAACGTTCGTTTTATAGTATAATTTAGAGTAAAATTCAGTATTCACATACTGTCTGATACTAGTTTTACTACCCCTAGCATAATGATTAGAACACTATTAAAAAAAGACACTAGTACTATAAAACATGATTGCCTGCAGCAGACATTACTCCTCAAATTATGAACAACAGCGTCTGTCGTGTGAAGTCTTTATCTGCGTGCCTTGTGTTTTCACAGATGCATGCCTTCTGTTAAGAGGGAAAAGTACCCAAAACTGATCAGTTTAATATAAATAATAAATAATTTTAGATCACTAATTATTGGATTAGAAAGAAAATTTTGGCACTTAAACTCAACAACAAAGAAAAGTCAAGTGATGCTTAACATCTTCCAAAGATTAGTCCTACGCCTATAGTTTGATCGCGGCCATATTTTTAAGGTTCATGCTAACAAATCCTTTAATGATGTTGTTTTAGAAGCCTTAAAAAATAATTGTCTTTGAAAATAAAAGTTTAATAGCACTTGTTAATGTCATAATTAAATGCACACTTCTATACAAAAATCATGTATTTTACTTCCTTAAATAATTTTTTAACGGCATTTGTTAGCATTTTCATATTTTTAATTCTAAATAAAAAACATGTGATATTATTTGAACATTTAAAATTTGACATTGTATCCAACACTATATAAAAATTACCACAAATAACCTTCAATGTGATTGGAAAAGAGGAAAAATCAGGAAAAGAGAACATCGTATTCAAAATGTATTTTTTAAAAGTAAATGTTATTTTATCTTTTGTCAAGAATTGAACATTGGATTTTTAACATTTTCGCTCGTTTAATCTCACAGTTCAACCGAGTGAGTTACACATCCCATCGAAGCCAAAGAGTATACAAATTGGATGTTGAACTTATTTTTTATTTCATATAACATATCTCTTAAATCGGCAATGAGTAATAGAATGTGAATGAATAATTGTTTTTCACTAGTACGAGTCATTATTTAAATTGAGGGGTAATCTTTAGTAGTTACTAAAAAATATCATAAGGACATGCTCAAGTGCCAAGGATTAGGAATGCCTGTGGTAGCATTATGATGACTTGGCCTTGCTGTTACGAACTTTGGATGAGAACCTACGCACTCACCAAGTGTCCATATGTTATTACTTTCAGCATGAAAAATATTCATATTTAGGGGGATTGTTCTTATTGTCTTGAATTTTGTGGTTCACAACAATTATTGCGAAGTTGATGAAAATGATATTTGTACAACCAATTTATAACAACTTTTTAATAATTTTATCTCTTATATTCGCATCATATTTTTATTCTCTCTTTTCATTTTTCTATCTCCATTGTTTTGAACCAATTATAAGAAGAGAGAAAATGAAAGTTGTCATCAAAGTTGTCACATATAATTATACATATATCATTATTCGTAAACAAAATAATATTGACCTTAATTGATCTACACCTAGACAAACACTAACTTTAAATTAGAAAAATACCATAACAAACGTATAATTTAAGTCAAATATTGAGTTTAAGAATTATACTTTGTCGTGTTAGTGTCACCAAAAAAATAATTTGTCATGTTATTCATGTTTTATATTCACACCAACCAGTGATTTGTCATCTATCCCATGAGTGCATGCAACGTCTTTCTTTGGGAAGCTTCTCATAACCCATTAAAGTAGGAATTGGTAGGACAAGCAATTTTCTTATGCAATTTTATGATATAATAAAGAAAGGTAAGTAGTACTAGTTAATAATGTATGTTAGTCCTTCAAAAAAAAAAATGTATGTTAGTGATATGAATTAAGAATAATAATAATGTTAGTGATATCATTAATCACTCACTATAATGACAATAGTTTATTATAACTAACGGCAAGATTTGGATAGTACATATCATATCATGCCATATTTGAATTTATAAAATAAAAGTTGAGGGTTTTAGGTCATTTTTTTTATTATTAAGAATAGTCTATCTGCATCTTTTTTCTATTTCTTTCAATTTAAATAAGTGGTATTCACACACATTAAGTTTTTTATTGTGTTTTTTGCGATTTCTTCGTCTAAGTGCGACGTTGTGTTCTTCGTCGTCTTTTACGGCATTTGATTTTGCATTTTGTTGTAGTGTTTGTTTGATTCATATTGAAAGATCAACTTCAGTCAATTACAAGTTCAATCAATGATTTGATCAAGCGTCGATGTTGTCAATCCGGAAGCATGGATATTTCGGTGACTTAGAATTTTTCACATTATTCGTAGGTATTTTGTTGTTATATGCTATTAACTTAGTTGTTGTGAGAACCCATTTGGGGTTGGCCTAGTGGTTGACTTGGGATCTTGGAGTTTGCTCCTCCAAAAGTCTCAGGTTCGATTCCCTCTGGTGTTAATTTCGGTGGGCTAAGTCCATACAGGGCTTGCTCTGGCTTTAAACAGGGCCCCTGCAAGTGGGCGGTGGGATTGGTGCCCTCGGATTAGTCGGTCCTTGGATCGGATACCGAGTTTTCTGAAGAAAAAAAAAACTTAGGTGTTGTGAGTTTGTTCGCAGATTCACCATTTTCTGTTTTTAGCGATGTTGAACATGTTATTATATATAATGTACTCTATCAATTTGAATATCATTTTGTTTTTGTCAACAAAAAAAAAGAGTTAAGACTCGAGTTTAAATTCTGAACGAAACAATCATCGATCAAATTTTACTTGTCCTTCATATGAACTCTGAGTATATATTTTTATTTACATGCTTGTGAAACAAAAATAAAATCAGTATATATATATATATATGTGAGTCAGGATCCGTTGACACCAGGTGTAAGTCAAAAGACTTACACCAAATCTCAACCATTAAATCAAATTAATCCAATGGTTCACAAATGTTTCCTTAGAGAAGTATGTGAGTCCTTTTTCTCGTTATTCATGGGAAAATAAAAATTCCAGATTCACAACAACTTCATGTTTTATATATATATATATATATATATATATATATATATATTATTATATTTTCTAAATTATATCATGAACCAATTGTAAAATAGTGAATAAATAAAATGAAACCATGGAACGGTTGATTAGTAAATTGTTTTTTTAGTTAAATATTTTATTTATTTTTATTTTATTGACTATTGTCCATAAAAATTATACAATATTTATAAATAAAAAATATTAAATATGAAATTAATAACAAAACTCATATTTTCCAAAATATTTCTTCAAAGCTCGTTAACTCTTGAGCTCGGTGTATATATTAATTATAAGAACTAATATTATGATATAGAACAATGAGAATATGATAACACGTTTGGGTAAATATCTATTATTAATATTGTATAAAAAAAATTATACAGTATTTACTTGAAAAGTTTTGGGTTTTATTTCCAGCATAATAAATATAAAATCAGAATATTTCTTTTGTCATTTTCATTGTTTCTAGAAATGCAAAACTAACATTCACCTTAAAAGTCTCTTTTCACTTTGTTAGCAGCTAAACTTAACATGTCATTAAGGTTTAGCTCAATTAACAATGCACAAATTGTTAGGAGTGAAAATTGTTAAGATGGACATTTTTCGTGGTTCTCTGGATTTTGACTCTTTTCTTTGTAACTCCATCTACAAACCAAAATAAAAAATAAAGTAACATAAATTTTATAAAATAAAAATAAAAGAAATATTTTCACAAAATAAGGTGTTAGATTTTTTAATATTCATCAGCATAAAGTGGGTTTTAGTCATATACTTTCATCTTCATAGTTTTTTTTTATGTTTAGGTTTCTTGATTGATCCATGGACCATGATGGTGTTCATGAATCAGCATGTTTAATTTTTCAGAATCTTTTTGCTAAAGACTTGCAAGATTTTGGAGTCTGAACTGCGTATATATTGATATGATGCTTGTTCTTGAAGAATTCAGACAATGTTAAGAATATAGGAGTGATTGCTTATCTAAAATAGAAAGGAAAAAAAAATTAGGAGTATGATCCAGTGGAGCTTCTACAATTTTTTTGGACAGATTTATAGAACTTACTTTTATTTCTCACCTTTTCAATTTGCATTTTCCTTTTTGCATACTTGTTGATTTACTATTAACAAGAGAAAATTCATAATGATGTTGATTGCTCATTGGACTAAATCGACCAACTGATTCATTTAGAAGCTATAAATATACGAATCTATAAGATAAGAAGAACCAAAGCTTTTAAAACCCCACTTGAATTGGTACCTCACACTACCAAACATGGGGGTCTACATGTGCCCAAAAGTCTTTAATTTTCGTTTTCTAGTTTTATAATCACTAACATGTTGAAACAAAGTCCAATTCAAACTCTGTCTTCTCTTTATATTTTTATAAATTATTAAAAAATTAAATTTCATGAATGAATGAAAGTTAAGATCTGATCCTTTAGATATGTGACAGCACAACTTGATGACACCTTCAATTATGTGGTATAAAATACATGTTATGTTAAATAAAATTTCGAAGGATATAGATTTTAAGATATTCATTAATAAAAAAAATTGTGTAGCACAAATGGTTTTGTCCCATTTGTAGTTTGTACTACTAATACCGATATGACTTTGGAAAATCAGAGTTAGGCAGAGATGATAATTGCATTACATAATTTGTCTCAAAGCAAAATTTAAAATCTAGGCATGCAATACAATCTTTTGAATATGTGATTTGCATGAGAGTTCAAGGCCCACAAAGCACTAAGCCACTGATTTTGACATTAGGTGGAAGATGACTCCAATTTTCATTACATATAGAAATGGTTGGGACACTAGAAGCTCCCCATGACCAAACAACATACATAAATGTGGATGAATGATGGCCAGCCAATAAACGTTTTTAAAAAACTAAATCGATATTTAATCAGCTAGACCTCTAAATTATAGTTCAATCGATTCAACCTGATTGAACTAAATCATAGTTCAACCTGACTATAATGTAACATTATAATGTAACTGAAAGTAAATTAACCAACAATTTCTGACTCAACCAATTGAACCGCACAATTCGATCCAGTTTTTAAAACATGGCAACAAATAAAAATTTAGCATTTGTTAAAAGCAAATACTAGTGCCTTATATCTCTATCAAAAACTAGATAAAGCAACCAACTTTGTCCCCCCACTAAAAAGGGTAGGTCCCAATCCCTTGCAATGAGAATTCACATTGTATCATCACTATTAGATAGTGGTATCTCCAACCAAAACCTCTATAAGTATGTCCCACTTCCCACACTACCAATGACCTTCATGATTCTTAAAATTCAAAAAGAGGCAGCTATGTATCCAACATCACACATGGGGTGCCACCACACATGATCATGACTTAAATCTTTCCTTCTTAAAACCTCGCAACTTTCTCTTCATGTAATACAAACATTTCATGTTTCATGCAGTGAGAGAGATCAAAAGGAAGGTTGCTTTTTAGAAACAAGTGTGCTTTTTTTTTTGTGATGGAGAAAAGCAAGTCATTTCCTGAATACTCTTGTTCTTACACTGAATTTGGATACAGTGAAAGGTCCAACTCATATAATTTCAATGGACCAAGTGATAAGGGAAGTGGATTTTCTGCATCAAATGATTCAGAGCTTAAAAGGAAGAAGAGAATCAAGTCCTATAATGTGTTGGCAGTGGAAGGAAAGCTTAAAAGTAGTGTAAGAAACAGCTTCAAGTGGATCAAGAACAAGTTCAGCGATGTTCGGTATGGCGTGTGAACTGTGACTAGCCCTTAGATTGAATCACATGTTTAGTAATCTTAGCTTTCAAGGTAACAACTTGAAACAAACTAAAGAGGAAAAATATTTCTGGATGTATTTGTAAGATAAGATGTTTTACATGAAAAATGAATTAGGGAGCATGTTGTGTTTTTTTGGAATATATGTGCTTTGGAATGAAAATGTCATCAAAGGTGTCTAATGTTTATTGTAAGAATTAAGAACAAGTGCAAATTAGCATGCTTTGTATCAAACAAGCAAGAATTCTAAATGTTTCTAAGAATTGAGATTACAAATCTTAAGTTCTTTTCTTTTTGATGCATGGTCTATGCTTTTAATATCCATAAAAATATGATATTGAATAAATCTTAACATAGTTTTCTACTTCATATATAAACTCAGCAAAAAAGACATTCCTTCATAAATATTTAATTCTTTCTCCTACGTTTTCATCTTATTTTTTTGGCTAGGGTAGTTATTGTCATGATACAAAATCTGCAATCTTACTTAAACAGTAATTTAAACAGTTGTTGACTTTTTTTCTAAGATGCCAACCAAGTCTAGTCTAACTTGCCCAATTCAATTTTTGACCTTCCACTAAAATAAGAGCCGTTTGAATTGGCGTATTTGAGCTTATAAACTTGCATAAGCTCATGTGAGACTATTCGAGAGAGGTTAGGGGAACATCTTACGACATGTTCATAAGTTGTTTTCAGCTTATTTCTATAATCTTTTTATGATAGCTTATGAAAACAACTTATATAAAAATAGTTTGACTTTTTTTTATAAACCGAGAGGTGCAAAACCTTCATTATGCTAGAAGACATCTCAGCTAAGTTGGCAGCTCGAGCAAACAACAATCATATGCAGCACACTCGAGAAAAATAGTTTGACTTTATTTTATCTTTTATTATAGAAATAGCTTAAGTGAACCTTTCACTGTTACGGTTTGGAATTTTGTACTTGGACTTGACCAATTGAGTTTCATTGTTTAACAGATGGTACAAAGGCTGGTGATTATCACAATATCACTTAACAGCTCCTTATTCATCATTATCTCTTTGTTCTGCATACCTTAATCCAAAAATTTAATGGTGGGACTCTATCAATTGATTATGAAGCTAATAAAAGACAAAAGAGTAAAACAAAACAAGTAGGAACGATTAGAGATTTTCTCAAGACTATCACAGAAAGTGACAACTCAACTAACTTCACATAATGTATGACGTTAAGAATTAAAATATCTAGCCTTAACAATGATATAAATAAGTAAATAAATACTTTGATTTTGGCACATAAGCATAAAATAATCAATTGTATGTTTCAAATTTCATTTGTGCCAAGTGTTAGATCAATGTGATATAATGAAATAAAACTGTATTTTTCTTTAATCCAATCATTGAAAATGACCCTTTTATTTTCAATGACAAAAAATCTTGAATATGTAGAGTAACTTTCAAAATACATAAAATCAAATGATATAATGAAATAATCAATTTTTTAGGTATACATAATCTTGGATTGCCTAATCAAAGAGTAAATGTTCTTCTGTTTTTAACTTTCTAAATTCTCTGGTGGAAGTGGACCTGAAAATCTGGTCTGTTCTGTATCTGCCATCATCTTTCTTGGTTGCATTTGGTTTTGGCTTGGATAATGGAGGAAGGTTCTTGATGTTTTTTTCTCCAATATTTGCACGCCTACTATGGATTTTGTGGGGCTGCTTTTGATCAGAACCATGAAATGGAGAGAGAAAGAGGGGTGAGTGGTCCCCAACTCCAGCTTGGTTTACACTTGATGAAGTACTACTTGTTGCACTACCTGGTTCTTCACTTGGAACATAAGTTTCAGCCTCAGCATTATTTCTCAATACCTGAAATAATAACCATAGTGTTATAGAACCATTTGCATAACTAAAATGATAATCTAACCTTGTAAATGGAAAAAATTTCATTAGTCACGTGATGTTCTAAAGCATAAGGTTTAATACTCACGTCTTTAGAGGATACAGTATGTTCCATTGGCTTATTAGATGCTAAATTCTTGCGACGCTCCATAAATGTACGAGAACGCCTGATTTTAGAGTTAATATACCTGTAAATAAGAGCAAACCAATAAGTTCTATTTTCCGGTACCAAAATTTATATCTAATCATCGGTTAATTTTTCACATCATCATCAAAATAGAAAGAAAATGGATTAATTATTCAGTGACAACAAAATTAGTCAAATGTTAGCTGAGTAAGCCTGTTTAGTTCATATGGCACAATTCTCACCAAGAAACTAAGATATACCATTAATCACATTCGCATTAAACATATAAGAAGAAAATATAATGTATAAAACCTTTTATAGCAAAGATTAACTTACTTTATCTGTTCTTTGGCTGGAGTATGCTCATCTTCTTCTTTGTAGATTGCAGGCAGACCAGATAGATCACAAGCCAATGGGCTTGTAAAGAAAAACTGCGGGAAAGAGATATTTGTAAATTCAGAATTACTTAAGCATTAAACTATTTCCTCGCATGAGAACATAAAGTCTATATTATGTTTTTTTCATCACAAGAATGATTGGTGAAATTAAATTGCAGAAATTCATTAGACCATCAATGCTTAAGCAGACCACATATCTGAGAAATATGTAATTATACAAATCACTTGAATTATAGTGACTGGTGAGCGTATAAAAAACTTGGGATCCACATCCCCTTCAGTAATAATACTACGCAATAATCAATCTCGACCATTAATTCTTGATCAGACGGTTCGGATTAGACATTTACTAAATCAATTATAAACAATCACCACCATGATTTAGATCAGACGGTCGAGATGAATAACTGGGCTACAGGGAATATGCTTCCACAAATTTGACAGCTCTTGTAAAACATTTCAAACTCATGTCATGAAACAGGAGTTAAATATAAGTTAAATACATACATGGATAAATGGTTCAAGATCAGAACCACATTAAGGAGAAGCAATTGTTGTCTTTACTCACCGGATTTTTAAGAGCTTTAGACGCACTGCCTCGAAATGCAGGATCCAAAGCAAGAAGAGTACATAAAAGACCTAAAGAAGATGGGGGCAGATCGTTGAAAGTTTCTACCAGACTTGGTCTATAAGACTTTGGAGGTACAAAAGTTGTAGAAAGTTTCAGCTTTCTCCAATACTCTTGCGACGGTGTGCCACATAACCTAAAAATTCTATGAAGTTGCTCAACCTGGAAGCAGGAAAACTTCATGATTAGCAGCTATACGCGGACAATATCTCGCAAAAGTATGCATAGCAATCCTAAAGATATGTGACCAAAGTAGTTCTTATAATGATTGCACAATTTTCACCTCTCGAGCTAGATTCTGGGATTGAATTAGGCTTAAAGACCGAATTCTAAGAGCAAAATAAAGGACAACGACAAATAGCCGAGTACACTTATCATTTGAGCCTAATTATTAGTTACCTCTGTTCTTCCAGGCATGATTGGAATTCCTTTAAACATTTCTGCAAGGAGACATCCAACACTCCATAGATCAATACCAACTCCATAATCGGTGGAACCTAACAACAATTCAGGAGCTCTGTACCATAGCGTCACAACCCTGTTTGTGAGAGGCTGGTCTTGATTTGGACTATAATAATTGGCAAGTCCAAAATCTGCAATCTGAAGCATCCCATTTTTGTCAATCAAAAGATTTGACCCTTTTATATCTCGATGCAAAATTCCTCTATCATGGCAATGCTGAAGACCTGAAAGCAATTGATGCATATAGCACTTGACCTACATTGATTTTATAAGATTATTAAGGAGAATAAATGAATCCAACTGCTAAAATGTTCAATTCATCAAAGAAAATTCTTCTAACCTGTGGTTCGGTTAGTCTTTCTCCAGGCCGAGAAATAATTCTTGACAAATCCGTTGGCATGAAATCAAAAACTAGATATATGCTGTACTGCATTCTTGAAGTGGCTAACCCTTTAAGTTTTACTACATTGGGATGATCCAATCTCTGTAATATAGTTATTTCTCTTGCCATAAATTTAATGCTTTCAGGCTGTGATGTATTGAAGCGAACCTTTTTGAGGGCCACAATATCTCCGGTGTCTCGATCCAGAGCTTTATAAACATTGCTGTAGGTTCCTTGTCCTACCTACAAAATGTAAATAACATAGGCCAAAGTCAACTATAGCTCGCTCTCTTCTGCCAATATTTTCGGTTAGTATAATCTTCCAATTTGGTTTTCTCTAAACCAACTATAAACTAATGAATTTCACCAAGACTTTCATATTAGATTGTCAATGATTAGAAAACAAGACCAAGAGGCTTAAGTTGCATTGAATATTGTACCAGACAATAACTTCTTTTATTCTATTTCTAGATAGAAATCAATATTAGGATTCCACGATTGCTTAAACTTTCCCGATATAACTAACCAATTGGATCCTTGGTTACACTTGGTACATTATGAGCTATGACTGACAAGGCTTTGGAATTGGCAATTCAAATCACCTTTCTTAATTTGCTAAATTCAAATCACCTTTCTTAATTTGCAATTCAAATGCAAAATAGATTAACTTTGAAACTCCTTAGATTCAAAGTGTCACACACCGAACAGTGAACACGCTACATATCACACTAAAGATGATAGCCATTGACATAAATCATTGCTTAATCCATACCATACTATACAATGTTTAAAAAAAACTTCAAACAGAAGTGATAAATGAAGAAAGAGCATCTAACCTTATCAATCATTTTGTAAGACTCGGCACTCTTAGCAACTACACCAGCCAACACTTGAGAAGGAACATTATCAACCAACCATTTAGGCCAACCATCCACCATCTCATCATCAAAACACTTATTCAATTGCTTCTTACTATCTTTCAAATCACCATCTCTCTTTCCTCTTGCACCACCATTGCGATCAACTGCTTTATGCTTTCTGGGTTGTCTCTGATGTACATGATGATCAATATCCTTACCCTTCTCAACATGTTTTTGACTCTGACCAGTAGATCTTCTGTGTGCAACAAAATCAGAACTTGGAACATAACCATTTTCCATTTTGAACCTGTCTAGTCCTCTATAGTTAGCTTCAGATTCTAATGGTTTGGCTTGAACACAGCCCATATTAATGGACGGACCCTTGTAGATATTGTAAGGTTATAAGTATAACTCTCTACAATAAAGAAAAGGTGGAAAGAATGAAAGAGAATAATGTGAATGCGAAAAGCCGACCATGGCCGGCACAGTTGGAATGTATGGTACACAAAACACAAACCAATGGATGGAAGTTTACAATTGCTTTGCTTTGCTTTGTCCGAAGAGAGAAAATGACTGCGGGGTTCGTAATACGTATTTTGTATAGAAAATAGAATTGTCAGATACAGTGCATTGAGTGAGAGAAGAAGAGAAAGACATGGACGTAAGACACGGAGACAAAGTCACACTCACTGTCAGAATCACAAACAGCATTTAGGGGATCTCAAAAAAGAATAAATCATTTTTAATTTAACCTTTAATTAGTATAAAGTTAAATTAATGAGATGGTCATAGATTTTAGAGAATAATTAATTATTTGATTATCTTAACAAGTGTTCTTAAGACATCAGTTAATAAGTTAAAAATATAAATAAATTATAGATTTGATATAGAAAAAGTTAAATTTTGTTTTTAAATTTTTAAGGTGTTGAATACACCGTTTCCAACATTAGAGCTGTCAAAACCGGCTACCTGACCCGCGACGGACCGGCCCATGATAGGCTCGAGCTTTTACGGGCCGGGCCAAAATGGCCTGAAAAATAATCGGGCTAAAAAATATTTGTCCAAGCCCAGCCTTTTGTGGGCTACGGGCTTTCGGGCCAGTCTAGTTACTTAAAGCTTTTAATTTAAAAATAAAAAATTAAACTAAAAAATACCTACCAACAACTCAATTAGCAATTTACAACTGTCTTTTTATAAATTATCTCACTTTTGTTTTTTTACATTAAGCTTATTTTCTTGTTTGCTCTTTGTTTCACTCCTTAAGGTTGTGTTTGTTTCCATGGAAAGATAGTGAAGAGAAGAGAAAGACAACGGAAAGAAACATTTTCTATGGTTTGGAACAAGTGAAAGTGACTAAGGAAAGAATGAGACACCATGGGTCCCACATCAAAATGCTTTCCTCTCAAATGTGAGGAGAAAGTGGAGGTGGCAAACTTTTTTGATTAAAAAGACAATATAGCCCTTTCTGTTATGTTTTATCTTTTCTAAAAATCTCAATAGTAATTAAACGTAGTGGTAGCACTAGTAGCTTGTATCCCATGCTTTTCAAATTATATTTTTTTTTATAAAATTAATATATGTAACTTTATTTAAATTTTTCAAAAGGAATACGTAGAAGTAAATAACTAAATAAAATTATGAATGTATATCAATATTTTCACCAATCAATTATATTTATATAAGGTTATATATGTCAATTACTAAAAATACATGTTTCTTTCCTTTCACTTTCTTCTCCACTTTCTCTTATACCAAACAACCAAATTAGTCCTCTTACTTTCCACTCATTTTCTTTCCTTATACAATCTTTCCTTTCACTATTTTTCCTCTCACTTTCCTTTTGCAACCAAACATAGCCTAAGGTTCAGGTTTATACAAGCATGTCAATGGTTTAATTGGTATTCATTATATTTTATACCCTTTCTCTAATTTCCATGTAACCTTCAATAGAAGATGGTCAGCAGTAGATCTGATCGAAAGTTACTCTAGGTTCTGTTCTGAATTCTGATAACCAATTTCTTGTTTTGCAACTATGTTTCTTGCATCCATCAAATTACAACATATGTAACACTTAATAAAATAATATTAGCATGGTTGCAGACCATGTAGCAAGACTAGGCTCATGCTAATCGATAGATAAATATGTCTCGTGGTAATTATTCAAAGTATTTTTCAATTAATAATTGAATCATGACTACATCTTCATGGTGGGTTATAGAAAATTATAATGTCAAAAAATAGTTCACGTGAGCTTAGCTCAGTTGGTAGGGACATTGCATAATTTATGCAGGGGCTGGGGTTCGAACCCCGGATACCCTTCTTCTCCACATTTTAATTGTGTGAACTCCTGCCACTAGGCTACTAAACCAAAAAAAAATGTCAAAAAATAATTATAAATTAAACGGGCTACCCGTGGCCCGGTCGACAGTGGCGGGTCTTCCTTGGGATCCACGGGAGCCATGGTACCCCCCAAGGTTTCTATATATATGATATAAGCCATAATATATATTAACTTTCGTCTAGTCTAGTGGTAAAGCGCTTTAGAATTGTACTAGAGGTCGCGGGTTTAGCACCTCCTTATGCCTTTTTTTAACATTTTTATTGTATTTTTGATTAATTATTAAAAATAAAATAAAAAAACGTTCTTGCTGGGACTCGAACCAGCACCCCTGAATTCAAGCAAAATCTACCACTCTTTCAATTTGTAAATTCTATAAGCTTTAACTACTCATGCTATGGATGTGGGAGCATCAACTCCGTCCCTGTGACAGTTTAATATATATTTCAAAAATGTTTGGCACCCCCAAGAAAAAAACTCAAGATCCGCCACTGTCGGTCGGCCTAGCCCGCAACGGACTCGGGCTAAAAAGACCCGGTTTTAAGCGGGCTCAAATTAATATACGTTTCAAAATAAAATAATTAAACGGGGTTCAAACTTCAATCATTCTATTTATTTATGTTAATGATGGAAAAAGAAAGTGTACCCATGTTAAAGTGTCAATGTTAATTTTATAAAGGCTTAAATATATCATTGATCCTTACACTTTTAACATATTTTAATATTAGTCATCCACTTTTTTTCTTACATTGATATCTCCACTTTGTAAATATAAAAAATGCAAATAATCATTTTTTAAGACCAATTATTTATGCGTCATGTGGTACACTAAAAGACAAGATTTTCATAATTAAAATATTTCAACTTTTCTCCATGAGTTTAGCTCAGTTGGCAGGGATATTGCATTATACATGCAGAGGTCGGGGTTCGAACCCTGGACACTCCACTTCTCCACAATTAAATTGTGTGAGTTAAGCTCACGATGACAAATTGTGTGAGCTCTAGTCACTAGGTTACTTGACAACAACAAAAAATTCAACTTGTTATTATTTTTTTATTCATTATTTAAAAAAAATATATCATTAGTTCCTCCACTTTCAACACTTTTTAATATTGGTCATCGTGCTTTGGTATTGGCCCCTAAATTTTTATTTATTGAATTTTCAATGATATTATTATGTTTTATTATCATTTTGTTCATTATTTTTATTAAGAGTAGTTATAAAAAATAAAATAAGAAGGTGTAATATTTGAAATGTATATAGGGTAAATTGAATGAACCGGCGGTGCTTAAGCAAGTGTGGTTGTTTTGAAGCTCAAGAAATTGAAGGGATCAATTGGTTTCCCCTTGCAGCAATGGAAGGAAGAAATGGTCCATAACATTTTTTAAGTTCTGATTCCATGAGAGAGAGCAATGAGACATGAAAAGAGATCTGGTGTAGAGAAGCTATGATAAAATTTGCGGGTTGATTTAATGAAAAAAGTGGTCCAAGTTGTACCCATTTATTTAGTGGTGTAAATTAAATAGACTGAGCAAAAAAAATCCACAGATAGATCATGAGAGAGAGAGGTTTTGATGGTGGTGGTGATTATGTTGAAGCTATGATTTAGTGATGATGATGATGATGGAGAACATGATGAGTTAATGAAGAAATTTGGATTTATAGAACACGGTAATGGATGATAAGAGATGAAGAAACCATCTGGAAATATCAGGGCTTCAAAATTTAATTTGGGAATCATTGGTAATTTGGGAAATTCACCATTTAATATACTTTTTTAAAATATTTAATCCATATGTCTATAGAATAACAAACATGTGTGTAACTGTAAAAATGAACGAAACATACACTAACATTGTTAATTGGTTATGTCTATTTCACTCGAATTAGATGTTTGATTTCGTGTTGATTAAATTTTTAAAAGGGATAATTGGTCGGATAAACATATATTGAAGGAGAAGTGGTAGCAACACTCTCTTTTGAACACTCTCTTTAGTACTCACTCTTTTATTGGATGAAATCAATGTATGTCTCACCACTTTATGTTGGTTCCATTTCCAAAGTGTAGGTCCTACATTGATTTTACCCAATAAAAGAGTGAGTGTTAGAGAGAATGCTCAAAAGAGAGCGTCACTGGCATTCCTCATATTGAAGATTTTGATCGTCGAAGTTAAAGTTGTTGATTTATTCTTAATCCAATTGTTTATAGGGTCAGTTTGTTTTGGATTTTTTGAAGAAAAAAAAAATCTATTTTTTTAATTGAAAAATAAATTATTATTTTATGTTTATCGTGTTTGATTTAGATTTTTAAAAAATCCATTTTGCTAAAAAAATCATTTTTAGCCTCAAAATGAAAAACTATTCCAAGTAACGTTTTCAAAATCTATTTTTTTTTCCTAAATGCAAGGAGTGTAAGAGTTTCAAATCTTAAAAAAAAAAAATTATGATAATAAACAAACAGAAATAGCTTTAGATTTTTTTAAATGGTTTTGCTAGAAGTCACCCATGAAGGTGTCTTAACAACCCACACCTCAAGGTGTGATTTCCACTTTTTAGTTACAACTTTGTCAAAAGACACCTTCATAAAAGGTGTCTTCTAGCAAAACTCTTTTTTAAAAATCTCTAAAAAAAATCTCTAAATTCTTTTAACTCAAAATCTATTAGTTTTAAAAATGAAACAAATGCACCCATAATCTATTGATTGAATTGATTTTATTTGATATCGCTAGTTGGTTAGGTCTGTTTTGATCGACGAATAAGTGTAATTTCATCTTAATTACTTTTTCTGAAGGGATGGTTTGTCTGATTCATATACATATTCTGATTGTAGAAATTTGAGTTTTGATTCATCCTTAGTCCAATTATGTCATATATAAGCACCATATTATTTTTACTTGTCACCGTTAGTCGGTTGAGTCTATTTCGGTTGATGGAGAAGTGTCATTTCATCTTGATTGGGACTCTGAAGAGATAATTTATGGGATTGACAAATAGAGAAGATTATGATGTTGAAATTCAAGTATTTGATTCATTCTTAGTTTAATTAGATATCATCTAACGATCAGATTGAATTTATTTAATACCATTAGTAGGTTCAATATGTTTCAGTTGACGGATGAGTGCCCTTGCATGTTTATTACGATTCAGAATGTATAGTTTGTTGAATCCGACAAACAATCTCTTTACAAGGCAAACCGACATACTATATATTCAGAAACTTAATCAACATGAAATGACTTTTTCTCGTCGAGTGAAGCAAACCGAATCGAATAACAATATTAAATAAAATTAATTTGATTGTTAGATATGACCTAATTAGACGAAGAGTGAATCAAGAACTAGAATTTTGACGATCATAATCTTTAGTATAAGTCTATCTGATAAACTTACTGTTTAAAACCTAGTCAATATGAAATTACTATTCTCTATTGATTGAAACAACATTGTCGATTAACGATATCAAATAAAATCAATACAGATGCTATATATGAACTAATTCGAATAAGAATGAAACAACAACTTGAACTTCAACGATCATAATACTCAGTATATGTCAACTCGATAAATTATCCCTTAAGTAACATAGTCAACATGAAATGACTTTTCTTCATTGATTAAAACAGACTCAATCGAATAACATTATCAAATAAAGTCGTTATGATTGTTACATATGACCTAATTGGACGAAGATTGAACCAATAATTTAAATTTCGACGATCAAAATCTTCGAAATATCGTCGAGCCGACAAATTATCCCTTCAAAAACTTAATCAATACAAAAAAAAAAACATTTCTTTGTTGGCTTGAATAAGATTTTTTAATTTTTAAGCATTTAAAATTTATGTTTAATTCATGTTTTCTTTCAAAATTTTAAACTTTAAACTTTTGTGGGTGAAATTATTATAATACTCTTGGCATCTTTGCAAAGGTTCATTAATAAATATGAAAGGTACACATGAGTTGAATTAAATCCTTAAAAATTCATATTTAATTCATGTTTTGTTACAAAATTTTAAACTTTTATGGGGGAATTTTTTTATAATATTCTTAACATCTTTATAAAAATTTATTAAAATATATGAAGAGTACATATGAGTGAACTTAAAAAAAATAGATAAAAATAGTGACTAAAGAATATCGTGAGGATCAAAATTTGCTGAGACTTTTAAGGGAAATTAAAAATAAAATTTGATATATTTATAGTGAAAAAAAAATTATGCAACCCTAAATAAAATATATCCTTATAATTTTAGATTTTTTTTTTCTTTGCGACAGAAAAATATATTTAACTTTTTCTTTCTTAGAGGAATTTTACAATTTAATATTGTTGACATGCTCATATGACATTTTTAAAAATACTATGACTCAAAAGGAAAATGTGATATATTATATAGTCAAATTGTCTAAAAAGTTCGTATTAAATATTAAAAGCGAATTTAATTTCATTAATCTATTAATCGCTAGTCTCTTTAATCTTTAGCTCGCATTACTTTTTTTTTTTAATGTAGAGAAGTACAGATCTCATAATTTGAATTGTGACCCTACATAATATTATTCTTGCAAATTCGAACTAACAATCATAATATTGATTGATTTGAAGAGAGAGAACCAACAATCATTACATTTACGACCAAAGAGTTTATCATATTTTACCTTCATCAAGAAATATCCACATGGCACGAGTTTAACCCAAGAGAAAGAAGGTAGAATAAAATACAAAAGTGATATTGTTGGTAACTATATAGTTTGATCATTTTTCTTTCAAAGAGAAAAAATAGTTTTGATCATTTATAAAAGAAAAGAAGGAATATTAGTCGGTCTTTAGGCTAAAGAGTTTTAGAAAGAAAAACAAAAATAGTTTAATTGTTTCTATTCTTCTTTGGTTGGTGTTTTATTGATGAGGTTAGGATAGATTATGATGATGAGGTTGAAAATGTTGGTGCTTGGGGCAATTTTCACTTGAAGAAAAACTGTTGCTGCTATTTCTTCTCTATTTTCCCTCCTCCTGGTTCAATCATTTTATACTACTTTCAATCTAGTTCAAAGGGTTATTTTCATCATTTTAAATGAACAAAATGCCAAACTATGTAGTGGCAGAGTTGAAGCAGCCTCAATGCAGTGACTTAGAACATCCACAATGGTTGGTTCCTTGACAAGGACTTCTTAAATGAACCTCATGTGACACATCACTTATTTATAATTTTTTAATAAAAGTACCTATTAAGAACTCAATGACTCCAATGACAATACAAATAATAAGGACTCCAATGAAAAGTACTTAAATATGTCCCACTATCTTTACATCATTAAACAAAAATAATTTACCTATTACTCCTTTTTACAAGTGGGACCAAGTAGTACACATTTTATTACTCATTTGTACAAGTGGGACAAAATAGTACACATTTTATTACTTTTTTAAACATGGGACCCGTTAGTTACCCAAGAGAGAGTCTTTATATAGTTGTCCATTCCTTAATGGGAACTTATTTTTTCTTCCTCTAATGGAGGGTCCTTAACAGGAAGTGGTTCTTGTTAAGTAAGGACCCCCATTGAAGATGCTCTTAGCGGTTTTTTTCAAAAGGAAATAGAAAAAAAGGAGAAATCAAGAAGAAGAAAGTTTTTTTGGTTGAATACTTTGAGAAAAGTATAATTTACTATCCATTTCTTTTTATAACAACAGTCAATTCTACTACTTTGTAAATTGTGAATGCAAATGAGAAATTATTGTCCTCGTGAACTTAGCTGAGTTGGTAAGGACAATGCATAAAATATGCAAGGTTTAAAGTTCAAACTCCGGCCACCAAAAAAAAAATTATTGTTCACCCAAAAAAAATGAAAAATTAGTCATGGGTTAAATTAATGAACTTAGTAAATGATTTTTTTTATGGTACAATTAGTATATAAATTTCTTGTTTGATGTTTTCAGATTATTATTTTTAACAAATTAATTAAATTTCTGTAAAAAAACATAATATACCTAAAATGGCTTAAAAAAATCACTATAAATAATTTCTTAATCAGCCAAAAGTAACAGAGATTCAAGAAAAGGCATGTCTCTATAAAACAAAACAAAATATTTGTGAGATAAATTTGAAAAGTTGAAATGTTTAAATGTTTAAATGCATCTGTTTGGCTAAAGTGTATGAATGCGTGAAAATTGTATAAAGTGTATGAATGCGTGAAAATTGTATTTGATGGGATTCGAACTCTAGGTCTCAAAGGCTAACAAGTAACAAAAGTCATATGGGTTGGATAGCTCAATTAACTTGAGTTAAAAGTTACAGAGTTGAAGGTCCAAGTCATCATAGAGAAAAACAAGTAACATAACAATTTGCAAATATATAAAAAATAAAAAAAAGTAACAGCAACAAAGAAAACTCTAACAAGAGTTGACACCTCTTTTCTCATTATTTATTTTCTATATCTGAAATTATGCACTGAATTATATATTTGCAGTAGCATTTATACCATACAAGTAAAAACTATGGTATGTAGCGTAATAACAGAATAAGCGTACGTAGAGTCATTTAATCAAACTCATTCCAAGTTGGTTGAAAGTATATAGATATTGTTAACTTTTAGTTGTTCAAATATCAATATGTTGACTTCTTTTCAAATTTCTTTACCCTTTAAATTTTCAATCAACAATGCTGATTTTAGTGGAATTGTTGATGAAATATTTTAACTTATTACAATTTGACTCTTAGCTTACAATTCAGTATTGTATCATTATTTTAACCATCACAATTTTCTGTTAGCTTATGGTTGAAGTTTCATGAGTGGTGTAAATTGCAATATGACAGTGTAGCTCTCACTTTTGCAAACGGAATGAATTGCAATATCATGTCATGTTTCTCTAAATGATTTATCGATTCAATATGGTATCACTTAAAAAACTTATCATATCTAAAGCAAGAATTGTGCATCATGGAAATTGGAAAAGGATAATCACATTATTGTTTTTTCATAACATAACAAAGCAAGCTTGCTCGTTACATATGAAGATGAAACAAATTGATAAACGTTGTTTACACATCGAAGAGCAATTCAAGAAACTATTGACAATGTATTTTATATAAAGTTATTTATTATTCAATCCAAATCTACTATCCCAAAATTCGAGAGAAGGATCTTCACTTGATCAACAAAGTCTGAGCCCGTTGCAAACTCAGTTAGCAACCCAACAGCAAAACCAAACATTGCCCATCTGAAGAAGAAACAATAATTACAGATTTAAAATGTATAATCATTAAGGAGAAAAGAATGCTGCAAAATCTAAACTTTCTACCATATTTCATATATAAAAGCACATTAGAGACAAAGGTCTGCTGCACCACTTTTCCGAGGTATTGTCAGTTTTGAGCCTTGTGTCAGCACTCACGACTCTGTCCTTTGGTAAAAGGTGCATTGAGGGATAGATGAGTCTGAGTGCTTATATAAACTAAACTAAGCCTCGATTCTCAAGTGAAGTGGGATTTTTTGGTGGATCGGAACAAATACCATTCCACGTTACTCTCTAAGTATCCATTTTGAACAAGAGATAATACATAAATTATAAAAAAAAAAAAAAAAAAATACTACAAAAAAGATCAGAAAGAATAATATTAATTCCACAAGTACTTATTAATCAGATTTACAATTCTGGAAATGATTTTTCTACCAATTACTGTTTGCTGGAGAAGAAGAAAAAAATCTTAAATTAGTCTGCCTTGAAGGTTTCTACTGTCATAGGAAAGCTCTAAGGACGTTACAGATGGAAATCATTTGTAATTTTTAATTCACATTACAGCGTGTTGGGGAGTCTGACGGAGAGTTGGAAGTAACAAAGGGCCAGTACTCCGACATTTAGCTCATCTCTAATCATCGTAGAACTAACTACTCCCACTTGAATTCCAACACAATCAAGTCCTACATTGGTGGCAAAGTTTTAATTCTACTTCTACAACTCTACACAAAACTTTTTGTCGTTAAGGGGAGGAAGGGGACTAAACTCTCGGTTATTGATTATCATCTTGATTTTCCTCCATCATTATCAAAAGTACATAGCAAAGGTTATCATTATATTTTGAAAGAAGACATGATAAAAGCAATAAATTGGGGTTTGAAATCATTTAATATTTGCTAGCTTACTATCGCCACAGCGTAACTGATACAGATTCAGTTCAATCAATATGTTAACACAAAACTAACAAACTAGTTTTCCTATTGGACAAAGAAGTTAATCATGCACTTATAGCATAAGTGCTTATCACATAAGTGTTTATGTATCCTATAACAAATGATAAAATAAAGCTGGACTGTTTTCCTGTGTTATCCTAGAAAGCTTATGAAAATAAGCTTAAAAACAGCTCAAGGATATGTCATAAGTTATTTTTATATGATTTATCAAACAATCTCACATGTTATTATATAAACTCAAATAAACCCTAACTAGTTCTACCAACATAAAGAAAGTACAATCAACATAAATCCAAATTAAGATTTAAGAGAGACTCCAGCTTAAAATAACCCCAATTGAAAAATAGAAAGAATATTTTTATTTACCTTCCATTGCTAATCTCATTTTTGGCAATGAATCCAAAAAAGGGACCTTGATCTGCTGCTTGTTCAAGCTTCTTCTTTTTGAAATATTCCTGCAATTCCTTAGCCTTTTGTCTCTGAAACTCTAAAGAAACAACACTTTTATCATCACCAACAAAAGAATTTGTCTTCTGAGGTTGTGGAGGAGGCTGAGAAGGAGGTGAAGGTTTCAAAGGTTGAGGAAGATTAGATGGTTCTTTCACAGAAGGAGCCGCTGGTCTTCTCAGAGGACCATCACTCTGAACATTCCTTATAGTAACAGCATAAAGCTTTGAAGAAGAGAATCTAAAAGAATAAGATGAAGTTGAACATGAAGAGGAAGATGAATGAGTTGTTGGAATTTTGATGCATGGGATTGAAGATGTTACAGACATGTTTTTTTTGGGGGGATTGATGATGATACTAAAGATTATGGATTTTATTTGTTTTGTGTATTTATCTTTGTTCTTTGGTTACAACTTTTTCTTTTGTTTTGGACATTGTGTTATCAAAATCAGGGGATGGGTGTGTGGACAAGGTATGTCCAAGTTTCAACTAGAAAGTGGCTTCAGTTCATTGTAAGTTGAGATGTAAGTACAATGTCAACCATTGGATTTTGGCTACTGTTTGACTCTATAGAATCTAATATCTCCCTTGGATATTATAAAGACTTTTGGATAATTTTACAAAATATTTCTATTTGGCACAATGGTGTTCTAAATATTTATAATCTTTGTGTTGATGTTCTAAAAAAATAATAAGGGTCTTAAGGAAGTAAATATAGTGTAATCAATACATTAAAAACTTAAAAAGTATTTTTTTGACTTAGAATTTCTTCTTTTAACATTTTTTAACCAGTAACATTTTCCAGTAAAAATGATATTTTCTCCTCCCTCGAAATTGTAAGTTTTGTCAATTACTCCATTGAAATTAACAAAACTTCAATTACCCCATGAAATTGCACAACGTTACGTTTTGCAAATACTCCCTGAAGTTTTGCACTTATGTGCAAAATGCTCCATGAACTTGAAAATTTATATTTTTTTTTCTCATCCTTAAAAGTGATTGCATTATCACTGAATTGTGGAGCATATTAGCTAAGTTTTAACGATATACAACCATATATTGGCAGTGTGGTAGAACAAATTGGCGGTATTTGCTAAACCCTAAAACAAGAATATTTACAAAACAAACATAAAAGCATTTCTTTGTTCCAACATCAGATGTTTTTTCTTTTTCAAGTTGTCTTTCACCCATTAGAGATCAAAAGGATGATGTCTATCATGTTTTTTTATTCTCTTAAAAAAAGCATAATGAAATATACATAATATAATATTATTATCATTCCTTTGAATCCTAACGAGAGGAAGAAGACCATGATTCCTTCAAGATCTTTTATAAAGTGAGAGAAGTAACAAGTATGAATTTTTTCTTGAAAGTGAGAGAAGTGTGTTGGTGTAGAGTGTGCAGTGCTCACAATATAAAGGAAGTGGAAATTTTTGGTGTGGTTAAAATTAGCAAAAACAAATCTATATATTTTGACATCTTGGTTATGTCAATCATATGTCATTTATGTGCTTCATTATGTATGTCATGCATTAGTTTTCCGTCTGACGGGTGTGGTTGTACTTTGCTATGTTGACTTTCATATCATTAGGCTCTAATACATGGTTAATGTTTGATCGTTTCAGGGAGCATATATGGTTGTATACCGTCAAAACTTAACTAATATGCCCCACAATTCAGTGATAATGCAGTTGCTTTTAAGGATAAGAAAAAAAATATAAATTTTCAAGTTTAGGAGGCATTTTGCACATAAGTGCAAAACTTTAAGGTTCAGGGGGTATTTGCAAAACTTCATGTTGACTAACAGAATAATTTGATGGAGGGGGTAAATTGATCAACGTTGTACAATTTTAAAAAGATAATTGAAGTTTTATTAATTTCAAGAATAATTGACGAAACTTACAATTTCGGGGTAACGGTCTATTTACTCAAACGAAATTAAGAAAATTGGGTCCCCAATGCTACCCCACGCTACAACAAGCATTCGCCCCTGAATTCCTTAATGCTATCAGTGATGATTTATGTTTGTGCAGATTGCCCTAACTTCAACAATTGATATTGAAGTTGAATTATGGTTTTAAATCATTAGTTCAGATACATGTTTTTTTTTTTGTACGTTCAGATTACGTCCAGATTTTTAAGTTAAGTGCTTATTTTAAGATTAAGTTTATTTGGGAGGGTGATTTCTCATCAATTGGTGTTAATTAAGGGATGGATCTTTTCCTATAGGTTGTCAAAAAATTTGTTGGATGGTATTATTCTTGAGTTCATGCTGCTAATATTCTTGTATTGGATATTTTAGCATTTGTGCTTTGCTTTCGTTTAGTAGTATGTGTTGTTTTTAATTTTGGGTGAAATCATTCATTTATTATCCCCGTGCTCTTTATAAATCAATTTTCTTCGGGTTCTTCTAAAAAAATAAAAATAAAAAAGGTTAATAGGAATAAAGAATAAGAATGACAATGAATATTTTAAAGAAACCATAATAATACCTCTGAGAATTTTTGGTAAATAATTAAGAAAGAATAAATTATTTTTAAAATTAAAATTTGGATCATTTGATCAAGCATGTGAGCATTAAATGAATTCATGAGAGACGTCGGATTAAAGTTAGATTAATGATTATGATTTAATGTCAAATTTAATTTAACATCTTGGTGACATTGACCAGCCGCAATATGACAAATAGTTTTTTTTTTGACAGATGACAAATAGTTTTCTTCTCTCTCTTTCATAAGGATATTTTGTTTTTTGTTATTTTATTAAATAAAGAGTGACACGTGGTACCTTGACTTCATATGATCTGTCTGTTATGGATTAAAATAAAAATAATTTTAAAATTCAATAATTTAAAGTTTTTTAGAGAAAGAAAATGGATAAATTATGTAAAAACTCTATACTACATTGTTGGATCGTATGGAGAGGAGTGACTCGTCATTTTAATCTATACCAAAATTGTCAATGTATCACATTTATATCAAAATCTCCTCGTCTTTATTTCAAAAACAATGAAGTAATACAATACAGTTATGCCCTCTCTCTCAGAGGGAATAACTATTTTTTATTGCTTGAATGTTGGAATAAATACTAGGCGGAAAGATATAAATGCGATAATCATTCTAAAGTTAGGATGGAAATTAAAACACTTTGTCGCTTTGTTGACATTGAACTCGATAAAACTGAATTTTGACATGTAAATTTCTAGTTGAATTCAATATGCCAAAATTCTCTCTCGATTACTGTTTGTTATCACCATGTTAGTCGTTGTTGTTTGTAACAAACTGGCAGGAAAAAACAAGAACAAATAGGCGGGGAAAAACGATTTGTTGTGGAGGTCAGCTGTAGTTGAGGGTCAAATTCTTGGTTCAACAAATGGTATTGATTCCTCTGACTCAAAAGGAGTAGGCTCATGCCCTTGCTATACCCTAAAGCCAAGCAGAGAAGAAACCTCCACCTTCTAATGCAAACATCATGAGTTCTGCTCATTGGCAAGCTTTAAAATGATTTCTATATGTGACTCTCTCCTCGTAGAAGAACCAAAGCTATAACCTTTTCAACCAACAGGACATATCAACGATCAGATTGATTAGTTTCTAAATACATCATTTCATATCTTTTTTATTTTTACTTTTTTAACAATATGCTCAATTGAACAAGTCCAATGTTAGTAAAGTGTAAATTAAATTTTAGAAAGAGAACAGGAGGAAGTCTCTCATTTCTATAAATAAATAAATAAAGGGGATGACTGATTATAAAAAGAGCTAGAGAACTAAAGCACCAAAAGTCTCTTATTTTCAGACAGTAAATTAAATTTATTGGTCGTAACCACCAAAGTAAGTTAAATTTTTCAGATAAAACAAGGAGGATGAATCAAACATGAGGGATTATGAAGAAGAAGAAGATGTTGAAAATGTTGGTGCTTCGGGTGATTTTCACATAAGAGAAAAAGGGTTTGCTGTTCTCTCTGCTCTATTCCCCCCTCCTAATTCAATCCCTCTCTTTCGTTTTATATTACTTTCAATCTGTTAAGGGGTCATTTTTGTCATTTTCTTATGAAGAAAATGTCAATGTTAAACTGTATAGTGGTTGATAGCAGAGCAGAAGCAGCCTCAATGCAGGTCTGTATTGCATTTGTTTTTGTATGGAAATGGAAAAAAGGAGAAGGCAAGAAGAAAGTTTTATTGGTCGCATACTCCATAGGATTATTTACTATCACTACACAATATACAGGGCAACATGCTAACTGCCGGTATTTCATCAAGGATTTGTGACAATTAGATTAGATTATGGCAAATTTTTAGGTAACTTGTGTTCGGTTGGATACCGCTAGCCTTAGGTAAAATTTGTTTAACATTTTTATTTAATTAAAATGAATTAATATAAAAATATGATATAGCTTGAGTGAAGACTACATACTCAACCAAACTTCATGAATACCATTGTATTAAACTTTAGATTATAGCCAGTAAAAAAATCATTTAGTGTTAGAATTTGTGGCAATTACATTATTTACTATCATTACACCAAAGATAATCATCACACTCTGAAAGGAACCATTATCTCTTAAAATTTGCTAGTCTTTCGCCACAACACAGCTTATACAGATTCAGTTCAATCAATATTTTGATGAATTACACATCTCCGCAGAAACTTAAAATTAACTAACTAGTTCTCCTATTGGACAAACACTTTAATTAAGTGCTTACCATAAAGTATTTGTGTATAAGTTGTTTCTGTTACAAATGACAAGAGCGTAAGGAACTAGAGAATAAGGATTGCAGTTAGGCATGAACCTATGAACACCCCCATCTAAACATGAAGAGAACAAGGATCTAGAGAAGCGAGAGAAATAATTAATTAATTTAGTCTATTACCAAAACAAAATTAATTAATTAATTCAGGCTTTCACTTTAATAATTCAATCGAAATAGATCAAACTGGTACAATTCAGGTCTGTACTTCATTATGTATCTTGTTTCATTCATAATGTTGATGTTGACATGTAGCACAGTATTGGAAAAACAAATGAGCAATCCTGAGAAATTTTTGTCAGTTAATAGAAACATAGACAAGTTTCAAATGACCTTAAAAAGAAAATCTAACTCTGCAAATCCCCATGAAGTGGATGCACCATATACAAAAGAATCAATCACCTCAGGGATTTTATTCGCAGCTTTGCTTTTACATAGAGCACCAAGTAACAAATCAATCAAGACTTATACAACACATCTGGTATACTCCAATTCTCCAAACCCCAAATTTAAGGAAATCTCGCTATCCTTTAGAAACTATGAATGATCACTCATTTTTCTTCATGCACTTAAACAATCCCAAACAATCTCACAACAGCCTATAAAACAATTGCCGGAACATGGACTTCATTTATACCTGCAACAAATATACCTCAAAAAAAAAAAATCCTAGTCTAACACAAATTCGCCAACAGGCAGCCGCAATGATACTTTACAAAATATTACATTTGTATTATCTCTCGATCAAACCATAGCATAGTATTTAGTTACTTCATATAAATAAGAACATAAAGTAGCATAAAAATGATGAATAAAAGAAAGGAATTCACACAAGAATTATACAACAAATTGATGACAGGTATAGGAGCAAAACTTGAAGCCGCAGCAAGCAATAGTAGAGACACAAACAAATCACTCCCGCAACATGTTGGTGTATATATCTTCAAAGGACCAAAAAATCTTCACTCATTTTGCATCTAACCGAGTGATGTTGTGTTAAAGATGAACGTCCCGATGAATGACCCTAACATCTTAATGAAACTCCAATTTACATTATCGCACAGGAACATGTTCTCTCATTTCCATTATCATATTCATCATCTGATCCATCCACTTCACTGCAGTTGAACGAAAAATTCTATTATATAGAATCAATTAAAGGCAGGTAATAAACCACGAAAACAAACAATAACAAGGAAAAATGTTCAAAACTTTTATCACAATCAACTCATATAATAACAGGTATGACAGCATATGCACAAATTAATGGTTGTCAACCTGTCAGGGTATAGGACAGGTTATTGACAAACAAGCTAACTGCAGTATGGCGTCATTTTTTCTATACTTGTCTAATAAATATATATTCGGTTACTATATGCTTCCATAATATTGGGAAAAGATTTGAGACCTAAATTAGTTTCTATTAAGTCTTGGTCCATAAACTTTTTCTATTCTAGTTAAGTTCCTATAGTTTTATTTCAGTTTCAATTGGATCCCTGACTTAAGTAGAAGCAACACGCTGCCATAATTTGCTGATGTGGCAGATAGAATGTCCACAGCAACAACCTTTTCCAAGTCAACATAGCATGCAAAAACTCAACTGTTAACCAAACCTGCTCAGCTAGTCAGCCCTAACAACCAATTCTTTTGCAAAACCACTTCAATATGTAACAACAGATCCCCTCCAAGTCCAACCATGCCTCACGGTTCAATTTGTGCACTAGGTCTCTACCCAACATGCCTGTCTCAAAATCAAGTCATGTCATGTAAACCATTTCAGGTCCAGCATAACAAGTAAGCCAAGGTAAACACCATAGCTGCATTCCTTCCCACATCCAGTCTTTTGGACAGATTCCATCAATAACAAATAAGCCAAGGTAAACGCCATAGCTGCATTCCTTCCCACATCCAGTCTTTTGGACAGATTCCATCACCAATGTCAACAATAATGGTGCTGAAGGCAGCAAATCAGCACTGCAGGACATGCAGTTTATATGAATAGGAGTACAACTCTACAAGCATTAGACTGTAAAGCTTCGGTGATTAGAAGCAGTATTTAACATTGGGTTTTTACATTTGATTGATCTGTGGGGTTGCAATGAGAGCCGCTGAAGAGCTTCTTAGCTTAGGGGAGAGAAAAGAATGAAAAAAAGTACATGGGTTATTAGATGTGGTATCAACATGGAAAAAGCCTAACCAGGTATACCCGCATGTGAACACTCAATTTGCCGATGACACTACAGCAGATTTGACCATGTTATGTATTCTACTTTAATCTCTATGAACAAGGTATGGACTATTTGCATTTCATGCGAAACTAGTGGCAGTATACAAGATGCCTGCAGATCAACCAAAGAGTAATGCTTAATTCAATTCTACAAAACCAGATTGTATTGTGAGGGATGCCTCCTACTTATAAACACTTTTTCAAGTTATATCTCATCCAATGTGGGAATTTTAACATATCCTCTAAGGACCAGGACTAGACATCTCTGGTGTGGCCTGAGTGGCTTGGTAACGGGTGGCTCAACAGATCTATATATGGCTCTGATACCATGTAGAAAGTAATGGGGAAAATGCTTTCATGTTTATTACTACGGTCTAGGACTGTTTATAAGAAAAAATTACACTAAATGGTGTTCCAATAAACAGGACAACTGATGTACTGCAATAAATGCAAATCAAATCAAATTGGACTAAATAAGATAAAATCAAAGCCCTTGGATTATCCTAAAGATGTGGCAAAGAGTTATTGTTGAACGTAATAAATTGGTCAAAATCTCCACACAAACACAAAAAATACTGACAAAATCACTGAAGATCATAAAAGTAATACAGGTTTATACACTAAAGAAATAATCAACATGGATTTGGTGTAGAACTATAAAATGCATTATTATGTGCATAGTCACAGACACACAAAATTCCAAATAAGTAGAAAGTCGGCCAATTGTGTATAATGATAGTTGATAATAACTCAAGCCCTGGACAGACCAATAAAGTGATTTTTTTTTAGGTTAATATATGTTTACCCCTTGTAATATTGGCGGTTTCTGGTTTACCCCCTGTAAAAAAAATTGTTTAGATTGCAACCCAGTAATTTGAAGATTCTTTGCGATTGGACCTTCGTGGCATCAAATTTCAAAATTTAAGATACTTTCACCCCTGTAATTTAAGCAAATTTCGGTTTACCCCCTGACATATCATCGATTTTGTACAGTCAAAATTCATGAAGGTCCAGAACCAAAGAATCTTCAAATTACAGGTTGGAATCTAAACAAATTTTTTTACAAGGGGGTAAACCAGAAACCGTTAATATTACAGCGGGGCAAACTTTTTTTTTGCAGAAACTAAGTGATAGCATACCTAGAAAGAAAAAGGGGGAAAATTAGGATTTTATTTTTGTTTATAAACTTGAGGACAAAAAAAAAATGATCATAATAGAATAGGAACAATGATAGAGGGCAAGGCATCCTCTAATTATTAAGGTCAAAAACAAAAACCAAACAAATCGGAAAATAAAATCAAAATAACCAATTCTTCCTAGTTCCAAGAAACCACATTACAATGGCCATTAATCAAACATCATATAAAAGTGTGAGTGAAATGCTGAAACTCCCAAAATTTATTATTATTCACCTCCAATCACAGACACCCAAAAGCTCGAGGAGAGGCATATGGCAACCGAAGCGCCACTCCTTGCTTCATCATAAAATTCCAAAATAGATCAAAAGAAATTAATTCAAATTTGCAGGATCAAATTAAGTCATTCGAAATAATATACAATCATCAAAGAATACAAGTTGTCTTTAATTTTCAAAAGGAAATCGTAAGAAGATTTGTACACCTATGTGTAGAAGGTGTTGGATTAAGGATCTACAAGTTTAATGGTCCGGCATAAATTGGACCGATATCATTTGGAATGAGCAAAAATGTAAAATTCCTTAGAGCTTGGGAAAGCTATATGTGCATGTTCTCAAATCTGAAATCAGCTCACCTTCATCTCTCTGAAGTAAAACTAATTTAACTCAACTAAGCCTCAAGCTAAATGCTAGAAGTTTCATACATCATTCACCGCAGCGAATACAAAGATTTGGGATTTATAGTATTAAAAAAACATATTTTTAAAAGGCCATCCTAGCATATCTCATTCATACACTAATATCAATCAAACAAAATAAAGTATCAGGAGCCCATGTGTCCTGACATAAAAATAAAATCGGGTAAACAAGACCTCTAATCTAAAATTGTTTAATAAAATCGGGTAAACAAGACCTTTTATTACAGCTGATATCAAAAATAAAATATTCAAATACCTGGGCTCAAATTCTCGTATTTCAACAAGCTCACTACCACAAGCATCTGTCCACTGCACTCTCCTTCTTTCTGCTTGATCACCAGGAGTACAAACCACATGTCCACCTGATACTTCTTGCTCATTGGTAGCCTCAACAGAAACTGATTTATTATTGTGAGGCCTTCTAATGCTACTTTTAAGAGTGACCTTTATACCATCATTGTTATCATCTATGTGAGAGGGATCCTTTCCATCATTAGAAACCGGTAGCCCTGGTGAAACATCATGCTGTTGGGTTGGTCCGACTTTAAGAGGTGATGGAGTATCATGCCCTGCGGAAGTGCGACCAAAGCAAACAAAGGAGGCACACCCGCGGGAAAGGCGATTCTTTGTGGGAGCCAGCTGGAGTTGAGGGTCAGATTCTTGGTCTACCAACTGGTAATGGTTCCACGGTGCAACTCTCATGGGTTTATCCTCATTCCTCTGACCCAAAAGGAGTAGGCTCAGGCCCTTGCTATACCCTGAAGCCGAAGCAGAGAAGAATCCTCCACCTTCTACTGCAAATAACATCAGTTCTGCTCATTGGCACGCCATAAATGATTTTTATATATGACTTCCTCCTCTTAGAAGAACAAATGCTACAGCCTTTTCAACCAAAAGAAATCAATAATCAGATTGATTTTCCTTAGTTTCAAAATCCTTCATTTTCATATCTTTTAAATTTTAGCTTTTTTAACAATATTTTCCTATGCACTTGCACTCTTACAAAATAAAACACAGAATATGCTCAGTTGAACAAGTGCAGTATCAATAAGATAACAAAAGAATTATTAAAAAATGTAAGATAACAAAAGCACATTTAACAATGAATATACAAATTAACAAAGTCTTCAAAGCTAAGACAAGGACAACCAAACAAAAAACACTATAAGACTTCTTCAAATTCCTAGATGATAGAAAAACATGTTGAATATGTAACAACAACCCAAAAAAAAAAACAGCTAAAAAGGAGCCATAAAGTAATTTAATTATGTTCTTGTAAAAATTAACAAAAATATCCAAGCAGTGTCGGCTCAGTGATAAGAATTCAACCATATAACCTCAAGGGACAAAGTTCAAATCCCTACGACAAATCGCACCGAAGATCTCTACTTTAATGCAACAACAACACATCAAACATACAAATGCTAGCAAGCAATTTCTCAAGAAAATCACAATTCCAAAAAAATAAATAATAATAAAACAAATTAAATAACAAAAAAAAAAACAGCAAAGTTTTGCAGTTACTTGCAAATGCATGAGATAGAAATCAGAAACACTGGAATCAAAAAAAGCAAAGTGAGATTTGGAAGTGTCGGTTTTCATTACTTTGAAGAACAAATCTTAGATCGAAGAAGAAGAAGAAGAAGAAGCGAGTAAATAGTACCGGATAATCAGAAGCGCGGGTCGTCGGCGCGTGGATCGACGGTGAAGAATGGTAGATTCTGTGGCCGTGAGTCGTAGGAGGAAAAACTCGGCGAGAAATTGAGTTGAGTGACGAATAATTATGAAAAGATAAAATAAAACAGTTTCTGTGTATTTTTCATATGTTTCCAATTATTTAAGAAGAGGATAGGATAGTGACTCGCACGGCGCATGATAGTGACCCCTTTTCTTAATGTGCGCAATGCTTTTGGCTTTTGCCTTGCAATTTTTTTATCATTTTCTTCTTTCAAAATAGTATTTTTTTTTTTTTTAACGAGCCAAAATAATATTTTTTGTTTAAAAAAACAAATATTAGTAATTTTTTACTTTTTGGTAAATTTTTTAAATTGTATTGTTAGAACATGTTAGTATTATTGTGTTTTGCTATTAGTTTATGAAAGTTTATATTTTTTTACTCAAAAAAAATGTTAAAACAAAGGTTTAAACATCTTTTTTATCTTTCATCTCTATTACAAAGTTTATATTAGTCTTCTAACAAAAATACATAAATATTGGTTCTTTAATTTAATTATAAGGTGATGATAACTTATGTCCTTCGGACACAAGTTAATAAACTAAAAAAAATTGTGTTTTAAAAATATAATTGTTTAAACATTTACAGCATTAAATACATAATTTTTAAATACACAATTTTCATAAAAATAATATCTTTAGCTTCTTTTTTTTGAAGGAAATATCTTTAGTTTCTTAATTTATACCTTAAAACACAAGTTAACATTTTCCTTAATTAAATAGTTACTACTTATTTTCATTATTCTGTTAGTCAAAGTCAATATTTATAACACATAACATTGATGTGGACACCCAATCACAACGTCATGTATCATAAATGACTTTAACTAACAAAATCAATTTAAAAAATTAAAAAAAACTAAATTATTGTCAATTATTATTATCAAATTAAAAGATCCATATGCATTTTTGTTCGAGGATAAACCTCACAATCAAGATAAGAGATCAAGAAAGCGTTTAAAACATTTTTATCATTCTATATTTTAACTCCTTCACATCGGCTATCAAACTATTCTTATCGACCTATTTGTTTTTTCGTGATGATTCCTCTCTTGGTTGATATCATTTTGCTTCAATAGTTGCATAATGATCTACATTGTAAAATCTTTTTTTTTATGGTTGTTTAGTTTTTGACACAGGGATGCTTAGTGGTTAACCTCAACAAATATATAATATATAATAAGTTTAAAAAATAAATACACAATGATTTCCATATTAAATAAGTTAGTTTTGTTATGATGTAGCCATCGTAAAAAAAGTAAATAAAAATAAAGAAGAAGAAGATGTAGCTAGATACTTGTGGCTACGTGTCTTTTTAATTCATTTTGCTTCTTTGTGCGATGAATCTCAGGGAGAAGATGAGACGTAAAGTAAAATGGTATTGGTAGACATGATGAAATTGATTTGTCAAGTGGTTCCATGCTGCTTTTGTTTTTATATAAAAAAAAGAAAAAAATACGAAGCATCCCTCAAAGAAAGATGTCTTCCTAGTTTAAGATAAGGCATGTTTACACAAGAGGAGGTGTAAAAGAATCAAATTATTTATTTATAATCTTATATAAGTTTTGTTTAAGAAATAATCTTTTTTGAGATATCAAAATGAATTATATTACAACTAAACCACACTTTTCTCATCGATGTACTGAAGACGGGACTCAAAAAAATTACAATGTCAAATACAAAACTGAAAACAAAAAGATAAACATACAATGATCCAATGTCGAAACACAACAAATGGATAAGCTACCACCTATGATAATCAAGAACAATTAAAAACTAAGTAGAAAGTTAATCAATTAGCTAGGGAGATATTAGCTTCTAAAAAAGCACCCAGAATTGCCATTTTATAAGAAGCAGTTGGTAGGAAGAGACATTTTTCCTCATTGAGAATATTTCTAATTTTGGTACATTCGTTCCAAATCAATGTTCTTATATTAATTAGTATTGTGCTTCCAAGTAAAGGTTGCAAGCAATTCACAACCACTGGTCCTAAACTGCGATCAGTGGAATATATTCTGAAAAGCAAAGTTTCCAAATGTGGCACTTTAGCTAGCAATGAAAAGCAAGGGTCCAAATTAATATGTCAATTTGAAATTAATGAAGACGTTTGGATCCATAGACTTTTAACCTCGTGAAGAGCATGACCACACACATTGATATTTCATCTAAGATGATATCTCGGCAAAACTATTTGCCAATTCTAGTGTATCAAATGCCAGGTAGTTTGTGTTTGATCCTGTTGCGATAAAAATTGATTTTGGTTAAAAATGATGATCTTTAATTTACATTAATTTGGAAGCTAATTTTTGGAATAAGATCCACCCATTTAAATCCAAACATCATAAAATATTTCCAAATCACGTTCAAAGATGTTATTAAACGTACAAATAGGGAATATCAACCTGTGTCAAAACACCTTAGAAGGAAGTTACCAATTGTGTGCTTTCTGAGAATTGTTAGGGACCAATTGCGTGCTTTCTGATTATTCCTCTTTAATTTACACCCTCAAAGTTTTCATGATTACACGTTGAAAAGTATTTTATAAATCCCTCAAAAAAAAGAATAAGTATTAACCAATTAATTAGAAATCATATTTTGAAATACATACATTAAAAATTGCCCAAACATAATTCACATTGGAGCAAACTCATTTTAATATGCAAAATGAATGAGGTTTTGTATATGTTTGATTCAAAAAAATTGATTTTGAGTAAATTAATCATGTAGCATTCATTCCGCCTAAAACCAAGTAGAAGGTCAAGTTACATTTTTAATCAAACACTTCAATTTATAACTTCAAGTAGAATCTAAATAAAAACTTTAAGTAAAATCAATTCTAATTTAGAGTAACCAAACAATCAGTTCTACATATCTAGAATTAATTTTGCACCCTATACACTTAATCAAACATAATTTTTCAAACTTTTATTTTTGACAAAAAAAAGAACACAATTTTTCAAACTATAATCCAAACATATCCTTACGGTTAACATTTTCAAACCGACCGAACCGCAGCACACAAATTATTATAATATATAGCGTGAAACATGAAAGTTTCAATGTGAAGTCCCTTTTTCCGCATTCACATAATCAATGATTGTGAGAGCATAATTGAAGCCAACCCTGTGACATAAATAATTGAGTAGTGAAAAAGCTATGGTTATGTCTATTTGCTTTCAAGTTATAGTTGTTCAAGTGATTGTGGAGGACCAATCAGATCATGTAATGCCCCCAATCAACCTGAAAGGTATATATGCAGATTGCCAAGTTAAGGATGGATGGAGTAATAGACAATCATATTTTGAGATAATATTTCTTGTTTTATTTTGAAAGTATTATGAGACAAAATTTCCTTGGACTCTTCGACTTAAACTTTATGGTAGGTTAATTATCAAATATTTAATGCCAACAGAAGGGATGAGTAATCTGAAGCTAATTATTTACAACAGTCAGTTTGGGATGCACATAAAGTTTGATAATTGATAATCAGAAGGGACTTGAGACCAACGGTGTAGCACCATGATTTGGGATGCACAAATGAATTGGACTTGAATTGCTTTTTTGTGATTAAAAGGCAAAAATAATTAGAAGCAAAACCAACCAATTTTGATATGAAGTAAACAAACATATACCAACATCATGTATGCAAAATCCCTTTCCACACTTGTGCATCCAAACATTTTGCCATACTTTTGGGGATGAGAAGGGGGTCACAAAAAAAATACAAACATAATTCACAAAGGTGATAACTAGAAAGTATGGAACAAGTTCAAAAAGCTTAAAAGGTATAGTCATTGCAATGTTAAATTTGGCCATAACATTTTGCCATATTATCATTGTTGTTTATGACAAAAACAGTTATTTTTTAATACCACTGTTTAACCACTCTTAAATTTTTATTGGAAGTGAATTATGAAATTGGCATGGACGACAAATCAAGTAGTGACAAATGCATTAGTCATTATAAACTTAAATAGTCAAATGATTTGAAATTTCAAACGTTCTAAAAATATAGACAAATCGATAAACTCTCTATGATTACTAGTTCTAAAAGGTAACGCATTGACAACTTATGGAAGTGTCAAAAATTCAACCTAACATAATTTTTTTCAAACTATAATCCAAATATACCCTTACGGTAAAAGCGTTTTTCCAAACTCTCTATGATCTTAGTTCTAAAAGGTAAAGCATTTCCTGTAACTAAAGCTTAACATAGCAGCTTGCAATTGACTCAAAATTATGGCATGAAATTTGTGTATTGCTCACAGTGCAGGTATTAACCTTTGGCTTCAAGTACACTGATGCTAATATACCTTCTCAGCTATCACTCAAGCACAACAGCACAAGCAATTCCATATTTGTTGGGTTCCTAACAATATCATACATTAAAATGGTTCCAATTACTTGCACACGTTTCTTCTTATCTTTCCTTGCCCTCTTCCTTTTAGAAAGAGTTTAAAGTGCATACACTGTTGGTTTAAAATTGTTTTAAACCGAAATCCAATGAGACTCTACTATTCTGCCACGCCATTTCACTGCTTTAAATGTATTTTGAAAGTGTGAATTGACAAAGTGATTAGTTCTTATTGGTCGTGAGTGTAAAATAAATCAGCATTGACGATGCATGCTCCTTTAACTCTTAAAAAATTCCCCCGCATTACCTTTGTGGTTTCAAGTGTATTCCCTTTTCTTTCTTTATAATTGTTTCCAAGCAATAATTTAGAAATTCCAAGATTTGATCAAGAATAATCACCATGAACGAACTTTGGTACCTTCATCCTAAAAACGAAATATGAATTGCAACCTAATGGGAGACTTTATTCCATATGTTGATAAAACTACTGCAAAATGTACAGATTTTCATATTGAACTTCAGATAGAAGCAACCCAACAGTTGATATAGTTATCTTTGATAAAGAGGGTTGGGGAGACAATGACAGTACAAATCAAATGCTTTTAAACTATCTCAACAAAAAAGCTTTACCAAGTACATTTAACATTCAAACTAACCACTCAGATGAGACTAGCGAGCATATTGGTAGATTAACTGAACCGGTTCCACTCTGCTGCTACTTCTTGTAGGATGCGACGAGCAAAACCAGACAAAGATTTCAAATGGCTATTCACTTCTTTTGCAAGTAACGTCGAAGGATGGTCAGACAAAAGTATTCAGTACATAAGGCAATAGGCAGGACTAGTCTGAATGCATGTCCATGGTAGAATCGTTGGAACTGAATCCAGTAGAGTCCCTTCTTTGCTGATGAAGAAAGCTGGATTCAGAGTTCAGGCTTTCCCTCCCCATGGAGGGACTACTAAGGTAGCTCCCTCCCTCACCAATTTGATAATGCTGAAGACTTCGATGAACAGGGTTTGATGAAGCATTTGAAAACTCAAAACTCTTGGATTGATTATCCCAGTTCTCTGACCGGAGTCCCTGCCCTATAACTGTTTGACAAGAAGAACCTGATGTTACTGGAAAGCCAGAATTAGCAACAGGCACTGCTGGTTGTAACTGTTGGTGTTGTGGTGGCGCTCTAGGCGACGTGGATTGCTCCTCTCCAAAATAATCCAGTTCATTCTGCAAGCAGAGAAATAAATCCTCACACATGCATTTTGTAACCAAAAACAACATATACCAATATACATTGAAGTACAAAGGCATCCCAATGCAACCAAATATCTACTGCATTATCAGTTATTACCATTTGTTTACAACTGAAAGATATCAATGCAGGCACACGCAAGTTCAAACAAGTTACAGGACCACAATCACTTATGATTTCGAGGGAAATTGTCAACCCTGCAGATCTTTAAAATGGCGCAAAAAGTAACATCTCAGCATTTTCTACCCCACCCACCCTCTCTACAACTATCAATACAGCCACAATAAGAATAACAATGTTTTTTTGAGGCAAAGAATAACGACGTTAAAAAATAGCATTCACCAATTTAATTTGTGAAGAGTTGTCCATCCGAAAAGTCTTTAAAATTCCGCAAAAAATACTTGCAATTGTCTTTTCTACCTCTCTCTAGCCATTGACAATTCCCAAGATAATTTTCTAACTTCTAGAAGTCCGTGGCGTGAATGGATTGTAAAATTCTAAACACTCATTTCCACAAAAATTTAAATTAGCAATTATAAATGAACGACACTTCTTGTATAACTCTAGAAAATGAAATATGAAACAAAGGAAGGACCAGAAAAAAGCAATATCCATCAGACAAATCAAGTTGACTTTCTCCCACTTGAATTATAAACGGGAGAAAGGGCCTGCAGACAGAAGATGGGGAATGACAAAAGGTTGTGTCAACGGTCCTGCCTATGTAAACAAAATCACAGCTGATTAAAGAAGTGTTTGGAAGAGCTTATTTGGGCTTATTTTATGACATAGGCACTTTTGTAAGTGTTTAGATGAACATGTAAGAATATTGTAAGGGTTTAGATGAATATGTAAGAATAATTTATGATATATCCTTACGCCGTTATCGATTGTAGAAATAGCTTAAACATAAGCACTTAAATGATATGCACTTATAGAATTAAGACCTTAATTAAGGTATTCGGTCAAACACCCCCTAAGTAAGTACCAATACAAGTGAGAATGTGTTCTAGTTAAAGCAGTCGAAGTTTCAACTGAACGTAACAAGACTAGTATAACTATAAAGCGGGTGATATTGTGAATAACAATCCTTGTTCCTCTTTTTTCCCATCAGCAGTAAGAATACTCACTCCCGATGATGGGTGGGGTTGTGCAAAATTACAAAAACCGTTGTTAGGTTTGCTCACGACAGAGCCTTCAAAAATTGACTATTTCAAAGGAAAACAACCTATGATTAGGTCAACAGCCCACTATTGCTACTCGACGGTTTGATATATTAAACTTACGCACTTTAGTGTCTCTAACTCCTACTGCTACAGTCCATCACTCTCCCCCACCCCGTCTCTCCCCCATTCAAAGTTAGCGTTAGGTAGACAGGGTAGAATGGGCTGGAACATAACATATCGGTTCTGTTAAGTGCTTGAATCTTGATACATATTAAACAAAAAAGCAGGGCAAGAAACTTAGAAATTGTACAATTTGGTTCCATTAAAAATATAAAATTTGAGAGAAGACAATGGTATAGGCCGGTTCGTTTTCACGCCCAATGTTACCCAAATGTGTTGGTTTGATTTCCTTGTCACACAAAGTTCCCACTTGGCAATTCAAAATCAGCAGAAACATGTATGAAATTACAAACAACATTGTATTACATGCTAATCAAAGAATAGTAAAACGAACCTGAATGTAGTTAAGTATATCAACAGTTGCAACTCTTGATCCACCTTCTTGCTGTCTCCAAATCCACTGATAAAGTTTTTCCTGTTATCAGAAACACGTCCAACATTAATGAATTGCCAACACAATGATTAAACCTCAAAACGTAATAGCAAAGTCCATGTTAGAAGGACTACTTGTATTTCATATTATTAACAGTCCAAGACCTACGCGAACTTTCAAACATCTATAAGCTATGTTCTAGTAATAGTTATATGCTGTGTGAGCTTACTTGCACCGCCAAGAACCCTGGAAAAAAAAATAGCTCCTTTAATGGGTTTGCTTTTCAAAACCTTCACCGGCTATTCAATCACTATCACCATCCCCTAATAGTAAGTTTAAGGACCTGTTTGAGCAGACTTATTTGAGTTTAAGCTTATCTACTGACATAAGCACTTGTAGGGAGAGCTTATAAAAACCATTTGTGACATGTCCATAATCAAATTTGGATTTATTTGCACAAGAGAGCATATGAAAACAACTTATAGCTCATATGAAAACTATTTGACTTTACTTTAGGCCTGTTTGAATAAATAGTTTATCTGCAGCTTATAGCACAAGCACTTATCACTTATGTATAAGCTATTATAAGCTCTATTGGAGAAGTTATGAAAATAAGTTGAAAAAAGCTTATAGAAATTGTGAAAAGCTCAAATAAGTGAATTCAAGTAAGACGTAAATCAGAAAACAACATAAACATGATAATAAAAGGGTTATGAAGAAGAAGAAGAAGTGAATTACGAGGCCATGACGTTGGCCAGCTTGGAAGGAGAGTTTCTGGTGATTGAGGGCTTGCATGTGAAGTTGAGAGAGAGAATTGGCAGCACTACAAAACGAAGCGTACATGGTTCGATCAACCTCATCGAGGGTGGTGGCTATGGATTTTCTCTTCTTCGCCATCGCTCTGGAATAGGAAGAAGAGAAAGAAGTGTGAATTTGGTAATGGAATGGATGAAGCGAAGCAATGTAATGTTGTTTGTTTGTTTTAAGAGGAAAGAAGAGAAAGGTGGTGGTGATATACAACACAACATGTTAAGTTTTTTAGGTCACGTGATTATTATCTATTCATTCATTCATTCGCGTGCGTAAGAGAGAAAACTGTTTCCTTTTCCATCGTTTCTTTCTTTCCGTTCTACTTTGTTGGCTGTTGTTGTCGTGCGGTGAGAGAGAAAGCTCAGCTGCACTGTGTAACGTTTTGCAGTTCCCACCTGTCTTCATACTAGGGGTTGCTATGTGCACCCCCCACCTTTTTATCTAGACCTCGTATGCACGTAAAACTTTTTACTATTTGTTGTCACGATAAAATCATTAGAATCACCTCGTTCGTGATTGTACCTTAATTGGTAGAAACATTGCATAATTTTTGTTGGGATTGAGTTTGAACTCCGGACACCCCACTTCTCCACATTTAATTGTGTAAGTTCTAGCCACTAGGCTACTTAGCCAGAAAAAAAAGAGTAAATAAGCAATTACCCTCGAAATTGTAAGTTTCTTCAATTACCCCCTGAAATCAACAAAACTTCAATTACCCTCCTGAAATTGCACAACGTTAATCAATTTATCCCCTGTCAAATTCTTCTGTTAAGCAACATGACGTTTTGCAAATACCCCCTGAAATTTTGCACTTGCGTGCAAAATGCCCCCGAACTTAAAAATTTATATATATTTTTTTCTTATACTTGACTCAAAAAGATATTAAAGTCAAACAAGAAAGCTTGAGAAATGCATTTAGGATTCAAGGAAGAGCTTAAAGAGTTACTTGGTGACGGGTACTACGGTAAAGGAGAATTGCCAAAAGTGTTTATTGAAAAGAAATACATTGATGAAGTTGAGGAAATTCAGAAATTTCATGATGACAAAAAGCTTGAGAAATTGCTTGATTGTTGTGAAAGGATTGATTACATTGAAGGAGGTGATGGTGGATGTGAGGCTTGTGGTGATATAAATTTTGTTCTTTGTGAAACATGTTATGCAAGTTGTAAAATCTACTGTGAAGAAGATGATAATTGTGAGGTTGGTGGGTGACTGTGGATTCGAAAGGTGCTCTCATCGCAATGAAAATGGCCTAATAAGATGTTCCATGTGTTGTTTCTAGTTTCATATTTAATTTTGTCATTTAACAATGAAAAATATATATAAATTTTCATGTTCGGGGGGCATTTTGCACATAAGTGCAAAACTTCAGGGGGTATTTGCAAAACGTCATATTGACTAACAGAAGAAGTTAACGGAGGGGGTAAATTGATTAACGT
>Ga0315914_1000679_pt1 | contig 45587 bp, 22 predicted proteins | sample MpolenodulesMG_FD_203920 | JGI IMG/M metagenome (GOLD analysis project Ga0315914, IMG submission 203920) | Medicago polymorpha root nodule microbial communities from Los Angeles, California, United States - elongated nodules | ecosystem: Host-associated > Plants > Roots > Nodule | place: USA... | reverse complement strand
AGGTCCGGGGGTTGGTTTCGAAAAGGGAAGGTTTGACGCACCCTAAACGACTACGGTATTCCGTAGGAACCTCTTGGCTAAATTATCTTGTGCTAATTATTCGCTTATTTTGAAAATAAATGCCTAAAAGTCTAAGTGAAAGAATGGAGGGAGAAGAAGTAAGATTTTGTTTATTTTTATTTGATTTGGAAGGATTGGGTCCTTTGCCTACATACCCACAAGTGGGATCAAAACCATTGTAGTTCACTCTCAAAATTTATTTTTGTGAGTTAGGTTAATTTTATAATTTTTGAAAATAGTTTTTGAGAAGAGGAAAGAGGCCTCAAGGCTTTACGTTCTGTTTCGATCTGGTTTGTGCTTGAATAAAAAACTGTTCGCGTGTACCGATCAGTGTTGAACGAATTTGCGATTTACCGGCTTCGTTTGATGATTTGATTCGAAAAATTTGAGGTGTTAGATAGTGGTTTGTGGTATGTGATTGAAGTTTTTTTTTTGAGGATTTCGAATTTTTATGTACAAAGGATTATATGATGATTGTTTACTGGAAAAAAAAAAGTTCTTGAGGTTCTTGATGAAAATGATGTTAGATCTGAAAAATTGGAAAAAGAAAGGAAATTAGGGTTTTGATGTGATGTGCGGCTGAGTCAGGCTGTGTCAGTGTGTACAGTGATTTTTCTGACTCCCTCTCTCTAATGATTGACAGACTATTTATAAGGACCAAACAGGGTTAAATGAAATTTCAATGGACCAAAATGCCCCTGACTTGGGCAGCAAGAACCTTAAGGACAAAATGCCTAGGATCAATGGACCAAAATTAAAAGAACAAAGAAAAAAAAAGACTAATTAACTAAAAAAGAGAGAATTAAAATAAATAAATTGGACACTAGAATTAAATAATAAAATAAATAGGAAACTAAATAATAATAACAAATAAGATAATAACTAAACTTAAAAATGTCCTCTCGGAACCAAAAAAAAGAGGTATTTTAAAATACCTTTATGCCGAAATTTCGTCTGAAACAACGAAAATTTTCGACTTTAAAACTACGAATAAAATGGGTAAAAACAGAGAAAAGTGGTCAAAATTTGGGGTATGACACTATACATCTTGGTTGTGCAAGTGGCCACATTGTCGAAGAATTACTCATATTTCCGATGCTACTTCTCATAGAAAAAGCATAAGAATTAATGGCCATGAAAGCTAATTAGAACGGTTGTATAATTTTTTATAACCGTAAGAATTAAAACCAAATGGTTATATGGTTTTAAGGGGAGACAGATTTGTAAGAGTAAAGGACACTTGATTGTCATTATACAGAGGTTCTTCTGTCGAAATTTCAGTAAACATTAGTTTGAACTGAAAGTTAAGTTGAAAATTGCTTATTTCCTGCTTGGTCTAGAGGCTTGTTGAAATATGAGTTATTAGTTCGTGTGTCGGTCAAGATTAGAATTTTGGGTCGTGATAGAATGCCTCCAAGAATGTGGATGAGAGGAAAGAGCTTATTTTCTTTGTATTCTCATACGTTCTTGTTGGAACACTAGTTAAATCTAATGAGAAAATTGGATAGAAAAACACAATGTAAGAACTAGTGTGTGTGACTTAAAAATGTCCCACATTGGTGAGCCACACCAACTAACAAGTGTTTATATAAGGGTAGAGTGACCTCCAAGGGTGTGCCCTTAGGGTACCCACTTTTGCAAACAGGTGAGCGCTTAGAAAAACATATATATATCAAGCACGCGACGCCGCCGCAGTCCATCCTACCGGTCGGGTCGGGTTAGGCCGGCCCTAGCCTGAGATATATCCAATTAAGAAACGGAACGCGGTTGCTTGAGGATTAAGCTGACTTAATCCCCAAGTCACTCGTTTTTTGTTACGAAGTCTCCCTATAAAAGGAGAGCTCGCTCACTCATTCTTTTACACCGAAATTCACAGTTGAAGCTTCCTATGCTTTTCCTTTCTTCTCCCTCCTTCGACTTGTGTTGACGAGTCCTTCTTTTGCTTCTACTCCCTTCTGTCCCTTTCAGTTTCGATTCGAGTGGTTACGTACCATATTGAGTGGTTTTAATCAAATGATTAATCCATATTGAGGTGTATATTCTCGACCGATTACATACTGTGCAGTGCGTAACCACTCAATATGGTACGTAACCACTCGAATATGGATGTCTTGAACATAGCACGGCGTGGTTGTTACTCGACCTTGCACAAACTTGGGTAGTGCCACGAAACATCTTAAAGAGAGCGACCTTGTCGTGACTCAACCCAGTAATTCCTTTGGTAGATTTTTAAAACACGAAAACAATAATTTTAAGACGTTTCTGGAAAAAAAAGCAACATGACTACCAACGAAATTACTGTGACTGGAACAACTGTCGATTAACAAACTGTTTAAGTTTCACGGCAGTCACTTCAAGCGTTGGCAAACAAAGATGATGTTTTTCTTAACTACGAAAAAAGTTGCCAACGTCTTGCAGGAGGACATACATGTGATACCAGTGCTTTCGATTCCTACGGCATCGAATAGTGACGGTACCTGAACTATAAGATGACCAACGACAAGTCTGTCGAAGATCAATCTCAGGAGCTTCAGAATGTAGCTTATGAGATCTTTGTGGAAGGGATTAAGTTACCCGAACAGTTTCAAATTGCTGTGATAATTGATAAACTGCCCCCTGCCTGGAAGGACTTCAAGAATATCCTTAGGCATAAAACTAAGGAGTTTTCTCTTGAAAGTCTGATTACTCGACTTCGAATTGAAGAAGAGGCAAGGAAACATGAAATGATTGAAGAGGTGTTTGCTGTCTCGAACAACAACACGAAAAAGAAATCGGTAGATCCTGTTCTGAAGCCTAACGACAAACAATTTAAGAATCAGAACCGCCCTGCAAATAAGAATTCCAATCGGAATAAGAATGGGAACCAACAAAAGGTCCCAAATCAGCAACCACCAAAGAATGATCCTGATCAGCCGTTCAATTGCTATAATTGCGGTCAACCAGGTCATATGGCACGAAAATGCAGGAACAAATCCACTAGACCGGCTCAAGCTCAGGGTCACTTGACAACAACTGAGGAGCAGCTGTACATAGCTATGATAACTGAAATCAACATGGTTGGTGGATCTGAAGGTTGGTGGATAGACATTGGCGCCTCTCGCCATGTTTGCTTTGGTCGTGCTATGTTCAAGACATACATTACTGATGATGATCAAAATGTGTTGCTGGGAGATTCTCAGACCACCTAAACTTGCTGGAATCGGAGACGTGGAGCTGAAGTTCACCTCCGGGAAGACTCTGATTTTGAAGGATGTGATGCACACTCCAAAGATTAGGAAGAATCTAGTTTATGGGTTTCTTTTAAATAAGGCTGAGTTTGAACAGGTCATAGGGGCTGATATGTACTCTATTACTAAGAATGGGGTTTTTGTTGGGAAAGGCTACGCCACTGATGACATGTTTAAATTGAATATTATGAATAAAATTTCTTCTTCTGCTTATATATTGTGTGATTTTAATATTTGGCATGCACGACTCTGTCACGTTAACAAACAAATCATTTCTAATACGAGCGGTCTAGGTTTAATTCCAAAGTTACCATCTAATAATTTTGAAAAATGTTAATTTTGTAGTCAAACAAAAATAACAAAAGAATCACATAAATCAGTAACATGAGAAACTGAACCATTTGACTTAATACATTCTGACATATGCGAACTTGATAGTAACTTGACTAGAAACGGACAAAGATATTTTATAACCTTTATTGATGACTACTCTGACTACACTTATGTGTATCTAATGAAAAATAAAAGTGATGCGCTTGATATGTTTAAAATATTTGTTAAGGAAATTGAAAATCAATTCAATAAAAGAATCAAGCGTTATCGTAGTGACAGAGGCACTGAATATTTATAAGACACATCCAATGAGTATTATAAAGATCTCGGAATAATTCATGAAACAAGTGCGCCTTATTCTCCTAAAATGAATGGTAAAGCGGAAATAAAAAATAGAACCTTTACCAAATCAGTAGTTGCTATCATGCTTAATTCTGGTGCAGTGCCTCATTGGTGGGGATAAATTTTATTGACTGTTAGCTACGTGCTAAACAGAGTACCCAAAACTAAGAACAAAGTTTCTCCATATGAAATTTTGAAGAAAAGACAACCAAATTTGTCTTATATTCAAACATGGGGCTGTTTAGCCTATGTTAGGATTCCTAACCCCAAAAGAATCAAACTAGCCAGTAGAACCTATGAATGTGTATTCATTGGTTATGCCTTAAACAGTAAAGCTTATATGTTTTATGACCTAAAAGCTAAAGTGATCATAGAATCAAATGACGCTGATTTCTATGAAACGAAATTTCCTTTTCTATCAAGAGATAGTGGGGGTACAAATATGAACACTACACCTGATCACACACCAGTAATTAGAGATAGTGATGAAAACATCCAATCAGATGTTATAGAACTTCGAAGAAGTAAGAGAGCAAGAACTGCTAAAGAGTATGGACCTGAATATGTGGTCAATACATTAGAAGAGGATCTATCAAGCCTCAAGGAAGTATTATCTTCCTTGGATGATGACTTATGGAAAGAAGCCATAAATGATGAAATGGAATCTCTACAGTCTAACGAAACATGGCACTTGACTGAACTGCCTCCAGGATGCCAACCAATAGGTTGCAAATGGGTTTTGAAAAAGAAATTGAAACCTGATGGAACTATTGATAAATACAAGGCTCGCCTTGTAGCCAAAGGTTTAAGACAAAAAGAAAATATAGATTTTTTCGATACCTACTCGCCAGTTACTCGAATCACATCCATAAGGGTACTAATTTCCTTAGCTACTGTTTATAACTTAATTGTACACCAAATGGATGTGAAAACTGCTTTTTTGAATGGTGGGCTGGAATAAGAAATCTATATGGAACAACCTGAAGGTTTTGTAGTCTATGGACAGGAAAGCAAAGTCTGTAAGTTAGAACAATCTCTGTATGGTCTAAAACAAGCCCATAAGCAATGGCATAAAAAATTTGACAACTTAATAATTTTGAATGAGTTCAAAGTGAATGAAAGTGACAAATGTATTTATTAAAAGTATGATAAAAACATATATCATATGTCTATATGTAGACAACTTGCTCATATTTGGGTCAAATATTCCTGCCATAAACTCTGTGATATCATTGTTGAGTAAGAACTTTGATATGAAAGACCTTAGAGAAGCTGATGTAATTCTTGGCATCAAGATTACTAGATCAGATAAAGGAATATCCTTGGATCAGTCTCACTACGTTGAGAAGATCTTATGGAAATATAATTATTTTGATTGTAAACCTGCAAGCACACCTTATGATCCAAGTGTAAAACTTTTTAAGAACACTAGAGATAGTGTCAGACAAACTAAGTATGTGAGCATCATTGGCAGTCTCTGATATGCCACTGATTGTACTAGACCCGACATCGCCTATGTTGTGGGACTCTTATGCAGATTTACAAGTAGGCCAAGCAAGGAGCATTGGCTTGCAATTGAGAGAGTCATGAGATACCTAAAAGTGACTATGAATTTGGGACTGCATTATCAAAAATATCCTGCTGTACTTGAAGGGTACAGTGATGCAGATTGGAACACCTTGTCAGATGACTCCAAAGCAACCATCGGCTATATATTTAGCATAGCTGGAGGAGCTGTTTCTTGGAAGTTTAAGAAGAAGACCATTCTGGCTTAGTCCACAATGGAATCCGAGATTATAGCACTAGCTACTGCTAGTGAAGAAGCAAGTTGGCTAAGATCCTTGCTAACTGAGATCCCTTTACGGGAGAAATCGTTACCGGCTGTGTTAATTCATTGTGATAGTACAACAGCTATTGCAAAGATTAAGAATCGTTATTACAATGGAAAGAGACAACAGATAAGGCGAAAACACAACATGATTAGAGAGTGTATCTCTAATGGAGCGGTTAGAGTTGGTTTTGTACGTACTATTGAAAACTTAGCTGATCTTTTGACGAAAGGACTAAATAGAGAGAAAGTCCGAGAAACATCTAGTAGGATGGGACTAATGCCTATTGCTCACTGAGTGATGGTAACCCGACCTACATGACTGGAGATCCCAAGACTTAGGTTCAATGGGTAATAACAAGTCATGAAGTGATAGAACATTCTACAAGAAAAAGGTTATAGAAAGCATGATCCTGCAGCGAAAGAAGGATGAGTTAATAACAACTCTTAATGAGATCTATACTCTATGTTGAGTGGGGTACACAACTATAGGAGTACCCTTGATATAATCACCCATAAGAATTTGGAACGTAGGCCAGTCATATGGAATTTCGAGGCAGAATTCCTAGAGCATTCGTCAAAACCGGGATACACGTGCATGGACTTAAACGCACGGGCTTTTAGAATACACCTAAGAAAAGGTTTGTGTGTAGGTTCTATGTCTGAGATAGAGTTCAATGTTGTAAGCAACTTTTGTTAAATCAGAATACCTTCCACTATGCAAAGGTTCAAGTTGTTGGCGACACCTATGTTTATTAACAAATCTTATGAAAACGATTACGTTATTTCTCGAAACCATTTTAAAGTCAAGTGGGGGATTGTTGGAACACTAGTTAAATCTAGTGAGAAAATTGGATAGAAAAGCACAATGTAAGAACTAGTGTGTGTGACTTAAAAATGTCCCACATTGGTGAGCCACACCAACTAGCAAGTGTTTGTATAAGGGTAGAGTGACCTCCAAGGGTGTGCACTTGGGGTACCCACTTTTGCAAACGGGTGAGCACTTAGAAAAACATATATATCACACGCTCAACGACTCCGTCGTCCGTCTGGCCCGGCCAGGCTTGGGTTTGGGTCAAAAATGATGTATATTTATTTATCACTTGAAAATGTTAAATTAATTAATTAAATAATTTAATCATTATCCGAAAGCGCTACGCGTAACAAATAAAATTGTTACGATCCGACCCAATCCAAAACGCGTATCCAGAAGTTTCCGGATATATCCAATTAAGAAACGGAAACGCGGTTGCTTGAGGATTAAGCTGACTTAATCCCCAAGTCACTCGTTTTTTGTTACGAACTCTCCCTATAAAAGGAGAGCTCTTCCCACTCATTCTTCACACTGAAATTCACAGTTGATGCTTCCTGTGCTTTTCCTCTCTTCTCTCTCCTTCAACTTGTGTTGACGAGTCCTTCTTCTGCTTCTACTCTCTTATGTCCCTTTCGGTTTCGATTCGAGTGGTTACGTACCATATTGAGTGGTTTTAATCAAACGATTAATCCATATTGAGGTGTATATTCTCGAGCGATTACATATTGTGCAGTGCGTAATCGTAACAGTGATCTGGGCTGTTTTATCCTGGAGGCGGCGCGGTTGTTAGTCTACCTTGCACAAACTTGGGTAGTGCCGTGAAACGTCTTAAAGAGAGAGACCTGGTCGTGACTCAACTCGGTAATTCCTTTGGTAGATTTTTTAAACACGAAAACAACAGTTCTCAAAGTGGTGTTCAGGGTTATGTATCCATTTGCCATCTGCAAACCTTTGAATACATTCCAATACTGAATGTGTGCGGAACTTCTGAGATCGGTAAGGACCATATAAATATTCACATTCCAGTTGAAAAATGAACCTCGATCACGATGGGTTCGTCCTCAAGGTGGAAATTCCTTATTGCCCTATATTCTTTGAGATAATCAGATGATGCATGTCTCATGTTGAACAGGTTGGTTAGAGTGACCGATTAGTGCTTACTTGCCGATAATTGATGCTTCAACTTCTTGGTGAAATCAACAACATGCACTTTAAGGGTTCTTAGGGATCCTTCTTCCCGTCAATACTTTCCAAGGATGGTGGTTTAAATTTTAAGTGACGGGAGCGTCTCAATTTTTTGGATCTAAAGGTTGTGGATTGATGAACAGAAACCAACAAATGTACTTGTTTGTCGTCAAGTAGTGAAATATATGTTCAAATTTGGAAAAAAAGAAAGAAGGGATTTTAGTAAATTCACATCTGGTGGGGGGACAAACTATCTACGTAAATTCCTACAAAATATAACTATCTACGTAGAAGAAAGGATAAGATTGGATTTTTTTCTTCTTCAAATGTATATTAGTTAAGTTAGTTTTGAAAATGATAATCAATATTTCTTAATTTTGTAAAAAATAATAATATTAATTCAATTTTTCATAATAATGCTGTATCTAATTTTATTGTCAAAATGAGAAATTAAAAAAATGAAACCTAAAGTAGTTGTTTTGGGGAATGAATAATATACAGATTGAGTGTCACTGTGAGTATAGCTCAGTTTGCAGGGACATGCATTGGTATATGCAGGGGCGGGGTTCGAACCCCGGATATCTCGCTTGAAAAAGGTGAATTCTAACCACTAGACTACTTGACCAAAAAAAAAATACAGATTGAGTTGATAAGGAGATTACGAATTCAACTCATCTATACAAAATAACTTACAAGTTTTCTATTTTTCATAAAAATCAGAAGTATTGATTCAATGTATGTTTTACCATGGGAAATAATATTTGTACAACCATTTTATTACATATTTTGACAACTTTATCTCTCATACTCATATTATGTTTTTAATCTTTTCATGTTTCTCTCTTTATTGTCTTTGACCAATAAAAGGATAGAAAAAGAAAGTTGTCATTAAATAGTTGGTCAAATACCATTACTCTTTTACCATAGATGTTTCACCTTGTTATTCAAGCAACCTCAGAGACTCTAAAAGGGTGGTTGAATAAAGTCTTATGTGTTTAATAAAAATCCAAACTATTTCAAACATAACCATGGACTTAATTGACATTATACATTTGAGACAATATCTCAACGTCTCTGATCAAACTTCTCAAGAATTCGTTTAATGTGCTGACACTCTTCAACAACGACTCTCGGAACTTCTCCTATATAACGACATGAGCAGTTGAAGAGTAAAAACAAAACTTATGTCAATTTACACAGGGGTGGCCCTGAGCATGGACAGAGAGGGCAATAGCCTAGGACACCAATTTTCTAGGCACCAAAATTTTATTTTTTACCTATATATATATATATTAAAGGATAATTTTATATTATTTAAATTTTGTAAATACTAGCTACTAAAGTTACAAAGTCAAAATTATGCATATGTGTGATTAAATAAAATCATTCAATCACATCTACAATTAAAGCACTAAAGTTAGAATAATAAATACGGAGTATGCATAATTTAAGAGTCATATTCTTAACTCTTATATATTAATACTCAAAATTCTTATTGTTTTACCCGAGTTTATGTGCATCCTTTCTTTCTAATTCTTAATCTCGAATCTCTTCATCTCAATTCTGTTAACACAAGAACACAAATCATTGACTTTTAACAACAATCAAAAACATCAGTGCCAATGTCGTATATACATAATAGTTTCTTAGGAGTAAGTTACAAACAATATATTTATTTATTAAATAGGCATTGAGTTCCTTTTATGAAGATAAAATTAAAATAATCAAACGATTTCTTGGAGGAGGAGGATCAAGTCTCTTTATAGTGGTTTATGAATATAAACATTGAATTATGATCCATGTGTGCTATTGTGTAAAACATTTTCGCTTTAGTTACTAAATTCCCAAGTGTCGAGTGTAGGCTTTGGAGCATGAATCTAGTTAGAGCCACTTGGTTGACATTTCAAAAATCTATACTTGTGTTCATTTTGTACACTGTCAAATGAACATGTGTAAATCTTCCGGTTCATTTATTTTATCCTTGTATATTTTTTGTTATTTTTTTATAAGGGCACCATCTCATAAGACATCCAAATTCAAAGGACGACCTTACTCTGTCAAATTATATAGCGCACAAATAAACTTAGAGAAATTCTTAAAAACTTTTATATATTAGAATTTGTTAAGTATCTGAAGTTAAATATCTTACACCTCTGATTGTTTATCAATTGTAAAACACAATCTTATTTATTTGTTGAACTCTCATTGTAAAAGTCTCTTTCTTGTGTGATTGAGCAAAGAAAATATTTTACTTGTGTGTTTGAGCATATTTGTAATCCAAACTATTTCAAACATTGACTTAACGACGGACTATTATATAGCGCACTTGGTTGACATTTCAAAAATCTATACTTGTGTTCTTTTTGTACCCTGTCAAATGAACATGTGTGAATCTTCCGGTTCATTTCTTTTATCCCTGTATATTTTTTGTTATTTTTTTTTATAAGGGTACCATCTCATGATTCTCTCAAGACACCCAAATTCAAAGGACAACCTTGGATTTACAAATGCCCTTACTCTGTCAAATTATATAGTGCACAAAAAACTTAGAGAAATTCTTAAAAACCTTTATATATTAGAATTTGTTAAGTATATGAAGTTAAATTTCTTACACCTCTGGTTGTTTATCAATTGTAAAACACAATCTTATTTATTTGTTAAACTCTGATTGTAAAAGTCTCTTTCTTGTGTGATTGAGCAAAGGAAGTCTTTTACTTGTGTATTTCAGCAAATGTGTAATCTTATGTGATTATAGTGAGAATCTTTTAAAAGTGCAAAGGAACTGAACTACTATCAATTTGTAGGAGGTACCGGTATAATTGTCTATGTTGTCCCTTTCTCTTTCTATCTCTATAATATTTTGAAAAATTACTCTGTTTTCGATCTCTATAATACTTTGAAAAATCCTACATAATGCAAATGATTCTGAAGGAAGGTCATGCGCTCCTTTATGGTCTTGACGAAGCTGTTCTCAAAAACATCGATTCTTGCAAACAAATTTCCACCATCACTCGAACTTCTCTTGATTAGGCATGACAACGGGGCGGGGCGGGTGTGGGTTTAAGCATCCCCGGTCCCGGTCCCGCCCTCGTCCCCCATTTTCATGCACCCGCCTCCGTCCCCAAACTATATTGAGGGGATAAATTGAACACCCAACTCCGCCCCCAATGGGGACGGGTCTCCCGGCGCCCCTGCCCCCGTCCGCGAAAACAATTTTTATAAAATATTTAAAAAATAAATATTTTTTCATTTTTTTTCATAGCAACAAAAAACAATAATTATATAAATAATTAAAGATCTAATAAACTTTTTTCAAAAGAGCAAATTAATTATAATAAATATGTTTCTAAAGAGTAATAATATACTAAAATAGGTTGGTGTTTATGGAAATAAGATTATAAAATTTAATAAAGTAAATTTCAAAAAGCAGGTGCGGGCGGGTATAAACATCCCCCGTCCCGTACTAAAATCCTAAATTTACCTCGCATCCGCACCCAGTTAAATCGGCTTTTCCCCATTAAATTTGGGGCGGGGGTGGCTGGGTCTGGGTGGGGTGGTTTTTTTTGCCATGTCTACTCTTGGCCAAAACGGTAAATTTAATTTGGGTCGTAGTGCTAGAACTCACTCGAGCAAAGGTGTATTGTTTATTGTTATATTTTTTTGGCTTAAATGCAATTTTGATCCCCTTATTTTTAAAATTTTTAACTTTTGATACCCTTATTTTCAAAACCAACTTTCTCATCCCCATAGTTAGAAAGTCAGCAAAAAAATTTGGTCCCCTCCGCTGCGATGTTTTGTTGTTTATTTGAATTAAGCATTTTGGATTTTAATGCGATGACGTGACACCCTTGGGTGTTTTCTTAATTATTGAATTTTCTGTAGAAAATGTTTTATGGCGTTTAAGGTGTTACAAGTTGGTATCAGAGCCATGTCAGTCCAGTTTAGGCCAACACTTCTTTGTTTTCCTTGTATGTGAGTGGTATGGGAATACCTTCGATACTATTATGTTCTAATTAGGTGGTTTATGTGTGTTAGTACGAGATGGATGGAAGGAATAATGCTGCGATTGTGAATGCTATGACTGCGATAACACAAGCTTTATATCAGGAGAAAGGTGCTATGCAAGGACACTAAAATCAGAATGGAGGGGCGGATGTGCATTGTTTGGATAGCTTCATGAGGAACAACCCGCTTACTTTTAAGGGAAGGTATGACCCGGAAGGTGCACAAGTTTGGTTGCAAGGGATTGAGAGAATCTTCAGGGCTATGGCAACTATTGATGAGCATAAGGTCTATTTGGCGACACACATGTTGGCGGAAGAAGCTGAATTTTGGTGGGAAAATACTTGTCATAGGTTGGAAGCTGTTGGTGCTGATATCACACAGGAAGTGTTTAAAGAGGAGTTCTTGGGAAAGTATTTTCCTGCTGATGTTAGGAGTAAGAATGAGATTGATTTTCTTGAGTTGAAGTAAGGAAATATGTCTGTTGTTGATTATTAATTTTAGCCCAAAAATCTGGCTTTTCCCACCTAAAAGTAGCAAAAAGCAGTTTTGGCCCACATTTAGCAATGATCGGGGCGCAGAGGCTATGCTCGGGGTCCAAAGTGTGCAGAAATGCATGCTCGGGGCGCATGGATCATGCTCGAGGCGCTTGTGAGTGCATTCATGTGCATACATCTCTGTTTCTTCGTCCTTTTGGATGTTTGCTTCCATATAAGGTGTTTGGGACCTGGGAACCTATTTTCTCCCTCTATAACTTCTTCAGAAGCCTCTTGAATCTCCATTCTTGATCTTCCCATATTCTTCACTAATCTTCTTATATCTTGCTCTACCGATTTGCATGATTTCTTCGTGAATTACATCACCTTAGAATTTCTATGTTTCAGGAAGAATAGAATTACAGACTCAAATATAAAAAAAATTACAAATGTCCTGAAATCATAAGCAATTGATCTAATACTCCTCTATTTTGCTTGCAAAACCTACTGAAAATGACTGAAAAACATGTTAAGAATAACGTAAGATGACATGTCATCAAATTGTAATGGTGATCCACAACCCTCAATTAGGAGATGAGATATTCTAGGATCATAAACATTGACATATAGACATTGTAATAAGAATGTGTTTTAAATCGTCATGATGTGTTATATGTTGAGAACATGTTATCTATTATGATTTATCTCTATGTCATGCTATATGTACTTTTTTTGTTTATTTTTGTATATATGTTGTAGAGTGTGACCATTTACTATTTGTTGTGGACTCGAATGAATGCCACAAGTTTCAATGAACCGAATTACAAAGTTTAACAACTGAGATTTGCGGTCATATATCTTAGGTCTTCACTTCACCGGTGGAGTTATGCGTGTTTGAAAGAGAGAATAACACACTGGAAATTGTACTGCTTACACTTGTATTAAGCCAAGTGCTTTGGTTGTGAGTATAATGTGTGGCGATATTATTTTATAAAATATAGGATATCCCTGATTGTCATTTTTGAAAAAGGTTTTTTTTTAAAAATAAATACACTATGATTTTATGAAAATGCGATCATGATTAAGGTTTCAACCATTTTTCACTTGTTTTATCAAAAAAAAATACACTCTATTAAAAATTAAGGTGTTACACATACAAAAATTTACTAAGTCTACCTCAATCAAAAAATCTTATGCTAAATATAGAAGTAGAATATATTTGTCTACACAATTATATATTGTCTTTGTTTATTAAAAGATCAAATTATATTTATGAAATGATATTGTTGTTTTCCATATTTCTATAAATGAAGGACAATAACATGCTTGTGTAATATAACAATTACAATACACATTTGATCTTGTCAAAGAAAAATAAATAAAAGCGTGAGCAAAATTATAAGAGTACCAGTATTTTGAAGTGAAAATTTACTTATACAGTTACAAGTAATATATGATTATTTTTCATCTTATTCGTTAACTTACCACGCACTCACAATAACCATCAAAACACCACACAATTTTAGGAAATTCACACATATTTTTCGGATAATCAGCGCGTTTTGTGCATGGAACCAATGTCAAAGATCTCATAGTGGCTAAGAAAAATAAAATATAAGTTATTAAAAGGTGATGGAAAATTTTATATAAAAGAAATTTGATATTTGAAAATAGCGTGAAAAATGACTTACTACATTTGGTTGGGACGCACAATACCAAAAGATAGATTATACAAGCATAAAACAGATATGGAATTTGAGCCATATTTTTTCTCCTTTGCATTTAATAACTAGAAAATTGTTTGATCACTTTATAAGGAAAGTTTTCATGCTTTGTCAGCCTCAGCTAAATAGTTTTTAGCACTTTGGAGTTCCAAAAGGCCATTCATAAAATAGGATTTATTTGGTCAAAAAAAAATATTTATTATTTAAGTTTCTCTCTTTCGCTCACTCAATGAGATGATCGATAACGCATTTATTTAGAAATAATGCATTAAAGAGATGATCAATAACACATTTATTTAGAAATAATGCATTAAAGTTTGTTTACAACGCAATTCAACCTGTACAAAACAATTGAAGTCAAATTAAATATTAACATCAATTACAAAATAGTTTGAGTTTTGAGAGATACAGTTGAAATCCTAAACTAGACTCTTTGTGATTCAGTACCGACAACTTGAGAATGCCTAGAACCTGATAAATAAATAACAGTGGAAGAGTCACTCATATTCTTTAAATTGGATCACTTTTTAATCTCAACCATTTGCTTTTATCTAAGGGTCGATAAATTATCCCCAGATACTAGATACGATACGGGTATAATATGATATCGGTATAACAATATGGGGAAATTTCAAAATTCAAGATGCGATATGACCAAGATATTTTAATAAAAATAAAAATTTAAAATTAAATATCTTAATGGATAATATATAAATATAAGTAATATTCCCTTAAACAAATATAAGTTATATTGGTAATAACGGTGACAATTAATCAATTACATATATACAAAAAAGACAACATCATTACCTAGTGAATCACACACACACACCAAAAAGAGAACATCTCACAAAGAACATCATTATCTAATGTATCTATATTATATATCAATACTATAAAGTCCGTTTTGTGATGACCTTTTCTCCTTTCAATTATATCCTTAAGAAAATTTTACCATAAGAATGCTATCTTGTTACATGTAATTCAAAAATATAAGAATTTATATTATATTTATTATATTATGTTGAAAGATATTATATTTGTTATATTGTTGGTATCATTAAAAAATATAAGTATAGTTTGTTACAAAATAGAAGTGCAAAATATTTATTATATATACATATAATTTTAATCAAAATCAAATGAATTTAAATCAGAATATCATAAAATATAATGTTGTAATGTATACGTATTAGCGCAATAAGAAGATCGGACAGACGAACTCAGAGTGTCTGTTTAAACACTAGTATACTACAAGGTTTTTTCATTTTTCTTATTTTTCTAAGGAATAAAAGAAATAAGAAACATCATGTATCTCATGCGTATCAGTTCCCACAACTGTACCTTGAGCTTATTTGAAATGTATTGGACAATTTTTTTTTTTTAAAACAGTTTAATCATCATATACACTTCTGGTTTGTATCATAGCGTATCGAACAAATATCAGTGCAGGATACATATTAGATATCGATACTTCATCAATTTTAAAGTATCTTCTGCGGAGGTTCATATCATTCTCACATACAAAACATGTGACACCCCATAAATTGCTCTCAGTCTATTTATGGTCTTGTCTGTATAAGCTGGCTAACTCAGATGGTTAAATTGGAATTTTGTGGTCGGTGATTTTTCAGTTATGGCCCATTGAGATAAAAAAAAACAACCATGAGTCGTGATTACTTGTTAATACGGAATGTTTTATTTATTTATTTTAAATGGTAACTAGTGTCCTTAGGATACTTGATAAAAAATTTAAAATAAAATTTTTATCTTCACATTTGTGTATTCAACAAATCGAAACATAAAAAAATGACTAATGCTACTTCTAGCGAAAATAATCTCCACGAAAACATCACGAGAGTGATTTGTAAATGTGGCGGACCTCTTTCTGATTTTTACTCCACCCGTGGTTTTAGCATCTAAAATAATCAACCCTCATAAATTTTTCGAGGTGATGGTATTCACTGTATATATATAGCATAACTGTGAAAAAATAAATTTTTCTACATGAAGTTATCAGCCGTTTCCATTTTCAAATTCATAACAAGTGTCCTTAAGTGCCCTAAAATAACTTGTTAACAAGACCCTTTATTTTTTTTCTTCTCTATCTATTTATATGTGTGACTTCTTGAACTTTTTCTACATCTCATATTGTTAGTATGTTCTCATCCTAAAATTGTTTTGTAGGAATAGTTCCTTGCAGAGGAAGTCATCCCCAATCTTATCTCAGATGAAGTAAACACTCTTTTGACCATGCTACCGTCTCAACAAGAAATCAAGTCAGTTGTGTTTGCTCTTAACAAGGAGAGTGCTCCAGGTCCAGATAGATTTGAAGCTTTCTTCTATCAAACCTACTGGGAGATTATCAAAGAAGATGTAGTGAAGTGTTAGGATTCTTCACCTCTAGCTGGATCTTGCCAGGCCTCAATTCAAACATCATTTCTCTTCTTCCTAAAACTCTAAATGCTTCTTCTATAGATCATTTCAGACCTATTACAATGGCGAATTTCAAATTCAAGATTATATCAAAGGTTATTGCAGATAGACTTGCTCCAATCATGCCTACAATTATCTCTGAACATATTGGATTCATTCATCAAAGGAATATCATGGATTGTTTATGCATTGCTTATGAAGCCACTAATATGTTACACAACAAATATTTTGGAGGCAATTTGGCTAGTAAAATTGATATCACAAAGGCTTTTGATACCTTAGAGTGGCCATTTTTTTTTGAAAGTGCTCAAAACCTTTGGCTTCAGTGATACCTTCAGCAACTGGATTCAGATGATTCTCAATTCAGCTTTTTTATCTGTGTTAGTCAATGGAAAAGCACAGGGCTACTTCAATTGTACAAGGGGGTGAGACAAGTAGATCCATTCTCCCCTCTTCTCTTTTGTTTAGCTGAGGATGTATTAAGTAGAAGAATTACAAGATTAGTTGAAGAAGGTAAGATAGAGTTAATCAAAGGTACCATATACACTTCAATCCATTCTCACACATTTTATGCAAATGATCTTATGATCTTCTGCAAGGGAAATATGTCAGGTTTGAATAATCTTAGAGATTTGTTTCATAGATATGCCTTGAATCCAGAACAAGTCATTAACATTTCAAAATCAACATTTTTTTTCCAATTCCATATTCACCAATAGATTGAATAAAATAGTGCATTTGTTAAATTTCAAGATTGGCTCTTTTCCTTTTATTTACTTAGGTGTCCCTATACTTAAAGGAAAGCCAAAAGCTTCTTACCTGCAGCCAATAACAGACAAAATTAGCATGAAACTGTCAACTTGGATGACATCTCTTATTTCTATGGTTGGGAGAGTTCAGTTGGTTAGATCAGTTATTCGAAGTATCATGATATATAGTATATCTCTCTATTCCTAGCATGTTTCCCTCCTCAAAGAATTTGAAAAAAAGGTTAGGAATTTTATATGGAGTGGGGATCAAGATAAATGGAAAATAGTAATAGTTTCTTGGAAAAAGCTTCCTAGGCCATCAACTCAAGGTGGCTTAATCTAATATCCTTGTGGAGTTTGAATACAACCGCTAACCTAAAATTGTGTTGGGACTTGATGAACTCAGAGAAATCTTGGTCCTAGATATTGAAATATAGAGTGGTAAAGAATAGAAGAATTATCCAACACCATATTTACTCTTCTATTTGGAGTAGCATCAAAGAAGAATACCCTGTGATTATGGACAATGCTATATGGCTTCTTGGTAAAGGTGAGATCATCAATTTCTGGAATGAATTTTGGTGTGGAGAATCTCTAGTTGTGCATTACAATATTCCATATCATATTACCAAACTTCTCACATCTTCTGTTAGTGACTATATATATAATGAACATTGTAATCTCCCATTTTAACTCCAACTGAACTTTCGTAATATGAGACAACTTATTCAGCAAGTTACCATCCCTTTAGAAGCTCATTGTGACGGTCTTCAATGGAAACACTCTCAAGCATGTGATCTACAACCCAAAGAAGCTTATTCCTTATAGCATAAACAATTTCAAGAGCTTCAATAGGTAAATTTAAGTAGGAATGTAGATGTTCCCCAATCAAAATCAATGTTTATTTGGAGAATGATGCATGTCAAAGTCCTTATTGATGATAATCTCATGGCAAGAGATTGTAATATATCCTCAATGTGTAATTTATGTTTCAAACACGTGGAGTCTTCTTTTCACATCTTCTTCAATTGTCCATATGCCCTCAAAATTTGGTCCTGGTTAGCATATGTTATTAACTTAACTATGAATTTTACTTGGCTAGAAGATATCCGGAATTTTTTTTATTTATCTTGGTCCCCTCAATGAAAAGTGGTGGTGCTTTCTGCTTTGATTAATCTCTTCAATACAATTTGGTATGTTAGAAATCAAGCAAGGTTTAATAATAAGAATGTCAACTGGAAATCTGTTATTTCAATGATTATTGCAAGCACATCCTTAGCAGGGAAATTATGCAACTAGAAAATCATTAACTAATGCCATGAGAGATTTTTCAGTCATCAAGCTTTTCAATGTCACTATTCATCATCCTAGAGCCCCTATAAATAAAGAGGTTATTTAGAGTCCTCCTCTTCAGTCTTGGATCAAATGCAATATTGATGGAGCTTCCATTGGAAACGTTGGCAACTCAGCTTGTGGAGTGATTTTTAGAGATCACGAAGCAAATCTCTTATGTTGCTTTGCAGAACCTCTAGGCCACTCAAATTCTTATCTTGATGAGATTAGTGGAGCATTAAGAAAAATAGATTTGGCATGTCAAAAGAATTGGACTAATCTTTGGCTAGAAACAGACTCAACCCTGGTGGTCTTAGCTTTCCATAAAGAAGGTCAGATTCATTGGACCCTAAGAAACAAATGGCATAATATGAAGATCAAGCTTACGAAGATGAATTGCATTGTCATTCATATTTTCAAAGAAGGAAATGAAGTTGCTGATTCATTGGCAAACTTTGGATTATCTTTAGAAGATTTTACAGTTTGGCATGATACTCCTAGTTTTATTAGATCAAATTATGTTAAGAACAAAATAGGGATGCCTTCTTTTAGGTTTAAATCTTTCAAATGGAGTTTTGGTTTGGTCCCCTCCATTTTGTTATCTCTTTCCTTTATCAATATTCATTTTGGTAGGTCAGCACCTTAATTAGCTGCCTACTTTGGGTTTTTTTATTTTATTTTAAAAAAAGTATGTTTTCATCTTCACACACACCACTTGTTTCAAAGTTCAAACTAATGCCTTTAGAAAAGAAATCAATATACAACCGAGTCATCATCTTCTTAAGTGATCTTATTTATAAAAGTTCTTAAGTCTTTTAGACAACTTTTGGGAGCCAAAAAAGTTGTTGCACATTCCCTTCCTAATCTTTTGTCGTTTCTCTATTTTTTTAGAAAATGATCACATATCTTATTTATAAAAGTTCTTAAGTCTCTTAAACAATTTTTTAGAGCCAAAAAAGTTGTTGCTCATTTCCTTCCTAATCTTTTGTTGTTTCTCTATTTTTTAGAAAATGATCGCGTATCTTATTTATAAAAGTTCTTAAGTCTCTTAGACAACTTTTTGGAGTTAAAAAAGTTGTTGCACATTTCCTTCCTAAATTTTTGTTGTTTCTTTATTTTTTTTTAAAAATGATCGCATATCTTATATATTATCTTATTTATAAAAGTTTTTAACTCTCTTAGACAAATTTTTGGACGAAAAAAAGTTGTTTGCACATTTCCCTCAATTTTTTTTTTATATATATATTTTTAGAAAATGATGGCTATATCTTATTTATATAAGTTCCTAAGTCTCTTAGACAAATTTTTGGAGCCAAAAAAGTTGTTGCGCATTTCCTTCCTAATTTTTTGTTGTTTCTTAATATTTTTAGAAAATGATTGCGTATCTAATTTATAAAAGTTCTTCGGTCTCTTAGATAACTTTTTGGAGAATTTCTTTTTGTTGAACATTTCCTTCATAATCTTTTGCTGTTTTTCTATTTTTTTAGAAAATGATCTCGTATCTTAAATCTTATTAATAAAAGTTCTTAAGTCTCTAAAACATCTTTGTGGAGCCAAAAAAGTTGTGGCACATTTCATTCCTAATTTTTGCTGTTTCTTTATATTTTTAGAAAATGATTGCGCATCTTTTTTATAAAAGTTCTTAAGTCTCTTAGACAACTTTTTGGGGCAAAAAATGTTGTGGCACATTTCCTTCATAATCTATTGCTGTTTTTCTATTTTTTTAGAAAATGATCCCGTATCTTAAATCTTATTTATAAAAGTTCTTACGTCTCTTAGACATCTTTTTGGAGGCAAAGAAGTTGTTACACATTTCCTTCCTAACTTTTTTTTTTGTTTCTTAATATTATTAGAAAATAATCGCGTGTCATATCTTACTTATAAAAGTTCTTATATCTCTTAGACAACTTTTTGAAGCCAAAAAATTTGTTGCACATTTCCATCCTGATTTTTTTGTTGTTTCTTTATATTTTTATAAAATGATCGCGTGTCTTATCTTATTTATAAAAGTTCTTAAGTCTCTTAGACAACTTTTTGGAGCCAAAAATGTTGTTGAAGTCTAAATTACTTTGGGGGTTTTATTATTTGTCTTTTGGAAGCATTATCAATGATTTTTTCATAAAAAGGATTGGACCAAGGGTCAACCCTAATCCCTATCAATGATTTTTTCATAACAAGGATTGGACCAAGGGTCAACCCTAATCCCTTATCTATTTACATTAGTTTTGGACGTACTTACATCGAATAGCTAGCACTAAGATGTATGGATTTTGTAGATGAAGTAGTCTTAATTGAAGAGTCGAGGGAGGAATTGAATGAGATGTTGGAGACAAGTCTTAGAAGTTTAAGACTTTTGTTTGAGTAGAAGCAAGACATAGTATATGTAATATAATTTCAGAAAGAAAAAAACGAAGTAGTTCAACCATAGAGGTGAAAGTTGGAGATCATATCATACAAGTTACATGGTTTAAATATCATAAGTTCATTCTTTCAACAAATAAATCTTGGGTTCATAGTACAAAATGATGGAGAAATAAAGTAGATGTAAATCATTGTACTCAAGTTGGATGGTTGAAATGGAGAAGAGCTTTAGGTGGTTTTTATGATACAAACGTGTCGTTTAAGTTGAAGTAAACAAGTACCAGACAGTTGTAAGAACAACGATGTTTTATGGAACAGAGTATTGACGGTTAAGAACCAACACAAGAATAAAGTAAGTGTGAGGACATGGGAATGTTGTGTTGGATGTGTGGTACGACCAGATGAGATAAGATTAGAAATGGAAACATTGTAGAGATAGTTGGGGTAGCACCTATAGTATAAACGTTGTGGAAAATAGGTTTAGGTAGTTTGGACATGTAGAGAGAAAACATGTAGATTCTATAGTAAAAAGAATAGAGCAAATAGAGGATAGTCATATTACAAAAGGTATAGGAAGACCTAGAAGAACTATAAGAGAAGCCATCAGGAAAGATTTATAGATTAATGAGTTGGATCTAAATATGGTTTATGATATAACAATATGACATATTTTGATCCATGTAGTCAAGCCCACTTAGTGGGATAATGTTTGGTTGTTGTTGTCGTCATTGTCTTTTAAAGCATTAACTCATGTTCAACAACTATTATTTCAGTTCATAATCAACTACCAAATTTATTAGTCAAGGAGATAATCAACTTCTCGTGCATCGCACGGTTCCAAATACTAGTAATCTTCTAATAACACTACACTTTCATAGAAGTCTTAGGTTTTTCATAAAACTTGAATTGCTCAATAGAGATGTTGAATTGCTCAGAAGTCTCAATTTTGTTATCTTTGGAAAATATGGCAAACATGATGTATTACGAAAAGGTCATTGCTTTTTAAATTCCTTTATCCAAATTCACTGTCACTAAGTTTCTACAATACTTCAAATGTTTCCTGTCATCATTTTTGGTTTTTATTTTTCAGTTAAACTCATGGGTATCCTTCATATTTTTGAACAAGTTTTAATATCTTGCCTTCTTACTTCTCGATTCATCTTCTGTTACATAGTCACAAAGATGCTCGGGCTAGATGTGTCATCATCGCAAACAATAACAATCAAAGTTGGCATGCAGGTACAATTAGTGTTCTATAATTGAATCATTGGTCATACGTATTAAATTATTTTTGGTGTTTTATTAAATAGAATACTGAAAACCAATTATTAACAAATATATCATATAAGTCTACTAATCTAAAAATTAAACTTTTTTGTTTGTTTTGAAATATATATATATATATATATATAAGACTAAAAATAAAAAATTACAATTCTAGAATTTTTTTATTGAAAAAAGTTAAAATATTAAAAAAATCTAAATCAAATAAGTAAAATGAATTGCCTCGTTGAAAATATCAAAAATACCCGGCAACGACGCCAAAAATTTGATGACTAAATTTTGCAAGTGTACCAAACAATTTCTAAGTAATAAAGTAGTAGGTAAAATAATCTCCACGAAGATTGTTGTTTCAACGATGCAACTAGTTAAACATATTAAAAACAATAAAATAGGGGTAGTTTGACATTTTAATTTGATTGCGCAAAATGTTGGATTGATTACAGAAAAATAAAGGTTTGATTTAGAGTTTTAGCGGGGATAAGGATTTTGAATCCTCTCTATCTCTTTGTTGGAATTAATAAAAATAGTTACCAAACTATAAAACAAGGGTTCTTATTCGAATGGCTAGTTCGGTGGGATCTAGCATCTCTCATGATGTCAGGTTCCTCCTTAATCACCCTAATGGTCATATGTGCAACACAGGTTAAAGGGTCATCACTCCTCTAGGGTCTCGTACACGGTCAAATAGTTATTAAGCCTGGGACATACGCTCTCACATGTAGTTGAAGCATAAACATAGTAGATATTCCTAAATTTTCATCTAAAGGAAACACTTTTACCTATGAATCTTCGAATATAACCACATAGCCTTGATTCACCCTAGGGGATTAAAACGGTAGGCCAAACCTTATCTTACTAGAAGAAAAATGATAAAGTTAATACACTATGATTCTGATGTATGCAAGACGCCAATTTGCACCTAATCTAAGATCATTCACACTTATTAGGTGTGTCACACTCCCTAGGGTAATGAAAGCATTAACGGGTGATGCATGAAAAATTTAAACAAATCTCAAATCATAATTTAATAAAAGACTTGTCTTAATAATATCCAACAAACGAATAGATGTTCATCTTAGAAACCTAATAAATATTTGCTTAGTTACTCATGGTAACAAAAGACAAAAGAAATAAAACATACCCTAAGAACAAAGGTTTAGGAGAAAGACTTTTCTTGATGCTCATAGTGATTGTCTTCCTCTTCAACCACCAATTTCTTATTGAATAGTTGTGAATAACAACTTTTATACACATAGGCATATTTTCAGCTGGGTTTGTGTTGAAAAACTAGACCTTTTCCTCAAATACGCATGGCAGTATTTCATAAAACAGGGTGCACACCACACATGGCCGTTGACAGGGAGATTTTTCTTTCAGTCACAACGCATGGGGCGTGTGAGGTACATATTGGGGAAAATCGCCTCAGCCCCTGTACAATTTTTGTGTCTTTTTGGGTCTTTTTCTTCTCCAACTTGGTCTTGGGACTTGGGACATAATTTTTCTAACTTGTAAAGCCTTCATAGGCTTATAGGACTTCATTTCATGTCTTCCAATACTTCCATGAGGTGTCTTGCTTTACCAACTTATATGATTTTTCACTAAAAAACAGAATTGCATGACTCAATTTGAAAACATTACAAAATATCTTTTAAACGATGAGCAAGTTCTCTACGACTCCTCGTTATTGACTCAATTATCTACTAAAATGATTGAACAACATGCTGAAAATAACGTAAGATGATCTGTCATCAATTACTGCAAATTGTTATTTAATTTTTTGAAGGATCCACCCTATTTGATTTAAAAGCAAGGACAAAAAATGTTGCTAGAAAACAATTGAAGGACTATGGTTTGAAAGAAGATTTTATAGGGACAAAAAAAACAAAATAGGATATATTTACAGGGAAACAACTTATTTAATGTCATTTTAATTAAGTTTAATTTGAGTGTGGCTTAACACTTGGTAACTTAGGCACCTTGTCGTTATGTGTAGTTTATACACTACCTCAATATAACTTTCCTTTGTATGGTATTTGACCATAACTTAGAAGAAAGATTATGCTTGAGTTCATATCCTAAAAATTATGCTTGAGTTCATATCTTTTTTATGTTGAATTTGTATCTTACTCTCCAATGACTTTTTGGTCGACTGCATCCTCGTGGTGTAGACGTGCAGGTTGAGGATGCTTGATCGGCGTGAGTTCCCGAGGACGGCGTGTTTCCTATCATCCTTATTTTCTTATGCTTTGGAGTCATAGTAGTTGTGCTCTGATTGGGTGTCGGGAGTCTTATTTATTTTATCTGTTGGATTATGTTTTGAGGAACCTTTGAGTTCTTATGAGGATGTATATGAGATTTTGAGAATCATGTCTTTATGTTGTTTTATGTTGAGATTTCGTTGCGACTGTTTATATTTACAATGATATATGCATGATTTTGGATTAATGAAGGTGTAATACCTTGAACCTTTGTGATTAATTGTTGATTTTATTATTAAATATTGTATATGGGGTTTGAGGGTGTTACAAGTTGGTATCAGAGCCATGTCGGTCTAGTCTTGGCCAAAACTTGTTTAATTTCCTTATGAATGCGAGTGGTATACGAATACCTTCGATACTGTTTGTTTTAATTAGGTGGTTTGTGTGTAGAATATGTCGGGAAGGAACGTTGTTGCAGCAATGCAAGGACATCAAAATCATCAAGGCAGAGCAGACGAGTTACAATTAGATCATTTCATGCGGAAAAACCAACCATCATTGAAAGGGAGGTAGATCTGAAGGGAGCTTATGTTTGGATGCAAAGTATTGAGAAGATCTCCCGTGCTATGGCAGAAGGTGAGGTTGGCAACTCATATGTCAGCTTAAGAGGCAGAGCATTGGTGGATGAATGCTCATCAAAGGATAGAAGCGGGATGTGTGGCCATTATTACTTGGGGGGTCTTCAAGGAAGAGTTTCTTGAGAAGTACTTTCCAGCAGATTTGAGAAGTAAGAAAGAGATTGAATTCTTCGAGCTTAAACAAAGGAACATATCAGTAGCTGATTATGCGGCAAAATTTGAGGAACTTTCGCGCTTTTTCCCTCATTACAATGATGTGGGAGCGGAAGTGTCTAAGTGCATCAAATTTGAGAGTGGTCTTCATCCGTATGTCATACCCCAATTTTTGACCTAAGGTCTTACATTCATATACCCTCTGATCCGAAATATTATCTGACTTTTCAAAGTAAAAATTCGGCAGAGAGGTATTTTAAAATACCTCATTTTTGTTCCGATTCGGGCCCTCTTCTCTCTTTATTTTTATTTCTCATTTCATTTTACTTCCTTTATTTTATTTTAGTTTTATTGCTAACACTTTTTTTAATATGTCCAAAATCACATGTCCATGTCCAAAATTTGAATTCCAGCCACGCCTCAATTACAGAGTCATTGTCAACTTTGTTTCTTTCCTTTTCCATTTTGCAAAAACGTTTCCCACACTTAACTGCATTCATCACCACTTAATCCATTTTAATTAGAGTTTAATTTTGGTCAAAAGAAGAGTTAAATTTTGATTAAAAGGGGTGAGACACAGGCAGTAAGGGGAGGATTTGACGTATCAAAATCCATCACAATACCAACCAACTTTTCAACACGCAAAAAAGAATCAAAAGAAACCTGCAACAAAAAGAATAGTTTCGAAACCCAAAAATCAACAATCAAACTGAATCACAACCAAATCACAACATTGAACCACCATTATCAAATACAGCACCAATACAAAAACCACCGCCAAAACTAGTCTCAAAAATCGAAAACAGAGACCACATAACCTCACCAATTCGGAACAGCTCCAAATCTAAGGTAAAAAGGTATATCCCTTTTTTTTTTCTGCTTCCCTTTTTGTATATTCAACTTCTTTTGTTGTTGTATTTGTGTGTGTGAAAGAACTGCAGGAAGAAAGAAAAGAAATCAAAGGGAATTAGGAGATTGGAATCGTAAAAAAAAATAATTAAAAAGAAAGAAAAAGAAAGAAGGAAGGACGAGAAAGAAGAGAGGCGCTGGGGTATTATATATAGCCATGTGATCCAGTGCTCCAGGGTGCATGTCTTCCCATGCACCCTCATCCCTTGAACCCTTTGACTTCGATCAAACCACCTTGCAATGTTGGTTTCTAGATCAGATTAGGGCCCTTGATCTAATCAATGGCCCAGATTCGATCTGTTAGATACTCCCACCCCCTACCTTATGATTGGATCCCTTTCTTTATTTTTTAGTCTTTCATGCATTTTTAGTCATGTTTAGCATTTTATTTTTTTATTTCTCATGCATTTTTATTAGTTTAGATTTATTATTCCACATTTGTATTATTTATTCATGCATATTTATTTTCCATCATTTATTTTATTGCATAGCTATTAGAATGTAATTAGATTAAATGTAACACATAAATGAGAAAAATAGTGTGTGTGTGTGTTTTATTTATTGCTTTATATATCATTATTAGGGATTTTGTGGTGATCCAATGTCACCACAAAAGTCCACGCGCATTGTTTTTTATTGTCCCGTTAGTTTATTTGGCATGCTTTAATAATTCAAAAATCACAAAAACTTTTCATAATAAACCTTGGTTCAAATTCATCATATTTCTTAATCAAATTCTAAATCATATTTTATTTTATTTTTATTATGAAAAGTGATCCCTTTATTTATTTTAAATTCTAAATTCATCATTTTTATTTTATTCTTAATCATATTTCATAATCGCAAGTGATCCCTTTATTTATTTTATTTTTCTTAATCAAATTCTAAATCAACTTCATCATATTTCGAGTCTATTTTCTTTTAAATTAAAAAACACAAACAAGCTTACTTGCCATTTGGCTTTTCATTTTAAAATCTTTTTTCAAAAACTAATAAAAAAACATATAACAAATCAAACGTCAATTTCTACCCCGAACTACGAGATTTTGATCCCTCACGGGTACATAGGCAAAGGACCTAGTCCCTCTAAATCAATAAAAATGTAGATAAATAGGTCTCTCCTTTTTTTTTTCTTTATCACTTTTAATTCCTCTTTTAAACAAAAAAATAACAAGCAAGTTATCGCACAAAATTTAAATAAAAATCAAGAGGTTCCCGTAGAGTACTACGGACATAAAGGGTGCTAATACCTTCCCTTTATGTAACTAACCCCTAAACCCAAAATCTTTTCAATATGGGGTATTTTGAACTTTTTTTTCCCCTTTTTCTAAAAAAATTAAATGTTCAGTCGTGAAAAATTAGTGAGTCAAAAGCTAATAAAATAGCTTGACCTCTAAAAAATGACGCGACACCGTAGATAAAGAAATTTATCAGATTCCATGAGTTAAGGGTGTTTGCAACCTTGGTGAACAGTGTCGGATATATGATGAGGATAGCTAGGCTAGAGCAAGCTACTACAAGAATGCTAGTGATAAGAGGGGCAAGTGCCAAGACCATGGAAAGCCATATGGAACTTCAGGTGATAAATGAAATAAGAAAACTACTAATATATCTAATCCGTCTAGGGGGGGTTGAGATGCTTTAGATTTGGAATAACTGGTCATGTTGCTGCTGATTGTAAGAGTCCTACACCGATGTGCTATAAGTGTGGAAAGACTGGGCATCGTGCTTTTGAGTGCACGAGTAAAGAGGTGGTGTCCTACAATTGTAGAGAAGTGGGTCATATTAGTACTAAGTGTCCAAATCCAAAGAACGAGAATTTTAATGGTAAAGTGTTTTCTTTGAACGTCGAGGAGGGAGCAGATCCAGACAAATTGATTAGAGGTATTTGTTTCATTAACAACACTCATTTGCTTCCTATTATAGATACTAGTGCGACATATTCGTTTATTTCTCATGGTTGTGCTAAGCGATTGAATCTTGTTATGTCTCCTATGTTGAGAGGGATGGTCATTGATACCCCGGTTAATGGCTCGATGACCACTTCCTTGGTTTGTTTGAATTTTCCGTTGAATTTTGGTGATGTAGATTTTAAGATGGATTTAATGTTTTTGCCTTTGGAACAAATGGACGTGATTTTGTATGAACTGGTTGTTGTCTTTTGATGTGAATATTAATTGTTTAACCAAGAGTGTTACGTTTTCTAAGTAGGAGGAACGAGCCGAAGGGAAGTTCTTAACTCCAAATCAAGTGGAGGCGTCTTTAAGTGACGAACCTCGAGTGTTTGTGATGCTTGTTTCTTTGAAGGTTGTAAGTGATGTGGGAGTTAGTGAATTGATGGTGGTGAATGAGTTTCCAGGTGTTTTTCCGAAGGACATTGTTTATTTGCCGCCTGAGAAAGAAGTGGACTTTGTGATTAACTTGGTACCTAGAACTAGTCCTATATCAACAACCGCATATCGGATGTCTTCATCAGAATTGGGTGAATTGAAGAAGCAGTTGGAAGACTTTTTGGATAAGAAGTACTTCAGGCCCAGTGTTTAACCGTGGGGAGAACCAGTGTTGCTGGTCAAGAAAAAAGATGGCAGTATGAGGTTGTGTGTGGATTATCGACAACTGAATAAGGTTACCATTAAGAACAAGTATCCTCTTCCAATGATTGATGATTTGATGGATCAGTTGGTTGGTGCGCAAGTGTTTAGCAATATTGATTTGAGATCCGGATATCACTAGATACGAGTGAAGTCGGAAGATATACCGAAAACTGTTTTTCAAACTAGGTATGGTCAGTAGGAATATTATGTGATGTCGTTTGGGGTGACTAATGCGCCAGGAGTATTTATGGAATACATGAATAGAAATTTCCATCCTTATTTGGATCAGTTTGTGGTGGTGTTCATAGACGATATCTTGGTGTATTCGAAGTCGAATGAGAACCATGTAGAGCATTTGAGGATTATGTTGCATACCTTGAAGCATGTCGAAATGTGAGTTTTGGTTGCATGAAGTGAGTTTCCTTGGTCATGTGATATCTAGGTGTAATAACGGTTGATCCGTCTAAGGTTGATGCGGTGTTGCAGTGGGAAGCTCCTAAGTATGTTTCTGAGATTTGATGTTTTCTTGGTTTGGCGGGTTATTACCAGAGGTTCACAGAAGGATTTTCTAAGTTGGATTTACCTTTGACGCAGTTGACTCGTAAGAGACAAGCTTTTGTTTGGGATGCTAAATGTGAGGAGAGCTTTCAGGAGTTGAAGACGAGGTTGACAATTGCGTCTGTATGAAGGCGTATCACCTTGAACCTTTGCGATTAAAAGTTGATTTTATTATTAAATATTGTATGTGGGTTGGAGGGTGTTATAGTAACTAATTAGTAATTAAGGAAACCAGTGACTTCACGACTTAAATCAGCCCAGTAACTCCATTCTTCTTGCACCTTGGTAAGGTAGACACTGATAAAGGTGCCCGTTTGTAGAACTACTAAGAGGAAGAGTGTGTTATGTACTTCTAAGGTACATATATGAGGGAACCTTTAGGAACATTGGAAAGTCATACCTTTGGAAATTTAGGAACTCTAATTTAAGTTTATGTTTCAATTACCCCTGAGCGAGTAAACCCCACAATAATAATCCTTACGAAGTTGGCAGATACTGTAGGATTGATAACCCTATACCATAGCGCACATATAAACTTAGTGTGATCAGCAACTGCAAGACAGGCAAAGGGATAGACCAAATCTATGAGAGAGTAAGACCCCGCATACGTAATGATCATCGTGCGATCAGTAGGTGCAACTTGACAGCTGATTATGTTATCACTTAGATAGTCTACTTAGAATAATTGAACTTGACTTGACTGTTATTTAAATCTAACAAATAAATAGAGGGGATTCAAATAATCCTAACCGTTACTAACATTCTGCAATCAAACAGGTGACTTTTGCTTTGTTGCAAATGATTAAATTGCAAAACTCTAAACTCTTATCTCTTATTTATTTGTTTTGTCCCCAAATAAGTAACGCGAATTGTTTAGACGAAACGACAATACATATGAATACGATACTCTAATTATCACTTTATTACTTGATAAACAATTTGGTACATTTGCCTAATCTAACCATCATTACACCAATTTGTAATTTTGGTTTCTGTCTTTGTTGTGTTTGTTACTATGACATTGTGTGTAGTTTCCTGTTAGACACATCTTGTGTTTAACTGATTTGGTTTTTAATATAGTTTGTATTTGGCTTGTGAAAAAAAAAAATTAAAGAAACACAAACTATAATTTTCTTATTTGACGGTATAAACTTAATTAAATTTTTTACACAAATAGCCAAACTTTTTTTATTTTAGGAACACACAATTAACCAATCTTGCTAGGGTTATTTTATGCATTAGTGAACAGAAGTATTTTTGCTTACAAAAATAGTAAAACTAGTGATTTACACAACATTTTGGAGCTTAATTGTATACTTTAAGAGAAAGAAAAGTCACATGCTTTTTCTATCCTCCAACTTATTAGCATGAGTAGCTCCAATTATTAACCAGCTGTTGCAAGAACAAAGCTACAAGTATACATTACAAACACAAACTTAAATAGAACTACAAACAAAAGCAAGATCTACATCCAATATAAATAAAGTACTTAAAAAATATTCAAAACTCCAACGATGACTAATATTGACCTTGTCAATAGAAGTTGATGATCCTTCTCTTTGTAACGTATGAAACAATTGTCTAATTAGTGTTGGTTTGTAAAACATACCAAGAAAAAAACATAACTTGTACTTTTTTCTTGTTTTTATCAAACATGTACTAATTAGGTTACCATTTCAGTTATGAGAATAAAGACATACACTAGCTTCTACATATGATGAGCCACGTCCTCATGATGCTTTAGAAAATTTTCATGTATTGGTCAATGGTGTAGAACTTACCCTACAAACACATTATGCTCTCACAAACACAACTGGGAGAACACTACCATCCAAAGCCAATAAAATCTTCCCATTCTCACGCAAACCACCAATAGTACCACAATCAAATCTACAAAAGGAACATGTATCCGTGGGACAAAACCTAATATTATAAACACCTTCAAATTCAGCCTTCACAATTCTAAAATAACTACCATCACTTCCAGCTATAATAACCCTTCTTTTACTCTTAGTATCCCTATCACCTAATTTCCATTCAGTGGATTGTACACAAATTGAAGAAGCTGAAAATTTCACCTTAAAATCCCTACTATCCTTAATAATTTTATCTTCTTTTGCAAAAGGAGTGAAAATAACGGGTAACCCTTTTCCAAGGTCAGTATTTTCTTGACCTACATATAAAGGGCATGAACCGTTTCTATCTATCAAAGTGAAACGGCCTCCACTATCGGTTATAGCTGGTTTTATGTAATACTCTTTGCCACGCTCAAGAGGATGGCCTTTTGTGTCAAGAACTTGTTCATTTTCGGATTGTGCTAATGTTTTTGTGGCAATGAAAAGCCATAAGATAAGGCTAAGGCTTGTAATTTTGATTAATGTTGTTGACATGGTTGTGTATAATTAACTTTTAGAAGGGGTGGTGGTTTGGATATGAATATGACTTACTATTTATAGGATAGGATATGTCGATATGATATGGATATTATGTGTGGCAAGCGGTGGAGATATTAAATATTAAATATGTGTTAGGTTGATGAATTAAAGTCTAAGATCACTTGCCACATTATTCAACCACACTTTGCTTGTACCGGCAGACTTGCTTGAGTGTGAAACGAAGGTTTGAATTGATTTTTTAGTTTCTCAATCTTATGCAATATCGTATAGATTAAGACAACTATAAGCATAGTATCGTATTTTTTTTATTGAAAACAACAATTAACTATTACAAAATAATGTACCGTAAAGTGCACAAGTTTTAAGATAAATTTATATATGTTTAACTTTTTATGCTATGTCCCTCAAAAAAAAAAAAAACTTTTTATGCTCTGTAAATTTACACATAATGTAAAAACTATTTCTCTTGTCTTGAAAGTATGCTCAAATGATAGTTGGCTTTATTTATAATTAATTGTAATTTGTTGAAAATGTAAATTTTTAACACAAAAGGTGTATATACTATTCCATTGGATCGAACCTCTTTAGAACAAAAACTCAAATATAAAGTGTATAGGTTAAGAAAACTAAAATAAGTATTTTTTTTTTATTTGAAACAATTACATATTACAAATCTGTAATATAAAATACATAAATCTTAAAATAAATATATAATTATTAATTTATACTGTGCACATTTGTACATAATTGAAGAGAAAATAAACTATTGTCGTGAAAGTATAGCTTAAATGATAGTTAACCTGAATTGTAATGTGTTGGAAAAGTAATCTTTTTACACCGATGGTGTATAAATAACCCCATTGGATTGAACCTCTCTCTGCTCTTACTTCAACAATAAGACAAGGTAAATTCCTAGTCAAAGAATAACATTTCAATTTGGGGCTGTCCCCACCTCTATATAGGTAAAGATTCTCCTCATTTATAAAAATAAATGGAAGATGCAATTTAAAAAGAGATAGACATAAAAGTATACTTGATCGGTTTTCATTTTAGAACCTGCACAGAATTTGTTGCGTGGTACACGAGTGATATTTTGCTCTAACTTGTTTTTTTTTAAGAAATTTCGCCCTAACTTGTAACATGTTGTTTCATCCTTAATATTTTATTTTTGGAAAAATGTAACTTGCTGCAGTTTTTAGAAAAACGAAAAAAGATGACGATATTATTAGTTACCTAGGTTGAATAAAATATACCTGGAAGAAAAAACTCCTCAAATTTAAACATAACTCCTATCACTATGTCCTTCTTGCAATTGTTAATTGTGATGATGTGATTTCTCATAAAAGATGCTCTCTTGAGGCTGGTTTATTACGACGAAATAGAAGAGAGTAGGTTATCAATTTTTCAATTAGTTATGTAATCCATTGAATTCTTAAATATTTGCCCTTTGATTGTACAGGGTTGCATACTCCCATTAATAATATTTTTTTGCTTATAATTTATAAAGAAAAAATAACTCATCTTAGAAGCCTCATATAACAAAATAAAAGCATTATGCATGTCACCACATAACATGAGATTGTGTCGTCATTTACACATGCTACAATTGCACTCTTACAATCTATGTTACAATAGAAGTTACCCTATTGCTTTTGTTTTCGCCTCCTTAACAACTTTTTCTAGTTCCGTCCTGTCTTTTGCAGTACATATTTTAATGATAATGCATACAAATCAATACTATTAAAAGTGGAATGAAAATTAAGATCAGTCTTACGTTATAATGTTTCTGACACAAAAATTATAACAAATGATTGTGGTGTAATTTTGCCAACTTTTTTTAATTAAATATTCTCTGAATATAACAATGTAACTGGAAAGACTATTCTCTTTAGTCATATCTAACCGTAAGCCGTGGCAAATTTCTCCCTATAGAATTTTATTTTTTTTGACAAATCCCTATAGAAATTTAACAAGGCTGCATTTTCAGTGTTGAATATAAACTCATAATTTCTGCTTAAGTTAGAAGAGATCTCTTAATACATGTATATAGCTTTTTCTTGATTTTTTTTCTCTCTTTTATGATTAATAATTAGATTGTTTTCTCAGTAGTTAATTTTTCTTATTCTATGAATTTAATTTATTTCATTTTTTAATAAATATTTCATATATTCACCATTCATAATTTTTTGTTAGGAAAAACCGGCATAGCGAAACTAGAGGAACACAATCACAAAACATGAACATAAGCATATAACGTGGGAGTTTCAAAATTAGACAAAAAACCATAATTGTTGTCTAACGACAACCAAATAATAATACTATATGCAAATGGTTACAACACATAGACTACTCTCAAACATCCATGTAAACCCACACCATCCAAAGAAAATACCTAATTAAATCACACAACACTCTAACACAAGAGTATAAGAGAAAAGAAAATGTTAGATACGAACTTAAAGTGTTTTCGACTAGTGCAATTTGTAACGAATAAATATAGCATATATACTTTTCAAGTACCTCTTCCTTTATAATTCTAAGCGATGTTGGACTTCTTCTACATGTTATTTTCAACTAACACCAACAAACTCCACCTTAATTTAAAGTAATACATTCACTTCCATTGTCGTCATCGACGGTTATAGTTCAAAAGAACTAACATACACCACCATAAGGAGTATAATCACTTGAAACTTATCAAGCAATTTTGTTGGCCTCAACTACGCAAACAAATCCGAATAGCAAAGAAATCTATTCAGGTATTGTAAAGCCTCAACTTAAGATGCACTTTTCAAGCTTAACCATTTTTTATATTTTTTTTTAGACTTGAGAGCATAAATATATCTTGAATTGAGAAGAAAACATTAAGTTAATTAAAGCAGACACTCAAAATGTCAAGCCGCAGTCGTCTTAACTTGGTACTCCATAGACGGGTACAATTTGACAACAACATTAAAATTTAACACAAGGAAATTATAGAATATGAAGTATGAGTTACTTCATTTTATTATCATAATATTTGACTTTCAATCTATCATGTATGGACTTTTTGCAAGTATCATTATAAGCAAAGTAATAGAAAAACGATAGAAAGAAGAAATTGCCGTGAACGGCATAGAAAGAAAAACATTAAAGTGTGTAAATTTTATTTCTTCATTGCAAAGAGTCCAAATGGTAATGGTACCAACAATATGGATCACCTGCGAATAAAAAGGTAAAGAAATAAGAAGTTCAATAAAAAATAAATCACTCAAGAAAGGAGAATGTTGAGTGTCTCTAGACAAGTAAGCTTTTATTGAAAAGTGGTTTAATTATTACTTGATCACAAATAACAACTTATATTTTTATGGTAAAGTTTATATTTATGAATTTCTTAACCATTGTCTGAAAGCACTGGTCAGCAAGACTGAAAAATACGAAAGAAACATTCACCTTTATAATTCCAATTTTCTATTATTCATTCCATTAGGGACATTTTATATTCCTTCCGGGTCCACCATAGTAAAAGTAATTCCCCTCGTTATTAATCCCTTTTATTATATTATAACAATGTGGTTCTGTTGCATACACTTTGAGATTTGATAGTGGAATCAACTTGTTATCAGAATTTACAACTTGCATATTCTTAAAATATGAAGCTTTTGAAGGACCTTCATTTGCAAAATGTCCACTACCCATTTGGGTTGACGAGTGCGACCCTCTTGACCTTATATACACTTCTCCACCAAATTGAATAGTAGTTGCACTATCCTTTAAGCTTGTAAACAGAGAGGATGGCCAATATCCAATTATGTTTCCAGATCCAAATTCAAGCCACCAATTCCCATATTTTTTATCCTACACAAAAAAAAAAAGTAATAATATAACCTTAAATGTCACTATAAAGAAACAGCGATGATAGGTAGACACCCTTAATGTATACATCCCTTTGTACCACTCTGAAAAATTTCAGTTAACCAAATATTAGTATGTGTGACCACATTTATTTAATTGCGTAACCACTATGTTTCCAAAATTTATTTGGTTAACTAAGTGGAAAAATAGTGGTCACGCGTATTTTAATTGTGTGACCACATTTTTCAGCTTTTAAATAGTGGTCACTCAACTGAAAAAATGTGGTCACGCAAACCATATATTTGGTTATCTGAAATTTTTCAAAGTGGTACAAAAGAATGTACATATTAAGGGTGTCTACCCATCTTTATTCATGAAGAAAAACTTATTTTATCCTTCACTTAATTGTTACTGAATCTTTTATCGTGTCTTGCTACGAAAAAAAATAATAATAATAAAGATCTTAGAAATTCTATATCTTAGTTTTTTTTTTTTAAGATTCTAAATTAGCCCACACAAATTGGAATCAGAGAGAATCGAACTTAAGACCTTAAGGAGGAGTACCCTCTCAAGTTCTAAATCAATACCACCAGACCAACTCAAGTGGGTTAATCCTATAGATTAGTTAATTTGGTTATTGAAATAAAAAATCAAACGATTTTCGCAATTAAATTATCCCAATCACATTTGCCACATATAACAATCTTAGAAACAATATTTAAGAAAAGAAAAAAAAATGTATTTTTTTTAAAAGTACTTTTTAACTTGATTAACCAAATTGACTTATTTCTACACGTTTGAAGGTATTATTGGTAATTAACACCTTATTCAAGAAAGAAAGAAGAAAAAAAATTGTCTCCGTGAGTTTAGCTCAGTTGGTAGGGATATTGCATAATCTATGCAGGGTCGGGGTTCGAACCCCGGACACCCCACTTTTTTCTTTTTTTTTAAAGCCAAAAAGAAAATATAATAAATAAAAAGAAAAAGGTACACAGACTGGGGGGACATTGGACATAACCCAGGAATAACCAAACTAGGAATACATCGTGAAAAAACAGTCCAATGGATCAACTCTAATCTATCTTAACAAAAAATTCACTAATCACAGGCGCAACTGAGCGAACCCGCGTACGAACGCGAAACCAAGTTACAAAAAATAGGAAAAGTGAACATTTGCATAGAACAGTTAGAGTGTAAAAATGGCGAATGGATCGACCGCCAACACGATAACAAAATCCAAGTGTCAGCTCCCTGATCAACAGCAAGCATGAAGCTCTTTAGAGCAATACAACGCGTAAGAACTCAGATCGAGGGATGAGTCCACTACGTCAGTCACCAGACCATTTCGGGTTAAACGAACCAAACTCTTCCGGGTTTTTTGAATCACAAAAGGAACCACACCCTTTCGGGTTTTTGAAACAGTACCACATCATGAGTCCAAGCCATCAGTCACCTCCAACCTCTTTTAAACCAAAACAAAGTGAACACAAACCAGCCACTCACTAACACCGCCATCGACCCAACCCAAACAATAAGACACGAACAAGAAAACACAAAGACCCCGGAGGGAGTCTGCCACCAAAACTTACAAACAGCCACCATCAAATATGAAAAGTAACCGCAACACGGCCACCAACGCAAACCACGATCACCGGGACGAGCTACCACCACCCACCACGATCCTTGCGATGACGATCTAAATGAAAAAGCTTTGAAGGAGGATTAATCGTGGGAAAGGAAGAGACCACAACCACCAACAACCGTCGGAATGAACACTGATCCACCGTGACGGAAAGCCACAGACAAAACACAAAAAGCTGAAACAGATCTGGTGCTCAGATACCCAGCGAGGAAAACTATAGTTGTGTGCATCATCACAACCTCCTCAACCATCTCTACCACATCGAACGGAAAAAGGCAGATCTGAACCATCTGAAGCAAACAACCACATGAAACAGCGGAAATCGACAAAATCCGAAAACGAAGAACAGACGGTGACGAGCAACCACCAAGCTGGAACGCGATGGTGATGCCGCCGTGAAGGTCGGGCATACCATCACCGGCGTTGGATCTACATGATGGAGAAACGAGTTTGGATTGGCAGGGGAAAGAGGTAACTACGGTAGGAAGAAAAGGGTTAGGTTAGAGAGAAGCTAGATTGTTTTCCTAGAGAGAGAAGTCGATCTTTCGACATTTTTTCGGACACCCTACTTCTCTATATTTAATTGTGTGAGTTCTGGTCTATTATGCTATCAGATCAACAAAAAAATGAAAAAAACTAGTAAAAACTAAGAAGAGGGAGACGAGATTTCTGCCAAATTATCCATAATGTAAGTAGAGAATTACCTTATAGATTAATAAAGTAATTGCAAGTTGCCGTCCATTATACGTAGAAACTGGAGAGAGTGCACCTCCAAGTACAAATGTTTTGCTAGTTTGAACAAAGCCTGGACAACGTAAATTGTAGCATCCAGTTTGTTTATAATCATCAGCCTGCAATTACTACTACTATTATTACTATCATTTTCGTTTCAATATATATTAAATCATCAAGACCAAATAAATAATTTTTTTGTTTTTGAGTAAAGACCAAATAAACAACTTGAAAATAATTATTTTGATTTAATACTCCTATAAATTTAATTATTTTCATGAATACTTTTGTATTAATTACTCTTCATTTCACTAATTTACTTACTCTTAACATTCCTCTCCTATGATAAATAAGGACACAAATTAAATTTAACATTTAATACATTTTCAAATTAGTTCATGTTTCTTATAAGAAAGGACCAAATTTTTTTACACTTTTGTTTCTCATAAAAATAATCCAGTATGTTAGGGCATAAATTACTTACCGTCCAATAAACAAAGAATCTAGGGAGATAGTCCCCGTAGATCTGGTGGCTCACCTGCATAAAAATTACTTGATCTTAGCTTTATTGGCTAAAATACAAAATTTATTGGCTAAATTACTTATGTAACAATTTATACATGAGTTAAACCTTGTTTAAGTAAAGCATATGAGGTATATAATCAAATTGTTTTCATATAAGGTAACTCTATGTGATTGGACTATTGAGAAAGCTGTAGTCATTTTGGAAATACTTGGGCATGTGATGTGAGGTAATTCATGAAACAAAATTTGAGATAATGACATATCAAAGGGCATAGTGAGATTATATAGTGTTGAAAATGGGATTTTGCATATTGTAGTTGGGTTGTTTCTCATAAGTAAAATGCTAACATGATTATTGACGTATATTGATAATATATACAAATTAAATACATAAAAAAAAACCATGTATATGGAAATGAATGAATGAATAAATGAATTGATTGAGATAAATAATAACCATGTATATGTAATTAATTTAACATGCCTGCCAACCAGCTTCAATGGTGTTGGCATTTCTACCGGTGACGAGCCATATTTGAGACAAGCTGAATTCTTTTTCACCTTCCACATAGGGGGACCATAAACTTATTGTAGCCTTTCCTCCATAGTATCGATCCCCAGTCACAGACCCATATGAATGCTGTGGAGTGTAGAGTAATAAGAAGACGATATTATAGGTGCATGATGAAACAACCAATTGTTTTATTAACATAATTTTTTTTTAAAAAAACCGAGTATATGGGTCCATACAGCGAACCGTGAAAGTCTCAAGTTTTGTGAGACTCAAATGGATGGTAAATTCTCTTTACAAGTTTTAGCGTTATTGCGTACATAAATTCAAGTTTGAACATGAGGCATTTGTCAATTTAAAAGAGATTCATGTCATGTCATCGAAACGTCTTTGGTTTAAGCATGAACTTTTGTGATCACTTTAAATTATAAAAAAAAAAGGATTCAATTTGATGACTAAAGAAAGATAGAAAATTGAAAACTTTTTTCTTTTTCAAAAGAGATAGATATAAATAGTTTATTATGCTTTTATCAAACAAAATTTTGTAAAATAAAAGCATAATCCATCTAAAAGGGATTAGAAGCGCAAGTTGTTATTCGCTTTCCTTCTCTTCATTTGTAATTTTATATATATATTTGGCATTTATTTCGTTAAAAAAATATAATTTGCATGAAAATGAAAAAGAAGGAAAAAACCCAAAAAAAAAATATCAAGAAACAAAAAAAATATGAGTTCCTATGATTGCATACCACATGTTTATATTTAGTGGCATCCACTCCAACTTGGTTTAATTTTCTTCCAAACGTGTTAATAGACCTAGCTCTTAATATGTCCTCTTTTTTTGTTCTTCTAATTGGAATTGTTCCTTCCGGACATGATTCACCGGATAAGCTCCACAATTGAAAGTTCTCACTCAAAATATCCGTTTGGTTATGGCCTTTTGGTGTTTCTTCAGGATCCTATATATAAATATGCATGAAAGATTACAATTACAAAGTCAAAATATAATAGCTTAATTAGTTTCAAAAAATATATTTATGAATTTTTCTTAATTCAATTGACGAGAAATACCAATGGTTTTTGTCCTTTCAATAGAAGATGATCAAAAGCCGGTTGTTTGTGAGACACAACACAGTCTATAATATCGCCATCCGGACTCTGAAAATGAAAACAAACACAAAATGTATATAAAAAAAACAAACACAACCATTAATTTAAGTGTGTGTTTGGATAAGCATATGAAAGTTATATTGATTCACAAAATTCTCTCGTTCAAACACACTCTAATTACACAAACACAATCATATACATCAGACTTAAAGATTTATTTTAACATACTTGAATTGTCTTAACAGCAGGCTTGTTGATCTGTTGAAGACGACTCGTTATCATTTTCTTCAACATGTAAAATTCGTCTGATAGAAAAGTTTGATTGGATAACTGATGGTTACTTGTTTCTGAAGCTAAGCAAGCAACGAAACAATGCATTGAGAGAGAGAAAAGAAAGAGACCATATAATAGGTTAACCATTTTTATCTTGTGTGTTGATAAGAAACGAGGCAAGCGGCCAAGGATGTATATATAGTGGTTTAAAATCTAGAATTATTATTATCTTTGGGGAAATACGATTAGAAATAATAATAATAATAATAATAATAATAATAATAATAATTTCGTCGTCTCAAAATAATTAAGCCATTTGTAAATAAAATTTTAAAATAAATGTCGCTTTCAGTGTAATATTAATTAATTTTTTCAATTATAATTTTAATATTAATTTCATTACTCTCTGTTGAATATACCTCATTTTTTTAATATGTATGAAAAGACTAAATTGCTCGATTAATTTGCCAAAGAAGGAGTATATAACTATAATAATAATTTGATTGAGAAACTATAGTAGTTTAAAAATGCTCGACCGTCATTGTTATTATGAAGTGAGTCTCTTAACCATTCCAAGTTTGCTGGCGAATATGCAATTTAAAAGTTAGTCAACGGAAAAAGGATAAGATTTTTCCATACATAATTATATGGAAAATGCTTCTAAGCATTGATAGTGATATGTGTATAGCATACATACATATGATTATTTTATTTTTTAAGTGATTTTTACAATATTCTACATATTTATGCAAAATTTCATTAAAAAATATATAATTTACTTAGATATAGGGACCAAAAGTAGTGATTGAAAATTTTATAAGGACAAAAAGTTAAAGGAAATTTTAGAAGGACTAAAACGAAAGGTTAATATATTTATAGGGACAAAAAACATTTTTAACCCTACTTTTTTTTACGATTAATATAATAAAACTTTTTATTTAATATTTGTTTTGATATATTTAAAATTGAAACATGGGTTGTGGCACCGGTCAACAATGGCTAAAAGAGGTTGGCACACTGCCATACACCATTGTAGGGAAACTTGAACTATACCACGAAACACTATGAGGGATGTTTGAGAATCTCCGTCGTGAGGTCGCCAAAGCTCCTTAGTGTCCCACCACCGGCATCCGCCGTACACCACCAGCTGCCACCACTACTTTATAACTATTCTATTATTTATTATTCCAAACAATTATTTATAAATTTTTAAGCCCTCATAATATATAAGCCCAATAAAGACAATGAGAATCAACCCTCGTGAGCTTAACTCAGTTGATATGAACAATACATAATATATACAAGGTTTAGAGTTTGAACCAGACCACAACCAAAAAAAAAAAAAAGAAAATGGGGATCGGTCCAAAGTCCAATAAATAGATTTTAGCATAAGTAATACTGGTTAATATTATATGATGAAACTGAAAAGAAAAGAAAAAATCCCAACATAGAGAATAAATTTTTTATTTGTAAATAATAAAAGTGAATACATTTTTGTCAAAAATAAAAAAGAATACATAATTATAGATGGATCGATGTGATACATCATCTATTGAAAATATATTAATGGATGAATTAGATGAAATTATTATAGATTGAATTGGATCTTTTTAAGGGATTTTTGTTGGCTAAGTGGGTCCGTTCCCTGGTGTTTGTGTGACCATCGTGCAGTGCACTGAAATGCTTGGTCAAAACAAAACAAAATAGAAAAATGCATCACCCAACTTTTAGATGTGGTTTCCTTAACTACCATTGGATGTATTCTATTGGGATTTGGAAGGATTTTAGTGATTTTTTATGATGAAAAAGTCTTCATAGTATTTCCAAAACTTTTGTTTAATAAGAATTTTTTTAAGCTTTTAAATATAGAAAAATGTTACATAGTGGATATAAGACATTTGTTAAAGAAACAAATATTAAAATAATATGTTAAATCGTTGTTTTCAATATAAAACTACTTTTTAACTTCTTTAATTAGTGTCTTTTTGCGGCATTAGTTAGAATGATCCTTCAATATAAGTATAAAAAAATATTGTGGTATTTTTTATTTTTTGTTACAAGGGATAAAGGATGAAAACGAAGAAATAAGGCAGGAACAAAAGAAAAAAGAAAACAACATAAACAGGCCTACAAATAATCCATAGGGAAGATGGCTCCCCAAGCGTCATATCTAAGCAGATCACTCATTCCCTCTGGCGCAGACAGGTGGATAAACAACGCAGAATCTGAAGAAGCTCCTAACTTAGCCAAAAGATCAGCGCATTGGTTACCCTCCCACAGAGTGTGAAAGATAGAAGAGTTGTTGGAGGATAACAGATCATTATGTCTGGAATTAGAGCAGCATAAATGTGGTATTTCATGGCGGGACCGGTAATGAGATTTAAGTAGAGAAGGGAATTTGTATAACACACAAAATCAGGAGTATCCATGTCTCGAGCCAACAATAAACCATGGTAGATAGCTGAGAGCTCAACAAGTAATATGTCATCTGAAAGAATGAACCCAGAGAAACCGGAAAGGTAGAAACCTGCATAATTTCTAATGAGACCTCCAAAGCTAGCTCGTTGCGGTGTTTCTACACAGCTCCCGTCAACATTGAGAATGGTGCAAAAGTGATTGGGACATTTTTAATGACTTCTGTCGAGCTTTGAATGTCGAGACCAGACCTCATTGTTCAGACAGTCTAGATTACGATGTCTCCAAGACCATCAAATACTTGTCGTGAAGAAATTTGACTTAGAACTCATCAATCCTGATTTTAACCAATCATAGGCGCAAGAAAAAGAGAAGAAATCCGGATTAGTAAACCCAATATGATACCAAACCTCGGCATAATGAGTGCAGTCCCGAATGCAATGGAGAAAAGTTTCGTCATGGTTTCCACACCTAGGACAAATAGCAAAAGAGGACATATTTCTATGGTGGACAAGAGAAAGAGTAGGAACAACATCATGACAAGCAAGCCAAACAAGGAATTTATATTTTTCTGGAATATTTAGCTTCCAATGTTGAGATAGATTAATATTTGTGACTAGTTCAACATGAGAAAGAATCCAATTGTATCCACTTTTGGTTGAATATACCCCATTCTTGTTTTGGGACCAAATAAATGCACCTTTAATATAATTGTTGAAGCGGAATTGAATGTTGTTAATAGCCTCGACAATTTCTCGAGGGAGATGAGTGCCTAGATCTTTAGAGTAAGGAGATGGGCTATTGAGAATTGTAACACCCTATTTTTATTAAAGTGATAAAACACGCGAATAAAGCATATATTCAAGAAATAGACGCTACATCTTCAACAAATAACATCAACATGCATATATAAAATTTCTCAACAGTCGCAGCGGATATAAATCATATATCTCCAAAGTATACATGCCATGAGATCAATATACATCATCATATAAAATCTCAAAATCCTGACATATGGGTCAAATCTCAATAACAAATAAATCCAACAAAAACATAAAGACCGACGTCCTAATCAGAGTCTAATCTAAGACTCCAAGAAACGATAACGGAGATTAGCTCCTGCTATCCAAGCACTCACCAAAAAGCAAACTACTCCTGCACTCCGTCTACCCATTCATACAAACAGGTAGGCGGTCAAAACCATTGGGGGTTAGCTTCACATCAATCATAATCAACATAAACAGTTTGACATAAATGAATCAAATTAAGTCTCAATTAATTAACAGGAGCAATTAGCTTCCATATGCACACACACACACAACAATTCTAAATGTCACAAGTATATATTCATCAAACACACTTACCAACAACAACCATCATTCACATACAACACTTAAGACTCATGCCAATATGATATGTGCCTATACACGACACATATATGCATGTGGTACCATATCACCAACAACAAGATGCCAACAAAACATATTATGTAAGAGTACACCTCCTCTTATGATTCAACTATGTAAAAGTACACCTCCTTTTACATTTTTCATATGACTCAATATGATTATGATGCATGGACATACAAGCAAAGACCCAATAATGCAAAACCTTCAACATATACATCCACCAACAACAATGTAAAAGTACACCTCCATTTACATTGACTAGTCATCAACAATTGCATTATCAAGTATTTACGTCCACACAATCAACAAATCACAATTCAAATAAGAGTCCTCACCATATTATCAACAAACATCAACATCAATTGTCATATATACATTAATCAACATCATCTATATAATATGGCTCAACAACTCCATACACTTTCTCACAATCCAAGTAAAGGAGAAAATACAACACTTTATGATAAACATCATAATCAACACCTAACAATCATTCACATATCTTCATTTAATCATATAAAGTTATTCACGAAAGATTTATAAGGTAATCGACTTTAAAGAACCATTTTCGACAAAGTCCGTATCAAGTAGCAAAAACGGCCAACATTGATATTTTTCAAAGCAAGGTAACTTGTTCAAGTTTGGAAACCTAACTCCCGATCTTAATTAATCATATAAGTATGAGCATAGGCCACTTACGAACTATCAAGCATTAGTTCAAAGATTAGCCTAAGTTCGTATGAGAAAATCCCAACTTCACATATTCCAAAATCCCACCCGAAAATCAAGTTTGAAATGATTAGGACATTATACCATCCTTACATGCCTCGTCTAAGCCCATATGAACTGTAGACCAAGTTTGAAATCCTTTATGTTCACAAAAGATCATTTTTCGATAATTTTCGAAAACCAAAAACGGCGTAACTTCAAGTTTCAAACCATTTGGAAAATTTAAGTTTCAACAAAGCCAATTATGTTCCAGTAGAAAAGTAAGTGAAAACAGCAAAAGAACACTTCAAAACGATCGCATAGGACCCCTACACGACTGCCCCCAAGCACCCGGACACGGATCAACGTTCCCGTTGTCCTGTCCTGGGCGCTTGGCACTAAAGGTGCAGCGCCTAGCGCTAGCTCTCTGACTATGGGCGCCTAGCACCCTTGCTCAGGCGCAGCACTCCGTAAACGCGCGTTTTCGCGTGTTTCGGCCTCGGGTCTTCGCCATTTTCGCCCAAAAATTGAAGGGTTAAGTCCCCCGTTCATCAAAAACGATCCAAGGCATGACTCGGGGCTCTAACATATCGAATACACTCGTTTTGCGACAATTGAATAAGTTTTATAAATTGTTTTAAAACAATTTTTCAAAACAACAAGTTTTCAACAACAACAACTCCAATCATAATTCATACCCAAACCATGATATGAGATTATCAACAACAATCAACCACAACCACAACTTATAATCATGTATTCCATCACAATTCAAAAACATGTCATAATTCATCAATTGAGCATATTTCATCAAGTATTCATATATATA